>JGI12270J11330_10001833_pt1 | contig 15688 bp, 13 predicted proteins | sample PeaSoiMetSII2010_FD_11330 | JGI IMG/M metagenome (IMG submission 11330)
AGCGGCAAAACATCAGCGAGGACAAACTCGACCGAATTCAAAGCTGAGTTAACCAGTTCTCTAGCCACTCGAAGGCCGCCTTCTGCATCACGACGTCGAACTTGTGTGGACCAGCATAAAACTTGCCGACGTAATTATTAGAACAACCCATCTTCAAATAAATCTGGGAAATCTTCCGATCAGCATCCTGCTGCCCTTCGAGAGAAAAGAGTTCATCTTCAGAATTAAACTGAATCATGAGTGGAGACGGAGCCAGCAACGATATCACATCTGGAAGATCCAGGTATGAAAGAAGTTGCGGAACGTACATTAGTAGTCCATGTCCTGGTGGACATTTTATGTGGTTCTTAAGTACACCACGAATAGTGCTCATGAACCCTACGCAGACTCCGCATTTAATACGTTGATCCAAACCCGCTAAGAAAACGGCTCGTAACCCCCCTCCTGAAAGTCCACCGCACCCTATTCTGTTGGAGTCCACTTCTGATCGCGTTATCAAGTAATCCACGCTACGTCTGTCTTCATATGCGAAGATCCCAGGCCAGGTTGTTCCCGCCTCCAAGATGCTATCAGCCACGAGGGGGCACTCGTTAATTTCCCAAAACTCGTTATATTTTCGTATGTACTCCTCGGAATTTGGTTCAACGTTTTTGAACGGTTTCTGAAAATCTTCGTTTACGCTCTCTAAGGGTATCTTTCGACTACCCCACATGAATACATCCATAGCCAACACAGCGAATCCGCGCCGAGCAATTTCTGTAGCCCAACTTCTACCGCCATAATATTGACGTTTGAAGTCGCTTAGAATCTTCAATTCATCATTGATTGTCGTCGCGATCTTTTCTTTTCCAAAATAGAAGAACCCGCCATGATCATGAAGAGCAACCAGAGCAGGCAATTTTCCACTTCGTGACTTCGGATAAAGGAAAAAACCGTAAGCTCGCGGACCATACGGCATTGCGTAGGAAATTTCTTCAGTGACAAGTCCATTATCTTCACTTTTAGAGTGGACGACAGGATTCAGTGGAATACTCGGTGGATTGAATGCGAGCAACTCAAAGACCCTAGAACGAGCTAGGTTCCGCCATGTTTCCACGTCTGGCCATGATTTGGCTAGAAATGAGAGTGAGGGTGGTTTAGTGGCGACCGAGTCAAGCATATCGTAGTATATACCTAAATCAGGTTTCATCGGCCTTTCCCTCAGCCTGACTATAGATTGATGATTTTCAGCAGCGGTGTGTGTCGTATACGGGTCTATCTGTTTCGCTTTCTCGCTCTTTTGGCTAGCAAGGTGGCTGTCAATGCGACCACCATTACTATCAAAATCATTTGAGGTTGGAATTCTGGAACAGGTATATGCGATTGCTCGAGATAGAAGTTTATTGAACTTGACGAACCGTCGGATACAGCCACAAAGAGTGTATGCGGCACAAAACCTGGTTCTACTGCAGTTACATTGTAATAGCCAGCCGGTAGATACATACCATAGCTACCATCACCGCCGGTGGCTGACGCAAACACGGAGACGCCGTTCGTAGCAATAACCTTGGCCCAGGAAATCGGAACTAAGTAATTGTACTGATCAAACCCTAACACTTGCCCATACACATAGCCACTTCCGCCATACTGCGTCGGTTGAGAATTTCTAACGTTCTGAGTATGCGCAAATACTAATCCCGTACTCAGCAGCAGTGCAGTAATAGCGATCATTACAAACAAAACTGGATACGAGACTTTTTTCATTTCTCTCAGGGGATAATGTGCATGAATGAGTCTCAATAAATGTTGCGTCAAATTACGGATACGCTATGATTTCACCCAGATCACGACCGGCGCTATCGGACTGGCGTCAGGTCCTTTCGGCTTCGCAATCACTGAATTTCATTCCCATTGATGTGCCTCTCCCTACGACTAGTTGCCTGCTCAGCAACCGACACCGTCGATATACGGTGGAGCGAAACGAACTGAAATTGCCGGAAATATGGCTTGAATCTGATATGGATAAGAACTGCCAAAGTGAATGAAACAAATCATAAAATTGTTCCATCTGCACAATTAATAATGTTGAGGATGATTGATTCATCTATACCAACTACACAACATAGTTAAGTGTAGGTAGTGACCAAGACGACATTCATAGTATGGAAGGAGTGGTGCCACTAATATGACGAACAAGCGAGTTACTTTGATAGTAATTCTCGTGCTGGCTGTTGCAGGCCTGGTCACAAGCGGACCAACTGCGAGCGCCTCTAGAATTCTTCAAATGGATAACTCCACTATGATCTCCGCCACCTCTGTTATCTTTCCAAGCGACACAAACATGGTTACATCGTCAGCTATGCCAAGTGACACGAACTCTCTCGCAACTATGTCTCAACCTAGTGCCACAACTTCCGTAGCAATGTCCACGGACACCGGATCTACTATCACATCTGCTCAAACCTCTCAAACCGAGAGTTCTGAAACCATGATGAGCTCTTTGACTCCGATCATCTCAACAACCACGTCAATGTCCACTGCAAGTACAAGCTCTACCATGCAAGTGACTCCAAGTCTGTCCGTTACTGATACCGACAGTACGACGGTGAATACATCATTCTCTCAGACAACAGCGCTGAGTACATCTTCAACTTTCACAACGATCTCATCTTCAACTCCGTCGAACACAAACACCATAACTACGACAACATCTCCTTCAATGGTCAGCACGACGATTGTTGTTACTAGTTCGGTCACTTCGTCCACTTCATCACATCACAGTTGGGGATCAAATACTTGGGGATCTAACACGTGGGGATCAAATACTTGGGGATCCAATTGTTACTATTCCAGTTGCTACTCTAATTGCTCCAACTATGGATCCAATTGCTACAATTACGGTTCAAACTGCAACTATTCCGGATCCAATTGTTACTACGGATCCAACTGTAGCTATTCCAATTGCTATAATCAATCACCACAAACCCCCTGCTATCCATATGCCGGCCCGAACCAGAATTATCCAAACGGTTGCAACATAAATTACTCCAATCCGAATCAACTCCAAACCGTTACGACCAGTACAAATTACGCAACCGTAACGCAAACTAGCTTTGCGACGATGACAGAAACTCCTCCATCAATTATGACAACAACCACTTTCACCAGCACAACGTCCACAACTGACACAACTGTGGAAACTCTATTCGTTGCATTGACCGCAATCTTCGCAGCACTGTTCTTAGCAACGCTATTTTTACTTATGAGAAACAAGTCATCCGGTAACCCATACAATAGTCCGGCGCCAATTCAACAGACCGTTAACCCGACGCAAACGCCACCTAATGCTGGACAGTTCTGTACAAGATGCGGAGCGGGACTTCTACCGGGTGTGCGATTCTGCAGTAGATGTGGTTCGCAACAATAGCGTAAGCAGAAAATGCGAATCAGTCACTGATTACGTTTTCTCGCTCTGTTGCGAGCATGATGTCTCATTATGCGATGACAAATCGGGCACCTTGTTAAGTTCTTAGAGCATACTGCATCACAACAGGCGCAGTAGGCATTCAGGTTGTAATCTATCCGACCAGTGGTGATCTGGGTTAGCTTCAATCTATGTTGCATTATAAACTATGTCATGTAGTTGGACCAATTATATTTCTCTTTCTTCGGGTAAGATCACTTGTCAACGTAAATCATCAGAAATCGAACTACGTAGCGTAGTTTATATTCTACTCGTAGCTACATGGATCAGGATAAAAATGAGACAAAAATCCCTATGGACAAAAGCTGCCATAGGCGTGATACTGTTGGCGGTTTCGTTTACGATCGTTGCAGGATCTACTGCTAGTCCGGTTTACGCGCGTCACTGGAGCGGTGGAAGTTGGGGAGGTAGTTGGAGTGGGGGACGTCATTGGAGTGGAAGCTGGGGTGGGAGTTATTGCTGTAGCTACTCTTACTCTTCATGGTATTACCCGTACTATTCCAGTTACTACTGCGGTTACGGATACTCCACTTACTGTTCCTCCCCGTACTATTATGGATCCTATCCATACTACAGCAATTACTACAATGGTAACTCAGCGTATTCATCATCTCAGTATACGTTGACTGTGAGTGCTAATCCGTCTAGTTTGGCGAGTCAGGTTACTGGTGGAGGCTCGTATAGTTACGGTAGTACCGCCTCATTCTCTGTAAGTCAAGCTATTGTTCAGACGGCTCCGGATACACAATATGTGTTTCAGGGTTGGACTGGTGGGTATACGGGTAGTGCGACTAGTGGGTCAATCACCATGACCTCCTCCAGCACAGTAACCGCCGTGTATCAACCGCAATATCTGCTAACGTTATCCGCTCAACCCTCAGGCTCTCCATCACCACAAGGGAGTGGTTGGTTTAACGCCGGTAGCACCGCTTCAATCTCCGTTCCATCGCAAACCGTAAGTCAGAGTGCTGGTTCGCAACTAGTCTTCAGCGGATGGACCGTAGATGGGAGTAGTAGTCAGGGTGGTTCCACGTTATCGTTACAAATGAACTCACCCCACGTTGTCATAGCTCAGTATACGCAGCAATACTACCTAACCGTCCAATCCCCACAAGGAGTAACCTCCGGTCAGGGTTGGTATAATGCGGGTAGTAACGCGCAGATCTCCGTCTCCACACCTTCATCAACAATGTTTGGTGTTAACTGGGTGTTTGATGGTTGGCAGGGTTCCACGCAATCCTCAACCCAATCCGCAACCGTCGTCATGAACGGCCCAATGACCGTTACGGCCACGTGGCACCAGGATTACACGGTACTATACATAACGGTAGGAGCCATCATACTCATAATCGTAGTCGCAGCACTAGCCCTACTCTTCACAACCAGAAACCGACGAGAAAACCCACCACCACAACAAGTCCAACAAGTACAACAAGTACCCGAGAAAGCCTAACCATAAACAACAAACTCGGACGCTAGCTAGCGTGTCGCCTGATCCGGCCTAGCTAGCGCGACGTTTCGGTCACCGTCTTATAGCCTTGCCCAAGTAAGAATTGATATGCTACTATAGTATTCGTCCCGCCATGAAGCATCTTACCGTCGGGATCTTTCATGACGATGCGCTTGGCCGCGAGCTCGGAAAGAAAAACACGGAGAGCGATATTGTCATGTACAGCCGCAAAACAGAGAACAACATTTTCACTTTCATGTATCCCGTAGAAGACAAACTATCACCAAAGAGCCAGATTATTTCGAGCGTTGATGCGGCTATCGTTACATTCTCTGGAATGACCAGAGAACTGGGCGAGACACTAGTGATGCTTGACTCAGTCGGTTTATCCAAAGGGATTGCCATAACTTCTCCCTACGCTACGGCCGACCAGATCGCTAAGTTAATCAAAGATACAACCGCCAAATTGTTCTCTGTCGAGAATCGTGACGCAGTGAAGATTCTTGATTTGCTCAAGAATTATCAGCCTGAAAGAAATACGACATCTCCCACCATAGTGGTTGTGGATCATTCGTTCAGTGTTAAGGGAGTCGGAGAAGTTATTCTTGGGTTTGTAAAGAGAGGCGTCGTAAGAAAATATGACAAACTCACGTTATTACCCGTCAACAAGGAGGCGATAGTGCGTTCCATACAAATGCAAGACGAAGAGTTTGAAGAAGCAGAAGCAGGATCGAGAGTCGGTCTAGCTATGAAGGGCGCGACTGTCGAAGAGATGAAGAGAGGATCTATGCTATGCGCGCCTGATGGCGTCAGAACTGACTCAAAAGTGAAGCTGTCCTTTAAGAAAAGTCCATTTTATTCAGATGATGTGAAAGAAGGTGTCTTCCACGTTACGGTAGGTATGCAGACTTTACCCATCACTATCACAGAAAAGAGTGATGCGTCGATCGTTATCGAGTCTGAGAAACCAATCGTGCATTTAGAGCACGATACGTTCCTAATACTTGATCTTAACGCCAAAAAGGTGCGCATTATGGGCAAAGCGCATGCACTAAAAACCTAAGCCACCGATGGTAAGGGCGCTCCTATGACTTTGCTCTAGCCAGCACTGCATTAATCGCTCTCGAAACTTTGACCTCAACGCTCAAATGACTCGTTCTTGATTTGTGTTACAACACACGTTTGAAGGTAATTGTAGCCACTGTGACCATAACTCCTGTAAAGACTGCTAGGAAGGCGAAATCTCCAAGAACGGCCGACAATCCGGCGCCCTTGTACATTAGAAGTCGAAGTGCATGAACAGAGTAAGCTTCGGGATTGAATACTGAAATGTCACGCATCCAGGTTGGGAATCCATTGATTGGATACACCGCACCGCTCGTAAAGTATAGAATCAAGTTAATCGGGAAAGATGTGAACCTGTAGCCATTAGTTGACGTGGCCTTCATTGCATATGCAGTCATCATCGAAATCAGTCCTAATGAAGTAAGAAATAACGTTACGAACATGAGCGCATATCCCAATGGTCCCGCGTCCGGACGAAAAGCACCCACTAGAACTGCGAGTATGAATAAGATCCCGGTTGAGAACATCGCCTTCGTTACACCTGCGAAGAGTACACCTACAACGATCTCGTACTGCTTCAGTGGAGTGACGAGGTATCCTTCGATAATTCCTCTCTCCTTATCCTCAAGCAGCGCAACTCCACCTCCTATAATTGAAGAGAACATGATGCATTGAACAAGAGACCCTGGTGCCATGAATTCGATGTAGAAGACATTTCGATAGTAGTCAGATGGTACCACGTCAACAATGGGACCATTCGACGATGCAATCGCTTCCTGAGTAGAGAATTGTTGACCGGCCTGTGTCAGTCCAGCTGAAACTGCAGAAGCACTTACTGGGTCAGTGTTATCCAAATAGACGGTGATCGTCGGCTGAGTATTGTTCACGACTGCCAGCGCTTGATCGAAACCTAAAGGAATGTAGACGATTGCCTTAACCAAACCTTCACGAAGCATGGCTTGTCCTGAATCCAAATCTGGAGCATCGACCAATTGAAACGCATTTTTGCAATTGACTCCACCATACTCGCAATTTAATTGGGTCCGAAGAATATCGATGAAATCAGACGAAAATTTGCCGTAACTTTCACGAACAATCACGACCGGAGCATAAGTAATTGCGCCACCAAACGCGTAACCAAGAAGAAGCAAATACAGGAATGGTCCGATTATTGCAGACGACATCAGTATGGGCTGCCTAGCGAACTTGCGCGCGTCTCGTTCCCAAACCGCTAGAGCACCCTTCATTTCCTTAGGCTCCACACCAGATACGTCGTCTGACTTGAGTTCAAGTAAAGTTTGCTATCCGGACTGATCTTAGCCTGCCGTCGCACGTTACTAAAATCACGATATGTAATAGATCTGACCTACGAGCTAAGATGGCAATACAAAGCTGAAAATTTCGAGGACGCAGACGCGATCAGGATTTATCCAAAACCCATCGACAACTGTAAGTCTGTGAACACGTGTTCAAAGAGATCACAGAGTGCGGAATATGCGGAGAAAGAGGCGCCCCGCGCCTAGGACGGAAAAGAAACAACAACTAGCCAGCTTTTATGCTAAGCTAAGTGCTCTTCAAAAATACGCTCAGAAGCTTGGTTCAGCTAACAGTCTTGACGACATCGTAAACCACACACTCGATGCAATTCAATACACTCTTGGATTCGATTATACTGACTTCGTGATCGCTAAAGAGAACTCTCTTAGGATCGCAGGATTCAGAGGTCCAGAACCCGGCATCTCAGAGTTAGATTTCGACGGAAAGGGGGTAACTGTAAGAGTTTTCAAGACTGGGAAAACGATCATGTTGAGAAATACTCGACACGAACCAGATTATGTTGACTTCAAGCGTAAGGGAAAAGAAACGACGATGCTGTCGGAGTTGGTTGTGCCGGTCATTGTTGACGAAAAAGTTGTTGCTGAATTAGATGTGGAGAGACAAACACTGAATGCTTTCACCAAAGAAGATCAGAAGCTTCTTGAAATCCTAGCATTGCAAGTCGCGTTTGCGATGAAACGATTAGCAGATCTCGGACGGTTACGGCAGAGCCAGGAGCAACTTCTGAAATCTCAACGATTGGCCGCTATTGGTGAGACTGCTGCGATGGTCGCACATGATATTCGCAATCCGCTACAAAGTATCGCTGGAGCCTCGTATCTTCTCAAAGCGAGAACCTCGAACACGGATTGGAAACTTGACGAAATAATCCGGATCATCGATAAGAGTGTGGAATACTCGGATAAACTTCTCGAGGAACTGATGGAATATTCGAGGGATATAACATTACACCGTACCGAATCATCTCCAAGTCTCCTCATTAAAGAATCAATATCTAAACTTCAGATCCCAAATACAATTCGTGTAGAAGACATGACGACGACAACGCCAACGTGTTTCGTTGATAAAGATCAACTCATACGAGTGTTCATCAACATAATCGAAAACGCTCTTGATGCAATGTCTACAGGCGGTACACTAACAATCTCAAACAAGCAAGTGAACGGTAAAATGGAGATTGCGTTTGCAGACACGGGACGGGGAATATCAAAGGATGCTATGGAGAAAATTTGGGCACCTCTTTACACGACTAAATCTAAGGGCGTCGGTTTGGGATTAGCAATTTGCAAGCGAATAGCGGAAGCTCATGGTGGAACTATCAATGTCGAGAGTTCTCTCGGAAAAGGATCGATTTTCACAATTACAATCCCACGCACAGCACAATCACAAGACAGCTAACCGGAGGATAACACATCGAAAGTGGATCAAATGGGCAAATCCTTTTTGAAATACTTGGAGTTACCTCTTGATCGAGATCCTACGCGAGAAGAACTGATCATCCATATGAGAAAGCACAATATTTCGCCTAGATGGAATCATAACACTGGATTCTTCCTCCAGCTTGGCAATGAAAGAAATCAGTGGGTCATAGGTCGAATCAAAGAACGGTTCCGAAAAATATTGCAGATCAACACGAAGGAAGACGTCGATAAATTACACGACGAAATTTTCGGACCGAATCGTTAACTCTTCACATCAAATAATTCGGTATCAGAGAACGAATTGAGAGAAGAACTGATTAGAAACTTTCAATCTGTAGCGCCATCGACGATATAGCTTGTCGAAAGCATTATTTCCAGCCGAATCCACAGGTAAATGTGAGCCGCATTTGCCGTTCTGTCCCAACTGCGGGAAGCATTCGGAAACCAAGTTTTGCCCAGATTGTGGAACGCGCTTAACAACCGTCGCGCCACAAACCGCGCAAACTCCAGTTCAGAATGTTCCGCAGCCTCGACAACCGCCATACTCGCTACCGAGACCGAAGGGTAGCATTGGTCTTGGGATAGTAGCTGGATTTCTGTTATTGATTTTGCTCGGATACATACCGATTTTCGGAGCCCTAATGGCTGGTTTCGTTGCTGGGCTTATCACGCGAGGTGCTGGCCGTGGTGCTGCCGCAGGATTGATTGCCGGGATTGGAGGCGCGGTGATCTTATCAATAATACTTTTAGTCGCTGGAGCTACGATCGTTAGCCTTCTTGGGCAAGCTGGCCTGGCAGTCCTTCTCAAAGGATCCACAGGTGGGATCATAACACTGCTTGCTCTTGGAAACGCAGTCGTATGTCTAGTCGGTGGACTCATAGGAGGAGCACTCAGACGAACATAGCAGACTACAACAACAAATCTCGCAGCCGTTAGCCACTCCTTATTTGATGACGAAAACCTTCTTTGGTCACAAGATCTCTTCGTCCTCGGTCCTAGTTGACGAAATTTCACGAATTCCAAATGGAACGCTGGCAGTCCACATGGGAGAACAACGTGGAATACAACCTCTCAGAAAGCGGAGTACATCCTCTAACGATAAGAGAAGTGATGGAAGGTCACGCGCCTGAGATACTCGATAAGTCTTTGGGATATGGGCAAACCAATGGAACGATAGAGCTGAGAAAGAGAATCGCTGCAATATACGAAGACGCAGATCAGGACAACATACTCGTAACGAACGGGAGTTCCGAAGCAAATTTCGTCGCTTTATGGCGCCTTCTCCAAGACAGAGGTGAAGTTGCCTTCATGATTCCAAACTACATGCAGATTTGTGGACTTGCCAATAACCTTGGAGCCAAAGTGAAAACAGTCAGACTTCTAGAATCACAAAACGAATGGATCCCCGACTTCTCCACTCTAAGTCGAATAGTTAACAAGAAGACGAAAGTGATTGCGATTTGTAATCCGAACAATCCTACCGGAGCTACTCTGAACGAGAAACATCTAGAAGAAATATGTGGAATAGCTAGGAAAGTTAACGCATGGATTCTCTCAGATGAAGTATACCAAGGCTCGGAAATTAACGGAAAAACTACACCGTCCATATGGAATTATCATGATAAGGCGTTGGCGATCAGTGGATTATCAAAAGCCTACGGGCTCCCAGGATTGAGAATCGGCTGGATAATCACTAAGAAGCCGATGGCGGCAAAGCTATGGTCAAACCATGATTACACATCCATCGCGCCAAACGTGGTTAGCGACTACGTAGCCACAAAAGTAATGGAACCGGATACTCGAAACAGAATACTCACAAGAACCAGATCTATACTAAAACAAAATCTGCCAATGGTCGCAGAATGGATAAATCGAAACGATGAACATTTCCGCTTTATTCCTCCAAAAGCCGGAGCCATAGCTTACTTGAAATATAACCTGAAAATTAATTCGAAACAATTCGCGAATCGGCTCTTGCAAGAAAAGAAAACACTCGTGGTACCGGGCGCACATTTCGGAATGGATCGATATCTACGTATAGGTTACGGATCTCCGGCAGACTATCTCAGCGCAGGACTCAAACGAATCGACGAGCTAGTTAATGAAATCAACCGGTGACTTTCACAACACATCTGTAAGGCGTATAGTAATTAGAGCGATTTCATATTGTAAAACTCAATTGTGATTATCTATGTCTGATCAAGAAATTTTGGAAGAGCTAAGAAAAATTCGAGAGGCTGTCACACCGAAACCTGCGCCCCCTCCGCCGAAAGGGATTCGGGCTGAATTCATGGAATTCATCGGTAAGGCTGGAGTATTAGGATTAGCCGTTGGCTTCATTATGGGAACGTATATCGGGAAAGTAGTCTCAGCTCTCGTCCAAGACATTATAATGCCTGTTCCAGGGGCTCTCATTCCTGGCGGCAATTGGAAAAATGCCACTTTGACAATACCGATTGGAGAAGGAATGAATTTTGCGATAGGCGACTTCGTAAGTGTCATAATCGACTTCCTAATCGTTGCCGTAGTTGTCTTCCTCATAGCCAGGTATGCTGGGAAAGCAATGGAGAAGACAAAGACAAAGAACTGAAGACAGAACTCAAATTTCACACAACTGTTTCTGGATTTCAGTCGGAAATGGGGAATCATACACCGAGCCTCCCTATAACACGGCGTGAATAGCATCTCTGTAACCTTACCGGTATCAGAATTTGGCCCTAACAAATTCTTGCGAAGCCTAAGTTTTTGCTAAGCTAAGAAATTCTTTCTAATTAGCCTGACCAGTCTGTTACTCGACTTTGACGACTGTTGGAACATTACATCTTTCAAAAATTAACCAAATATCATTTCAGGTAGTTCACCTTGCACGCTATCGAAGACAAGATCCTCACATCAGTTAAAGACGAGGAGTTATCCCGTGCTCTCGCGAACATACCTGACGTGATGTGGGTAATGCGCGAAAAACAAGTGGTGTACATAGGCCCGAATGTAGCGAAACTACTAGGATTCACTCCTGAAGAGGTAATCGCTCGTAGTGATCTCCCGATTATGAGGAAAGCATTAGAAGAATCATTCTCAGAGGACAGAAAGTACGACATTGAATATCGAATTCAGCGCAAGGATGGACAATGGATTTGGATTCAAGAGCGGGCCGTGTCGCTTTACGAAGGAGGTATTCGGTACACGTATGGACTGCTGTCTGATGTTACGCAAAGGAAAAAGATGGATGATTCTTCTCGTTCCGCGCGAGAACGATTGGAATTTGTTGTCTCCTATAATCCAGCAGTCGTATTAATTGAGAAACCTCATCCCGATCGCTCGGCTCTGATGTCGACTTTCGTAAGCGAAAGTGTCGCTTCACTTCTGGGATTCGCACCTGCAGATTTCATTGGAGAGTCTGGAGAGGAATTCTGGAAAAGTCATGTCCATCCCGATGACCTGCCAAAATACAGAGCAAACATGAGCACCCTCTGGAGAGACGGGCATCAGACGTATGAGTACAGATTTCTGCATAAAGACGGGAAATATCGTTGGATACGTGAAGAACAGCGAGTAATCCGAGACGAAGACGGTAACGCGAATGATGTTGTCGGATACATGAGTGATATTTCAGAAAAGAAGCAAATGGAAGACGAATATCGTTCGACTAAGGAACAATTAGAGTACGCTGTTTTTTCCAATCCCGCCGTAATCTATGTCGGCAAACCTCTCCCTGATCAGTCTGACTTTATCGGAACCTACATCAGCAAGACCGTTAAATCGGTAGTAGGATTTGAAGCTGAACAACTCCTTGGCGTATCGGGATCTAAGTTTTGGAAAAGCCGCGTGCCACCTGAAGATTTCCAAAAATATCAAGATGAGGTACCTGCGCTCTGGAGGGACGGACAACATGCGTTTGAGTACAGATTCCTCCATAGAGACGGAAAATATCGTTGGATTCGTGAAGAAGAGAGAATCATTCGTGATGAGCAAAATCAAGTCCGAGACGTAGTCGGTTACTGGATAGATGTAACCGATCGCAGAATGTCAGAGGAAAAATTTCATGAACTCTTTGAAGCCTGTCCAATCTCACTCTGGGAAGAAGATTTCTCTTCTGTCAAAGAATACATTAACGAATTGCAACTCAAAGGAATTTCTGATTTCAAAAAACATTTCACCGATTACCCTGATGAAGTCATAAAATGCGCCGGCATGGTAAAGATTCTCAGAGTGAATGAAGCCACTCTCAAACTGTACAACGCGAAAGGCATCCAAGAAATTGTTAACGGATTGCAACACATCATAACCAATCAATCAATTAGCACATTCCGAGATGAACTCATCTCATTAGCAGAAGGCACAACCCAATTTAGTAGCAAAATTGAGAACAAGACTCTAAACGGTGAAACAATACACGTGAATGTGTTATGCCGCGTAGTTCCTGGATACGAGGAAACGCTCGCGAAGGTATTAGTCTGCATAGTCGACCTGACACCAGAAAAGAAATTGAGAGAGATCCTCCTCAGATCACAACGTCTGGCTACAATTGGGGAGACCGCAACGATGGTTGGACACGATTTGCGTAACCCCTTGCAGGGAATCTCCGGAGCAGCATATAACATACGGAAACATCTTGGAGCAGCATCCGACCCTTCAGTCACTGACATGCTTGGAGTAATCGATAACGGAGTACAGTACGCCAATCGAATTGTAAATGACCTACTGGATTTCTCACGAGAGGCACAAATCCATCTGCTGCCTACCACAACGAAATCGATCGTCAAACAAGCACTCACCAACGCAAAGATCCCAGACAACATAAGAATAGAAGATGTAATGCTGAACGATTTTGAAATTCTTGCAGACGAATCTAAGATGAATCGTGTCATTACGAATCTCATCCAGAATGCGGTTGACGCCATGCCCGACGGTGGAATCTTGTCAATATCCAGCACGAAGGAAAATGATCTAGTTTCAATTCGAGTGACCGATACAGGCATCGGAATCTCACGAGATAATTTAGTAAAGCTTTGGAATACGCTCTTTACAACCAAATCCAAAGGAATGGGTTTAGGATTGCCAATCTGCAAGCGATTCATTGAAGCGCATGGCGGTACACTTTCCGTAGAAACGACGCTCGGCAAGGGTTCAACTTTCACTGTCACGATTCCAATCAGGACAGCTTCGGAGGTGAGTCAGATTGAGTAAAAATGTCAAAGCCCGGATACTAGTCATAGACGATGATGAAGGAATACGCAAAGTCATCACAACTGCACTTAATGATGAATCCTATGTAACAGACACCGCGAGTAACGGAAAAGAAGCCATAGAGAAATCCAAGACAAATGTATACAATCTAGCAATTATCGACATCCACCTACCAGACATGGAAGGCACACAGCTCCTCTCTGAACTAGAGGAAACCACGCCCAAGATGCGAAAGATCATCGTAACAGGATTTCCAGAAGTGCAAAATGCCATCGCAGCTGTTAAGAAGGGCGCGAACGATTACATAACCAAACCCGTAAAAATCGACGTACTCATAAACTCGATCAGAGAACAACTCAGAAAACAACGGGAAGAGAAGAATTACAGCGAAGAGAAAGTGGCTGAATACATCGAAACACGGCTCCGAGAAAATCAACCATAACGAATCATGCTCATTTTTCCTATCCTAATCTAAGAACACTAGCCCAAACAATCCGATCTGTTTTTTTGATAGCGATTGAAATCATAGCATTTGATCCAGTTGAAAACGCCTCGGCTCTACTATCAGAAACCCAGCCATTACTGTGAGAAAGCTCGGGCGATTTTACGCTATAAACAAATCTCGTTCGAGCTTGTGAATGTGCCTGAAGGCGATCATCATGAAGTTATTGAAGCTAGCGGGCAAGATTACGTTCCCTATCTTTGGCTCCCAAATGGAAAAGGTGTCACTTGGCCTCATATAGCTGACTGGGCGGAGAAAACGAAACCCAAACCGACCATATATCCAGGAGAAGACCCGAAAGAGACGCGAGCCAGAAGTAGAATTATCGAGCATTGGGCGCATAACGTGGTTGAAGACAGGATATGGAACTACGTTCTGCCAGATCTTCCAAAAATATTTCATAATCCACAAGAACGTTGGATCTTCATCGAACTCCAAGAAGCCAAACGTGGTCCTATTGAAATATTCAACCTTCGGAAACATGAACTGCTAGCTGGCGTGAAAGAAATCTGCAACCTCTCACAAGACCTGCTCTGTACACAAGATTTCCTGCTAGGACCACATCCAAGTCTGGCCGACTTCGCATTGTACGGAGCGCTACATCCGCTGAAAGTCTCAGGCAACAACATTCCTACACAATTCACTTTACTCCGTGATTGGCATCACCGAATGCACACCCTAACAAAATAGGAGGAGAATTTCGCTCAAACACTCTTCAGCAAGTCGATTACTTCTGAAGACGTACATTATGGTAGGATGGCAAAGACTCGTGCTGGAAAACCACTGCCTTTCTTTGGTTTCGGAAAGGCTGCCACGATCAACGCGCCGGACTCTGGCACTTGATCCAGATCCTTCAGTAACTCGATCTGATAGTGGTCTGTGCTGAGAACATAGCGCTCGACATCTAAGTCGTTCGGAGCGTTATCTGTTGTCTCGTGCCCGCATGCTGTAATTTTACGTTGTTCGAAAAGATACTTCAACACAGGTATGTTCCAACCAGGGAAATGTTCCAAACCAGATGAATCCTTGTTCTCCATTGCCCGAGCATCGGGCCAACGCTTCGACCAGTCAGTTCGCAAAGCGACGAAACAACCCTCAGGGATCAATCCGTGTCGGCTCTCCCAAGCCTTGACATCATCCATCGTGACTGAATAATCAGCGTTCTTAGCTGCTTCCTCGTGAACGTCAATTACCGCGAGAGGGAGAATCATTTCTTTGACATCGATCTCATCTAGGGTCCTAGTGCCTTTCACGAAGTGGG
>JGI12270J11330_10001838_pt1 | contig 15654 bp, 11 predicted proteins | sample PeaSoiMetSII2010_FD_11330 | JGI IMG/M metagenome (IMG submission 11330)
GGCGACCTGGCCGCGACCGCGGCGAGCCTCGACCGGCTGGCGGCGCAACAGGCGCTGAGCTGGCAGTTCGATCCGACGCTGGTGCGCGGGATGGGGTACTACACCGGGCAGGTCTTCGAGATCATGCACCCGGACATGACCGGTTCGGTGGCCGGCGGCGGGCGGTACGACAAGCTGATCGGGCGCTCGCTGGGGCACGACGTGCCCGCCTGCGGGTTCTCCATCGGGTTCGAGCGGATCGTGGACCTGCTGTCCCGGGAGCAGGCGCGGGACGCGGTCGCGGTGCTGGTCGAGAGCGACGTGCCGGTGACCGAGGCGCTCGCCATCGCGCGGGAGATGCGCGATGTTTCCGGGGTTCCTGGGATTTCCGGGGTTCCTGGGGCGGGGCGGGTGGTAGAGACGGTGCGGCGCAGCGGGAAGTTCGGCGCCCAGCTCAAACGGCTGGAGGCGGCGGGGTTCAGCGGGTTCGTGCTCGTTCGGTCCGAAGACGGCGTGATCGTGCGCGGCGAACTGCGGGCGCTCGGCGGCCAGCCGGAAGGGTAGAGCCCGGAGCCGGAAGGGTAGAGCCCGGAGCCTGAAGGGCAGAGGCCCGGAGGCCCGGAGCCGGAATGTCGGTGGCCTGGCCTAGCCTCACGCCATGGACATCATTCTGATTCCCGGTCTCTGGCTCGACGGCTCGTCCTGGGACGAGGTCGTTCCCGCCCTGGAGGAGGCGGGGCACCGCACGCACCCGCTCACGCTGCCCGGCATGGAGTCGAAAGACGCCGACCGCGCCAAGATCACCCTGCGCGATCACGTCGACGCGGTCGTCGAGGTGATCGACTCCTTCGATCCGGCCNNCGGGAAGGTCGTGCTCGTCGGGCACTCCGGCGGCGGCGCGATCGCCCACGCTGCCGTGGACGCGCGGCCCGAGCGCGTCGCCCGCGTCGTCTACGTCGACAGCGGCCCCCTCGGCGACGGAGGGGTGATCAATGACGAGCTGCCGACCGCCAACGGCGAGGTCCCGCTGCCGGATTGGTCGCTCTTCGAGGCAGAAGACCTCGTGGACCTCGACCCCGGGCTGCGCGAGGCGTTCCGCGAGCGGGCGATCCCGTCGCCCGCGCGCGTCACGAGCGACCGCCAGCAGCTCTCTGACGAGCGCCGCTACGACGTGCCCGTCACCGTCATCGCGTGCGAGTTCTCCAGCGCGATGATCCGGGAGTGGATGGAGCAGGAACACCCGGCCGTGCGGGAACTCGGGAAAATCCGCGACGTCGACTACATCGACCTGCCCACGGGCCACTGGCCGCAGTTCACCCGGCCCGGGGAGCTCGGGCGGGCCATCCTGGCGAGCGTCGCCCCGGCCTGATCACCCCGGCCTGATCGCCCCCGCCTGATCGCCCCCGCCTGATCACCCCCGCCTGATCGCCCCGGCCGGCGGGTATCCCGGCTCGCTGCAGCGGAGAACGGCGCTGTTAGCGGTGCCCTTTTCGCATGCATTCGCGATGGCAATGGCTCGCGCACATACCATTTGCACAATGCTGGTGCAAAATTTTCCTGCACGTACCTATGCACTTGCATTTGCTCTGTTAGGCTGCACCGTGCAGACGGTGGTCATGGCCTGAGGCAACCTTAGGTATTGGATCTTCTTTTCCCGCCTAGTGAGAAAAAAGGAGAACGATGCAGGTCAACAACGGCATTCCGGCCGATGAGCTGGTTTCAGCGCGCTGGCGCAAGAGCCGTGCCAGCAACCCCAGCGGGAGCTGCGTCGAGGTCGCTGAGCTGGTTGATGGCGGGATCGCCGTCCGTAACTCCCGGCACCCGTCCGGGCCGGCCCTGATCTACACGCGGGCCGAGGTCGAGGCCTTCCTGACCGGCGTGAAGAATGGCGAGTTCGATGACCTGTGCCCGCAGGCCTGACACCCAAATACCGGCGTGTCAGCTGGGGCATCACATTATTTACCGAGCAGACACACTAAATGGCGTGATGGCGGCGCCATAGCGCGGTGATAAGGTGCCGTGTGTGCACGGTGGCAGGCACTGGGCGCCAATCCATCGGAGCGATGATGAGCACGGTTGAGCGGAACGGCGGGCCTGCTGCCGACGGTTTGGGCCCGACCGTGCCGCGCATGCTGCTGGGAATCCAGCTGCACCGCTTTCGCGAGGCGGCCGGCGTCTCGCCCGAGCAGGCCGGGTTCGAGATCAGGGCGTCTCGGTCCAAGATCAGCCGGATGGAAAACGGCCGGGTCCGGATCAAGGAGCGGGACGTGACCGACCTGCTCACCCTGTACGGCATCGATGACGAGAAGACGCGGGCTGGCATGGTGGCGCTCGTCCGGCAGGCCAACGCCCCGGGCTGGTGGTCCAAGTACGGCGACATCATGGCCGACTGGTTCGAGGCGTACCTCGGCCTGGAAATGGCGGCCTCGGTCATCCGCACGTTCGAGCTGCAGTTCGTGCACGGCCTGTTCCAGACCGAGGATTACGCTCGCGCCGTCACCCTGCTCGGCCACACCGCCGCCCCCGCGGCGGAGATCGACCGGCGGGTGCACGTGCGGCTCAAGCGACAGGACCTGCTCACCGGCTCCGAGCCGCCGCAGGTCTGGTCGGTCGTTGACGAGGGGGCGCTGCGACGCCCGGTGGGCGGACGCGCGGTGATGCAGGCCCAGCTGAAACGGCTCATCGAGGTCGCTCAGCTGCGCCATGTCACCGTTCAGGTCATGCCGTTCAACCGGGGCGGGCACGCCGCGGCAGGCGGGTCGTTCACCGTGTTGCGCTTCGGCGAACCCGAAGTGCCGGACGTCGTGTACATCGAGCAGCTCACGAGCGCCCTTTACCTAGACAAACGCGAGGACGTCGATCACTACATGGAGGTCATGAACCACCTCAGCACCGAAGCCCTCACCCCCATTCAGAGCGCGCGCTTCCTCACCGAGATAATTCGGGAGACCTAGTGCCCGGCTCGGCCGCCCGGCACGATGACACCCAGGCTGACTGGTATTGTCTCGGATCGCCGGGAAGACAGCTAAACGCAGAAGTCTCAACCTTTCTGGATCGCCGCAAAGCCCCCCAAACCCTTAGGATTCCCGTGACTGACGACCTTTCACAAACGCACGATGCGCCGGGGCCGGAAGGGCCTAATGGCACCGCCGGCACTGGGACCGCCGGCACTGGTACCGGCGGCACTGGGATCGCCGGCACTGGGATCGACACGACCGTGCCGCACTCGGCCAGGATCTGGAACTACTGGCTGGGCGGCAAGGACAATTATGCTGTCGACCGCGAGGCCGGTGACCAATACAAGGATATTTTCCCTGGTATCGCCGTTGTCGCTCGCACTTCCCGGGGCTTTCTGACCCGCGCGGTCCGGTACCTGGCGCACGAAGCCGGCCTGCGCCAGTTCCTCGATATCGGCACGGGCCTGCCCACCGCGGACAACACCCATCAAGTCGCCCAGCGGGTGGCCCCGGAAAGCCGGATCGTTTACGTGGACAATGATCCCCTGGTGCTGGCCCACGCCCGGGCCCTGCTGACCAGCAGCCCCGAGGGCTCAACCGAATACCTGGACGCCGACATCCGTAACCCGGCCGCGATCCTGGACGCCGCCGCGGGCCTGCTGGATTTCACCCAGCCCATCGCGCTGATGCTGATGGGGATCATGGGCCATTTCACCGACGATGAGGCGTACCCGATCGTGCGGCAGCTGCTGGCTGGCCTGCCCTCCGGTAGTTATTTCGCGCTCTACGACGGCGCCGACACCAACGAGGCGTTCAATGAGGCGCAGCGGGGCTATAACGAGAGCGGGGCGGTGCCTTACCATCTCCGCAGCCCCGAGCAGTTCGCCCGGTTCTTCGAGGGCCTGGAACTGGTAGCGCCGGGCGTGGTGCCGGTGCCGCACTGGCGGCCCGACCCCGACGCGGAGACCGTCGAGATCTACTCCTACTGCGGGGTCGGCCGCAAGCCCTAATACCCATAGTGCGCTCGGGCATTGCGACCCAGGTCACATGACCCAGATCACACGGTTAACCGGGACTTTTGACCCTGCCGTGGGCGACGGGAGATAAGGCAAGAGTGGACTATAGAGCATGAGCCGGCGTCGTTCGGGCCAAATCTTGACCGCCGGCAAACCGCGAGTGTTAGTCCTGGGGCAGGAGTGATAGCAGTGTTNAGCGCAGACCCTATCGAGGGTNCAACAAGCCTTCCNGAGCTGGCCAAATGGGTCAGCGAAATCGCCGATCTGACCAAGCCCGACGACGTCGTCTGGTGCGACGGCTCGCAGGCCGAATGGGACCGGCTAACCAGCCTGCTCGTCGAGGGCGGGACCTTCACGCGGCTGAATCCGGAGCTGCGGCCGAATAGCTTCTACTGTGCCTCGGACCCGAGCGACGTGGCCCGCGTCGAGGACCGCACGTTCATCTGCTCCGAGCGCGAGCAGGACGCGGGCCCGACCAACAACTGGATCGCGCCGGACGAGATGCGCGAGACGTTCGCCGAGATCTTCGACGGCTGCATGCGGGGCCGCACCATGTACGTGATCCCGTTCTGCATGGGCCCGCTCGGCAGCAGCATCTCCCAGCTCGGCGTCGAGATCACCGACTCGCCGTACGTGGCGGTCTCGATGCGGATCATGACCAGGATGGGCACGGCGGCGCTCCGCTCGATCGAGGAGACCGGCTCGTTCGTCCGGGCCGTCCACTCGGTCGGCGCCCCGCTGGAGCCCGGCCAGGCCGACGTGCCGTGGCCCTGCAACAAGGTCAAGTACATCACCCAGTTCCCCGAGACCAGGGAGATCTGGTCCTACGGCTCTGGGTACGGCGGGAACGCGCTGCTCGGCAAGAAGTGCTACGCGCTGCGGATCGCCTCGGTGATGGCGCGGGACGAGGGCTGGCTGGCCGAGCACATGCTCATCCTCAAGATCACTCCCCCGGCGGGTGAGGCGAGGTACATCGCGGCGGCTTTCCCGTCCGCGTGCGGCAAGACCAACCTGGCCATGCTGCAGCCCAGCATCCCGGACTGGAAGGTCGAGACCATCGGCGACGACATCGCCTGGATGCGGTTCGGCGAGGACGGCAGGCTGTACGCCATCAACCCGGAAGCCGGCTTCTTCGGCGTCGCGCCGGGCACGGGCGCCAAGACCAACGCCAACGCGGTCGCGACCTTCACGGCCAACAGCATCTTCACCAACGTCGCGCTGACCGACGACGGCGACGTGTGGTGGGAGGGCCTGACCGACACCCCGCCCGCGCACCTGACCGACTGGAAGGGCCGGGACTGGACGCCGGACTCGCCCGAGCCCGCCGCCCACCCCAACTCCCGGTTCACCACCCCCGCCAGCCAGTGCCCCATCATCGCGCCGGAGTGGGACGACCCGGCGGGCGTGCCGATCTCGGCGATCTTGTTCGGCGGCCGGCGCGCCAGCACCGTCCCGCTGGTGATCGAGTCCTTCGACTGGGATCACGGGGTGTTCCTCGGCGCCAACATCGCGTCGGAGAAGACCGCCGCGGCCGAGGGCAAGGTCGGCGAGCTACGGCACGACCCGTTCGCGATGCTGCCGTTCTGCGGCTACAACATGGGCGACTACTTCGGGTACTGGCTGAAGGTCGGCGCCAACGCCGACCCGGCCAAGCTGCCGCGGCTGTTCTACGTCAACTGGTTCCGCAAGAACGCTCAGGGCAAGTTCGTCTGGCCCGGCTTCGGCGAGAACATCCGGGTGCTGAAGTGGATCATCCAGCGGCTGTCCGGTGAGGCCAAGGCCACCCGGACCCCGATCGGTTACCTGCCCGCGCCCGGCTCGCTGGACCTAGACGGCCTGGACATCACCTGGGCCGACCTGGACCTGCTGCTCACGGTGGACACGGAGGCCTGGAAGCTGGAGGCCGAGCACATCCCCGAGCACTTCCAGACCTTCCACCGGCACCTGCCCGCCCGGCTCTGGGAGGAGCACCAGGAGCTCATGGACCGGCTCGGCTAAGGTGGGCCCCGATGAATGGGCAGCGGGTCCTGGGCCTCGTCCTCGCGGGCGCGGCGGGTAAGCGGCTGGCGCCCCTGACCGAGGACCGGGCCAAATCAGCCGTGCCGTTCGGCGGCCTCTACCGGCTGGTGGATTTCGCCCTGTCCAACCTGGCCAACGGGGGCATCTTCCGGATCTGCGTGCTCACCCAGTACAAGAGCCACAGCCTGGACCGGCACATCACCACCGCCTGGCGGCTGAACAGCCTGCTGGGCAACTACGTGGCGCCGGTGCCGGCCCAGCAGCGGCTCGGCCCGCGCTGGCAGACCGGCTCGGCGGACGCGATCTACCAGTCGCTGAACCTCATCCACAGCGAGTGGCCCGATCTCGTGGTGGTCTTCGGGGCCGACCACGTGTACCGGATGGATCCGGCGCAGATGATCGAGGCGCACCTGGCCTGGGGTGCGGGGGTCACCGTGGCGGCGATCCCCGTCCCCAGGACGGCGGCGGCGGACTTCGGCGTGGTGCAGACCGCTGCGGATGGCCACCGCATCGAGGCGTTCCTGGAAAAGCCCGTGAATCCGCCGGGCCTGCGTGGCTCACCCGATGAGGCGTTCGTGTCCATGGGCAACTACGTGTTCGACCGCGAGGTGCTGGTCGAGGCGCTGCAGAAGGACGCCGTCGACGATGCCAGCCGGCACAGCATCGGCGGCGACATCATCCCGATGCTGGCGCGGGACGGCGCCGCGCACGTTTACGACTTCCTCGAGAACAAGGTGCCAGGCAGCGACGGGCGCGACCACGGCTACTGGCGGGAGGTCGGGACGCTCGACTCCTACTTCGACGCGCACATGGACCTGTGCGCGGTGCACCCGGTGTTCAACCTCTACAACGACCAGTGGCCGATCCTGACCTACGTGCCGCCGCAGCCGCCGGCCAAGTTCGTTCATGACGAGGGCGACCGGGTGGGCCGGGCTATTAACAGCGTCGTCAGCAACGGGGTCATCATCTCGGGCGGGCTGGTGCGGAACTCGGTGCTGTCGCCGGGGGTTCGGGTGGACAGCTGGGCCCGGGTCGAGCGGTCCGTGCTCCTGCACAATTCGCGCGTCAGCCGTTACGCGATCGTGGAGAACGCGATCCTGGACAAGAACGTGGTAGTGATGGAGGGCGCCACGCTCGGGGTGGACAAGGAGCACGACCGGGCCCGCGGGTTCACGGTGTCCGACGGCGGCGTTACCGTGGTCGGCAAGGGCCGGGTGGTGACGCTGTGACCGCCGGCTGGGCTGACTGCTGGCTGGGCTGACTGCGCGTCCTTGGTCAGGGCTCGGACGCGGGCCGTGGGCCGGGCACCGGATGGATGGAGGCGGGACTCGCGGAAAGTTCGGTCTCGGTCTGGTTGAGGACGAGGCGCAAGGCCTTTTCGGCCGGTCCCGGGTGCTCAAGCGGGGAGTGACCGGATGATACCCGGCTCAAGGCAGCGATCGTAGCCTCGCTGAGGGGGCCGGTGCGCTGATGGATGGCCCGGGCATTCCCGACGATCTCATCCGCGATCATGGGCGGCCGTCCGGCTCTGGATTCACCGCCGGCCATGACCCGCTGGGCCTTCCGGACACGAACCGCGATGCGGTGGTCGAGTCGGGCGACGCGCCGCCGCATCCGGTCGGCTCGTACCAGCGGACGCCGAACAGCAGCGCCGAACGCATGGAGTTGGTCGGTCTCCTTGGACCCATCCAGGGCGTGTACCGAAATGACCATCACGTTCGCGAGAACGCTCACGACCGTGACGGCCGCGGCCACGCTGGTCGCCGTGGTCGTGGCCCCATTACCCAGGGCGATCAGGACCTCCGACCACATCCGGGAGAACATGAGAAATCCGAGAACGGCGATGCCGACGGCGCAGGCGATGACGATCACCCTGGTGAGCCAGTCCAGGCTGCCTAGGGGAATCCGGCCCGAGTGGTCCTTGTGGGCACGCAGGCAGTCACCGGCGAAGGCGAAGCAGCCGTATGAGACGAGCGTGATCATCGCGGCGAGGGCGACCGCGAACGCCAGCTGCGGTGATTCCGGGGCGCCCCAGTTAACGTCGGTGATGCCGGACAAGAAGTAAAGAAGTAGCAGGAAGTCGAACACCAGCACCACCCGCGGAAGATGGCGGAACCAGCGGGGCAGGCGTTCGTGCTTGCGGGAGTTCTGGGCCCGCTCGGCGTTAACCTGGGCCGCCAGGGCGTTCCGGTCGGCCTGTGTCTGCTCGACCGTGTGATGCCCTCCGTAGGGATGCGGGACATGCTCGTGCGGGATCAAGTTGATCCGGGCGAGCAGCGTCGCTTTCCTGGCCCTAAGGCGATCGGTCCGCCTGAGCAGCCAGCTCAACCGCTGGTACGTCGAATGGAGGACGCCGCCCGCCTTTCGCCGGGCAATGCTGTGCACGACAGCCTCGCTGTTGGTTGCGCGTGCGGGGTCGCGGAACCCGCCGATGCCGTCCTGCTCAGCGACCAGGGCCCGGACGGCGCGGCGAGACATCCGGGACCGCCTCCGGACGCCGATCCTGTATCGGGTCAGCAGCATGAGGCTACGCGGGCGCCGTCGGCGAATCCGGTCGGCCTCGGCCAGATCATGGTCGCGGCGAACCGGCTCTGCGGTATCCGGCGATGAGGGCTCGGCCCCGGCGGACCTGACGATGGTGAGGTCAGACGGGCCATCGAGGGCAGGTTGTTGTCCGGCAGGGAAGAGTGTTCCCATGGGAGTGCTCCATCCTCCTCGGGTTACGAGGCAGCGGTGGCGGGGGAAAGCGTGATCACCACGCGGCGGAGCTGGGCGCACTTAGTCTCGTCCAGCGTTCCGTTGGCAACGCAAGACTGGCCTGCGGTACCGATTCCTTTGACCTGGGCGATCTGGTGGGCCGCCAGGCCTAGCGTGATAAGGCGGCGTTGTACCGCCTGGGCCCGCAACGCTGAGAGCCGGAGATTGTAGGAGGCGGTCCCGCCGTCAGGAGACGCCTGCCCGGTGATAGATACGGAGTAACTCCCGGCGCTGGCCCGGGCGGCAATCGGGGCCAGGTAACCGTTAGCGCCCGGAAGCAGGGTGGCGCTGTTGAACGCGAACAGGAGGTCCGCCGGGACTATCGACTGCTGCTGCCCGTGTGGCCCCGTGATGCTCTGCACGGCCGGGACCGGGACGATGGGCACCGGCACCGTGCTGCGCGAGCTACGGATAAGCCGCGGGCTGTCATCGACGCGACACGCGGCCGCACCCGCCGCGTGACAGATGTCCAGCCAGTAGGACGCCAGCGTGGTCTGCTGAGGCAGCGGCAGGGCGGGCTGGCGCCCGGCTGTCTCGCCCAGGCCGCTGAAGATGACCGTCCACCCCGCGAGGTCAGGCAGCAGGCCGCGCTGCTTCAGGGCCGCTGCCGCGCTGACGGGCGACTCGGCCCAGCCGACCTGCCGGAGGTCAAATCCCCCGCTGGTCGTCACACCGGAGGTAAGCAGCAGCATCGTGGCCGGAGGGGACGAGACGCGGGAGGCATCGAGCATCGTGTTCAGCAGATCGAAGGGCCCCGTGGCAGCCTCGGTGCTGATCTGCGACTCGACACGGGAGACGTTCTGCGCCAGGAGCTGGGACCGCCGTGGGCCGTACTCGACCTGCCCATCTGACCGGCGGGGGGTAAGCGGGAGCTGGGCTGGCTGGCCGTTAGCCGGATTGACGACGAACGCGACCGCGGACGTGCTCGACTCGCCGGTCGCTTGCAGGAGCGCGACGTCAGCCAAGGACAGGGCGGGAGCCGGCTCGTTGGCTGTCGCCGTGGCCGCGATGACGATCACATCGGCTACGTCAGCCTTGGAGGGGTTCGTGATGCAGCCCGTCAAGGCCAGCAGGGCCGCGCCCCCGACCAGCCCGGCCGCGACGGCGCGGGACAGGCCGGTGGTTCCGCGAGAGAAGGAGGGGACTCGGCGCTGAATCCCGGCGGAGGCGGACCGGACCAGAGTAGATTTCTGGGGATCCACCGGGTGTACGGCTGGGCAGCCGCCCTGCGTCGGCTCAACGGGACGACGTAGCGGAGACCAGAGGCGGATGATCTTCATGAGACGCCCACTTTGCAAGTCACTAATGCAAACTCACTTTTGGGATTCCCAATTTAGTTATCCCTAAACAGGGTTGCATTATGGGTTGCCCTGAGCTAGACTTTCCCAGATGCGCTACTACATGGACGCGGCTCTTCATCCGGGGTCGCGCATTCTCGACGGCTTGCCCATGAGGCGCCGCGGTTGCGACCAACGCCGACTGACCGCAGCTAGCGCTATCGTCAACCCTGGCAACCATCAGATCGCTGCCGTGCCGGTCTCCTACTCAGCCGTCGAGTGGGACACCTGGACACGGTTAGCCGTGTTTTGGCTGGCCAAGAGTACAGTTGCATTATGGGCATCCCGAGCTGCGATTACAGATCGCTGGGAGCGCCCGGGAGTGCCAGGCTGCTGTACCACGGTTCGCGACCACGGCGTCCGGTTAGGTGCTGACCCATGCCACCGGTGAGCGGTCCCCTCGGTCCCCGGCGACGTATCGCCACGACCTTGAGAGCGTGGCGCCACAAGTCCGAAAAGAGCCTCACTGAGGTGTCGGAAGTGACGCTCATCTCCACGTCCAAGCTTTCCCGTCTGGAAAACGCCGAAGGTAGGCCCCGGCTCCGCGACGTACGGGACTTGATCCGGTTCTACGGGAAAGAGGAGACGCCGCAGGCCGACCAGCTCCAGCGGTGGGTGGAGGCGGCGGAAGTTCCGGGCTGGTGGACCGACTTTGATGATGAAGTCCTGCAGGGTCGGCTTCGGCTCGACACCCATTTGGCTTACGAGGCAGAAGCCACAGTGGAGCGGGTCTACACCCTGCCGTTCGTACCGGCACTGCTGGCGACGGATGCGTACGCGGAGGCTGTATACCGGCACATGGAACGCCGACCTGAGGACCAGATCGGTGAGCTCATGGACATCCGGCGCAAGCGCAAAGAGGCCCTGAAACGGCGTGAAGGACTCAAGCCGCTGAAGCTGATCGCGGTGACGCACGAATGCACGCTCAGGCAGACCGTCGGCTCACCGACGATCCTGCGCGATCAGCTCGATGAACTTTTGGTCCGTTCGCGCGAAGAAAATGTCAGCCTGTACGTTTTCCCCTTCTCGGCCAAGCCGGTGTTCACCGTGACATGCATGTGGGCTTATTTCGAGTATCAGGATCTAGAGGATCTGGAGCAGGACCTGGTTCAGATCGAAACACCGGCCGGCTTCTGGACAATCGACAATCCGGACCGGGTCGCTGAATACAAGAAAGCGCATGAGAACCTTGTCGCTTCCTCGCTAAGTGAGAATGACTCCCGGGCGCTCATCGAGCGTATCCGGGACAGCATGCCACCGGCCTTAGCCAGGCTGTCACCTTTATAACATTTGGCTGGACAGCGGCCTTATTTAGCGCTGTTTCGGCGCATGCGGGACGGGAAAGGCGCTAGAGTTTTCCCAGCTACAAACCGTAGCCTGGATCTCCGCCGAGCCAAGCGAGCGCATAAATGGCCAATACATCAGCTCCGATCCCAGTTTCGGAGCTACGCAGAGTTCACAAAGTCGTAACTAAGCACGGCTTCGCTCTGACCACCGAGTGGGACATCGGGCTCCCCCTGAAGTGTGCGAAGAACCTTCGAGAGACCTACTTCGACGGCGGCCAGCTCAGGCATGACGAGGGCGACTGGCCGCGTGATCGCGAGCGGGCGAGAGACGTCATCCTGTACGAGTGGAACGACGGCAAACTGACCCTCGAAGAATACGAAACCATAGCCATCTGGGATCGCTCCGGAATTAAGGGAGAGCGTATCCACAAGCGTATCGAGCTACTACAGGACCCGCAGGCCAGGGAGCTCATCGAGGCATTTCTCAGCCTTGTTCCCGAAGACCGACGGCAGCAGCGGGGCACATTCGGGGTCAATCTGTTCCGGACCCACACCAACGTCGTGACGAAGGCACATCAGGACGATGAGGAGTTTATCATCCTCTATGTCCTGGACCGGGAAGGCGACGGCGCCGAGTCTTATCTGTATAAATATGATGAGGGCGCGGGCGCCGAGGAAGTCGGCGAGGAAATTCTCCGGAAGCAACTGAACCCGGGTGACCTGATGATTTTCGAGGACCTCCGGTTCAAGCATGGCGCTACTCCGCTCATCCCCCCGCCCGGCGGCCAGGCCAAGCGTGACGTTCTCGTCTGCACCGTCGACCTGCCGACGACCTACCTGCAGCGCCAGCCGGTTTCATAGCCGCTCGCAGCCCATCCCGAACCTGGCCGGGCACGCCGCCAAAAATGATCTTTCGCCATGCGAAACTTTTGTGTTTCTGATGGATGGTACGACCCGGGAAACGGCTGTTACAAGAGGGCTTTACTGTTATTTCCGATGCCTGCGGTTCAGGCGATCACGGTGAGGGCGGCCGTTTCCGGGCGGGTGCTAAGGAATACGCGAGTAGCGAGGCACCATGCCCAGCGGCCACCACGCCATAGGTGATCGGATGATGTTGGCGCGGACCGGATAGCAGGCAGACACCGCTCGCCCATTGATTGACGGCACCCGTGTCCGTATTGTGCTAAGGATGGAGGGAATTGAAACTGAATACGGGTGGGATCGGTGTCGGCGACTGACGCCAGGCGACGGGAGCGCTGCTGGTGCCGACGGCTCGTGGTAGGTCCAGCCCGGAGGATATCCGCCGGGCGGTGGAGTCGGTATTCGGAAACGTTCGGGCTGGCTTGGAACACCTGGTATCCATACCGTCGGTAAGCGTGGCAGGCTACGAGGCCTACAACCCAGATGAGGTACGACGGTCCGCCGAAGAGACCGGTACATGGCTGGAACGCTGCGGCCTCAAAGGTGTCCGCCTGCTCGAAGTAGACGGCACGCATCCGGCGGTATTCGGCCAGACCCCGGGACCCACCGGATCGCCCACGGTCCTGCTTTATGCGCATCACGATGTCCAGCCGCCCGGGTTGGCGGATCTGTGGGCCTCGAAGCCATTCGAGGCGACGGAACGCGATGGCCGGCTATTCGGCCGCGGTACCGCCGACGATAAAGCAGGAATCGCCGCGCACGCCGCCGCGTTGCTGGCCTGGGAAGGCGCGCCGCCAGTGACCATTTCGGTGTTCATCGAGGGTGAGGAAGAAATTGCGTCGCCGAACATCGAGGGCTTCCTGCGGAAATATTCGGACCTGCTGCGGGCTGACGTCATCGTGCTGGCCGATTGCTCTAATTGGACGCTCGGCACACCGGCGCTCACGACTTCGCTGCGGGGCATTCTTGACTTCACCCTCGAAGTCCGCACGCTGGATCACGCAGTTCACAGTGGTGTTTACGGAGGCCCCGTTCCCGATGCCCTGACGGCACTGTCCCGGCTGATCGCGTCACTGCACGACCACGAGGGAAACGTCGCGGTCGAAGGATTGCACTCAGGAGCGCCATACGATATTGAGGTCGACGAGGCGGATATCCGCCGGTTCGCCAGCGTCCGGCCCGGCGTCTCCCTCATGGGCACCGGCACCCTTGCCCACCGGCTTTGGGGCCGCCCGGCCGTGGCCGTGCTCGGAATTGACGCACCATCCACCGCCGAGGCGGCCAACAAACTGGTTCCTGTCGCGCGGGCGAAGATTAGTGTCCGGTTGGCGCCAGGCGACGATACGGCCAGGGCCAGGGCCGCCATCAAAGGCCATTTCCTCGGCCTCGCCCGGGCGTCATGGGGAGCAGAGGTGACCGTCAGGTTCTCGAATGAGGGCGCCCCGCACCTGATCGCCGCGTCAGGCGGGGCTTTTGACGCCTTTCGCCAGGCATGTTCGCATACCTGGGGATGCTCCCCTGTGAATGCCGGCAGCGGCGGGTCACTTCCGCTTGTGGCTGCGCTGGCCGGCACCTTCCCGGGGGCGGAATTGCTGCTCACCGGGGTCGCGGACCCGGAAAGCCGGGCGCACAGCGAGAACGAAAGCGTACATCTCGCCGAACTCAGGAATTGCTGTCTCAACGAGGCGATCCTGCTCGGTGAGCTGGCCCGCGAAGCTCAGGAATGACCATCAGCCTTGGGCCGGAAACACATGAATGTGGCTCTCTACGCCATAGATTGGGTAGAGAGCCACATTCATTGAATCGGCGGGGGTGCGGGGAGGCGCGAGGTGACGCCGGGGCTTACACCCGGTCCGTTCGGGATAAAAATCTTGCATGCGATACCTGACCGTGGCCGAGGCCTACCGTGACCTGGAGCAGGCGAGCGGCCGGCTGGCGCTGGTCGACCGGCTGGCGGCGCTGCTGGCCCAGACCCCGGCCGGGCTGCTGCCGGCGGCGTGTTACCTGTGCCAGGGGCTGATCGCGCCGGAGTTCGCCGGGGTGGACCTGGGCCTGGCCGAGAAGCTCGCGGTCCGCGCGGTGGCCACCGCCGCCGGAGTCGACGCCGGGCAGGTTGCCGTCCTGGTGCGGGAGACCGGGGATCTCGGGCTGGCCGCCGAGCAGTTGCTGGCCACTACCGCGGCCGGCCGGCCGGCGTCGTTGACGGTCAGCGCTGTGGTGGACACGCTGCACGAGATCGCCGCAGCCGAGGGAACGGGGTCGCAGGGCCGCAAGCTGGACCTGCTGGCCGGGCTGCTCGGCCAGGCCACCCCGCTGGAGGCCCGCTACCTGCTGCGCCTGGTCACGAAGGGGCTGCGGCTGGGCATCGGCACGCCCACCATCCTGGACGCGCTGGCCCAGGTGTACACCGGCGGGCGGGCCGCCCGGCCGGTGCTGGAACGCGCCTACAACATCTGCTGCGACCTGGGCCGGGTCGCCGCCGCCCTGGCCGAAGGCGGCCTGGCGGCGGCCGAACAGATCCAGGTCCGCCCGGGTAACCCGGTGCGGGCCATGCTGGCCCAGCGGCTGGCCGACGCGGCCGGGATCCTGGCCAAGCTCGGCGGGGAATGCGCGGCGGAGTACAAGTACGACGGCGTGCGGGTGCAGGCGCACCGTACCGCAGACGGGGCGATCGAGCTGTTCACCCGGCGGCTGGAACGCGTGTCCGCCCAGTTTCCCGACGTCGTCGAGTCGCTGGCGGCGGGGCTGGGGCCGCGCGAGGCGATCCTGGAGGGGGAGGTCGTGGCCTACGACGCGGCCGCTGGGGAACTGCACCCGTTCGGCGAGGTCATGTTCCGGCGGCGCAAGCACGGCATCGACCAGGCCGTCCAGGACGTGCCGGTGGGGCTGTTCTGCTTCGAGCTGCTGTACGCCGACGGGCAGGACCTGACCAGGCTGCCGTCCCCGCAGCGGCGGGCCGCGCTGAGGGCGGCGATCACCGTCTCGGACCGGCTGCGGCTCACCACCGCCACCGAGGTCGCCGCCCCGGCCGCGCTGGACGCGGCGTTCGAGCAGGCGGTCACCGACGGCTGCGAGGGGCTGGTGTGCAAGTCGGTCGCGCCGGACTCGATCTACCAGGCCGGCGCCCGCGGCTGGCTGTGGATCAAGCTCAAGCGGGACTACCGCACCGAACTCTCCGACACCGTCGACCTGGTCGTCGTCGGCGCGTTCGCCGGGCGGGGCCGCCGCGCCGGGGTCTACGGCGCGCTGCTGCTGGCCGCCTACGACCCGGCCGCCGACCTGTTCCGCACCGTGTCCAAGTGCGGCACCGGGTTCACCGACGCCGACCTGGCCGCGCTCCCCGACAGGCTCGCGCCGCTGGCCGCCCCGCACCGGCCCGCCC
>JGI12270J11330_10001842_pt1 | contig 15646 bp, 17 predicted proteins | sample PeaSoiMetSII2010_FD_11330 | JGI IMG/M metagenome (IMG submission 11330)
GATGCAGAAAGCAGATCCACGGGCACACGCTGCAGGTCCACATCCACCTTGCCGATCGCCTGCACTGCGTCGGTATGGAACAACACGCCGCGCGCGGACGCGATGGCTGCCGCCTCGGCCACCGGAAACAGGACGCCAGTTTCGTTGTTGGCCCACATCAGGCTCAGGAGCGCGGTTTGCGGCGTCAGTGCCGCCTCGATCCGCGCTGCATCGAGTTGACCTTGCGCATCGACCTCCAGATACGTGACGCGTACGCCCTGCCCCTCGAGCTGCGCCAGCAGCCGTAGCGTGGAGGGATCCTCCACCGCGCTCGTGACGATATGGCGCTTTCCTTCCTGGGCGCCGAGGGCGCCGATGATCGCCGCGTGGTTGCTTTCGCTGGCGCCGCTGGTAAAGACGATCTCGGCGGGCTTGGCGCCGAGCAGCGCTGCCACCTGGGCGCGCGCCTGGTTCAACGCGGCCTTGGCCTGCACGCCGCGCGCGTGCGAGCTCGAAGGATTGCCCCAGCCCTCGAGCAGGCATTTCGTCATGGCCGCCACCACCTCAGGGTCGGGGCGCGTGGTGGCGTTGTGATCGAAGTAGATGGCGTTCATTGCCAGAACACCCGCTGCGGGTCCTCGTTGAGTAGGGCCAGCAGCTCGTGCAGCCGCCCCTGCGACCGCGGCTCCCATTGGAGCGTTGCGTGGTTCTTCGAGTACAGCCGCCAGGTGTTGCGTTTGTTGTCAAATTCGAGCCGGGCGATATCGATCGGGCCGCCGCCCGGATCGATATTGCGCGAGCAGCACGGACTGACGATGCGGTATCCGCCGGACTCGCGTTCGACCACCGGCGAGACGTAGCGATAACGGGCGCGTCGCTGCAGCGACCGCTTGATGCGCCGCCAATCCAATTCGTTGGGTTGCGGCTGGCCCGCGCCGATGTTCACGGCGGCCACGGTCGACCGGGACATTTGCCATTGCGTGACCATCGTTATCGGGTGCGGGTCATCTAGACCGCACGGATCTCCTCTTCCAGACAGCCGACAACCCGGCCATTGGGAAATGCGACGAGGTATATGGGGATCTGGCTTTCGACAACGGTGCCGACCTGTACGACTTCGCCGCGCGTTCCATCGGCTGCCAGCAGTTCGTCGGCGGCGCAATCCGGGTAGGAGCCGTCATTGACCAGGTCCTTGGTTGCGACCACAGGCTGGCCCCACTGGTATCGCGGCGTACGAAGATCCATGCTCACTGCCTGCCTTCCTGTAATTCATTTCGCGCTGCGCTTGGATTTGCGTGCCGCAGCCGGGCGGCCTCGCGCACCGCTTCGTCCTCGTCGGCGAGCAAGGGCCACAGCGCGGCGCTATCGATGCGCTGCGCCACTGCATATCGCACCTGCCAATCGGCATCGGCAATCATTGGCGCCAACAATGCCGGCGCCAGGCGCTGCGCGACAACGGCCCGCACGGCCGGATCCGCGTCCTTCATCATGGCCAGCAGGGCCGGGGTTTCCAAGCGCCGAGCCACCTCGATACGCACCTGGCCGTCCGGATCGGCGCGCATCTGCGTCAGCAAGGCAAGCGGCAGGCGGCGGGCAACCAGCACGCGCACGTGATAATCCGAATCGCCCATCATGCGTGCCAGCTGCGCCGGCGCTAGGCGAAGCGCAACGCGGATCCGCACTTCCCGGTGTGGATCGGCGGCCATCTTTACCAGGTGGCGCTGCGGCAGGCGCTGGGCAGCGCTCCACCGGACCGTTTCGTCGGGATCCTGCAGCAGTGCCGGCAGATGAAAGACGTCCGCGTACTTGGCGGCAATCGCACGCACCTCGAAGTACGGATGAGCTAGCTGGGCATTGGCCATGGCCGGACTCCATTCGAAGAACCGCTCGATGCGCTTTGCATACCGGTCGGCCACACAGGCATGGCCGAGTCGACAACGGTCGGACCGGCGCAATTCGAGCATCGGGCAGGCTCCGCAATCGATGGCTTGTCCCTGCCAGTTGAGCGGTTCGAAATCTTCATTCTTCATCGTCCTGGCCCAGACGATCGAGGACGCCGCGCAAGACCGAACCGTTGACCTTGTCGGTGGGATCGAGTTCGGTAAGTTTGTCGAGCATCGCGCCACCACAATTCAGGTCCCCCAGGCGCAGCCGCAAGTAGGCGCAGGCCTTGAGCGTAAAAAGATAAAAGCGTGGCAGCACCGACAAGCTCGAGAAATTGATGTCTTTCCCACGCACCATCGTCCAATCCGGCGCCAGCCCATTGGCGCGTGCGGCAAGCTCCTGGCAGCGCATTCCTACCGCCAAGGCTTCGTCCAGGCGATTGCGATAGAAGTAAAAGCGGTACAGCCCGATGAGTGTTGCCGGATGCTCCGGCGCCAGCTCGCACGCGCGCAGCAAGTGCCGCTCCGCCACATCCTCGGCGGCGTAGCAGCAACTTGCCAACTGCAACTCGTGTTCGGCCGGCGCCGGCAGCCCCTCACCGAAGCAGGCGTGTTCCAGCGCCTCCAAGCTGCCTGCGGCGGCGCTAGCGACAGTGGTGGCAGCGACGGCTCCGGCCAAGGCCCCGTCTGCGCCCGCGGATCCGGACGCGGCCGCTGCAATCACGGTCGCCATCGTGCATCCATCGCGTCAGACCGGGCGGGTGATGCTTGCGATGTCGACTTTCGCGACCACGGCGCTGCCCGCGCTGCTGCCCGGTTTCACGCCCGCGTTGCTGGTGCCGCAGGTGCCACAGCCGGAGACATTGGGGTTGACGAACGTCAGTCCCGACTCCATGGCCGTCTCTGTGAAATCGACGGTGAAGCCGTCCAGCATCAGGCGGCTTTGCTCGGGCAAAAATACCTTCAAGCCGTTAACGTCGAGGGCGCCATCGCCGGGCTTGGGCGCCGGCTCCACGGTAAATTCCGAGGAATACCCGGAGCAGCCTCCCAGCGTCACGGTCAAGCGAAATCCCGCATCGGCGCCTGCTCCGCCAAAGCGCACCATGCGGCGCATGAAACGCTCTGCAGCCGAAGTGATCGTAATGTTCATGCGTCTTCCTCAGGCAGCCTGGTAGCGCGGATAGGCCTTGTCGATCACGCACGTATTTTCGACGGGGCAAACCTCGACGCACTTCGGTTCGTCGAAGTAGCCGATGCACTCCGTGCACTTCTTCGGGTCGATGACGAAAATGCCATTTTTTTCCCGGATGGCGACGTTCGGGCACTCGGGCTCGCACGCCGAGCAAGCCGTGCACTGCGAAGCGATGATCTTGTAGGCCATGATGGGGTCCTTATCAAAGAAAAACGGTTTTCAGGCTGCCGCGATGTATGCGCCTTGGCGGATGTCCGCATCGCCACGCACCTGGTGGATGATTTCGCCTGCCTTGACCTTGGTCACGTACTCCATGAAGTAGGTGATTGCCGATTGCTCGATGAACTGGTGCGCATATTTTTCGACGGGATCGATCCCGGCCTTTTTCAGGTCGTCCTTCGGACAGCCGCCGATCTTGGCGACGAATACCGCGTGACAGTCGTTGATCGCGCGAATCACGGTGACCAGCGATTCCTCCTCGCCGTAGCCGCCTTGGCAGTACAGGTCTACACGGCGGTGACCGACGAACTTGGCGCCCTTGGCGTTGACTTCGTAGATCTGGAACTCCGTGGCGTGGCCAAAGTGCTCGTTGATCTTGCCGTGGCCCTTGGTGGCCACCGCGATCAGCATGCCGATCGCCTGCGCATCCGCGAGTCGGGAGAGCTGCTCCTGCTCGGCCGCCTTTGCCGCGACGGTGGCCTGGCGCTCCCGTTCAACCGTTTCCTGGTAGGCCTTGCGGCTCTGGGCGTCGTACGTGACCTCCATCGATTCGATCTTCGCGCTGGTGAATTCCGCGCTGCGGTCCTCGCCCAGCAGACCGACGGCGTCGGCGCGACACTGGCGGCAGTGACGCATCATGTTCATCTCGCCCTCGCATGCATCCTGCAGCGCCTTGAGCTCCTGGGCCGTTGGACCGCGCTGCCCATTTAGCCCAAAGACGGTGCCATGCTCGGGAGCCGAGATCAGCGGCATGATGTTGTGCAGGAAGGCACCGCGCTGCTTGACGGCACGGTTGACCTCGACCAAATGCTTGTCGTTGATGCCGGGAATCATCACCGAGTTGATCTTGCAAAGGATCTTGCGCTCGGTAAGCATTTCCAGGCCCTGCATCTGGCGTTCGGTGAGAATCCGCGCCGCTTCTATGCCGGTGTAGCGCTTTTTCTTGTAGTAGATCCAAGGGTAAATGTGCTGTCCGATCTCCGGGTCGACCATGTTCACCGTTATGGTCACATGATCGACGTTGAAGGCGGCGATCGTATCCACGTAGTCGAGAAGCGTCAGACCGTTGGTGGACAGGCAAAGCTTGATATCCGGCGCGGATTTCGAGATGAGCTCGAAAGTCTTGAAGGTCTTCGCCGGGTTGGCCAAGGGGTCGCCAGGACCGGCGATGCCGAGCACGGTCATCTGCGGGATGGCCGAGGCCACCGCCAGCACTTTCTTCGATGCTTGTTCCGGGGTGAGCTTCTCACTCATAACGCCGGGGCGTGATTCGTTGGCGCAGTCGTACTTGCGGTTGCAGTAGTTGCACTGGATGTTGCAGGCAGGAGCGACCGCCACGTGCATGCGCGCATAGTGGTGATGGGCCTCTTCGCTATAGCAGGGATGGTTCTTGACCTTTTCCCAGACCTCCGGGTCCATGTCCTGGGGGCCGCCGGAAGAACCGCAGCTGGCCTTGCCGGAGCCGCCGCTGGTACCGCAACCCTTGTGTTCCGCCACCTTTTCGAGCAACTGGCGCAGCGGTGTCACGGGCTTGATGTCGCCAACGCCAACGAACGCTGTCTTTGCCTGCACGGCTTGCCCCCGGTCGGATGCGGGCTCCGCTGGAGCCCTACACAGCAAGGTTTAGCCAGAACCGTGCCAATCCGGTTTTCCCCAATAAATCAGTGAGTTGATTCAGCCTTTGGCAAGCGGGGGCTGTGGCTTTCGCGACACCGGCGCCGTGCGTGTCGCGAACTTGTCGGAAATGCGACAAGCTAGCGTGCCGCGATGCGCCGCCGCCAGGCAGATGCGGAGGCTAAAAGCGCTTGATCTCGATGCTGTGTTTTTGCAAGGCGTAGCCCATTTGCCGGGGCGTGAGGTTGAGCAGGCGAGCCGCCTTGGCCTGCACCCAACCACATTGCTCCATGGCCCAGACCAGGCGGTCGCGCTCGGAAGAAGAGCCGTTAGTGCCGGCTTGCGAGTGGCCGTTTTCCCCGGCAGATGCCGCGTGGGCCAAGGGCCCGGGAGCGATGGGAATAATCGGAGCGACGGGAACAAATGAGGTCGCCTTCACGTCCGGTACATGCAGCGTCTTGGTCAGGCAGCGGTTATGAACACATGGGAAATCGAAGTCCCGGATCACCTTGCCGCGCGTCATCGTTGCCGTGCGTTCTATGCAATTCTCCAGTTCCCGCACATTGCCCGGCCAATAACAGCTGAGCAGGACGTTCATCGCCTCGGGAGCCAAGGTCAGATTGCACTCGTTGTCCTTGTTGAACTTGGCGAGGAAGTGCTCGACCAGCGCGGGAATATCCTCGCGTCGCTGACGCAGCGGCGGCAGGAAGATGCTCACGACATTGATGCGGTAGTACAGGTCGGCGCGAAACTCGTTGGCCGTCACCGCTTTTTCCAGGTCACGATTGGTGGCGGTAATCAGGCGAACGTCCACATGGATCGTGCGATTGCCGCCGACGCGTTCGAATTCCCGCTCTTGCAGCACGCGCAACAACTTGGCCTGGAAGGCCGGAGAGATATCGCCGATCTCGTCAAGAAACAAGGTGCCGCCATTGGCCATTTCGAAACGGCCCTTACGCTCGCCTTGCGCGCCGGTGAAGGCCCCCTTCTCATGCCCGAAAAGCTCGGACTCGAGCAGCGTTTCGGACAGCGCAGCGCAATTGACCTTGACGAAAGGGCCGTCCTTGCGCGGGCTTTGGTGGTGAATTGCCCTGGCGATAGCCTCCTTGCCCGTCCCGCTCTCGCCGCGCAACAACACCGTGGCACGGCCCGGTGCCGCCTGGTGCACTTCGGCAAACACCTTTTGCATCAGCTTCGATACGCCGATCACGTTCTCGATNCTGTACTTGCCCTGCAGCTCCTTTTGCAGGCGCGTCTTTTCCTTCAGCAGTTCCATGCGATCGGCGGTAACGATCCGGTGAAGCTGCGCGGTTTGTCCGACCAGGTTGGCCACCATGGAAAGAAATCGTCGATCCCTTTCAAAGCTTCGCAGGTGCTTGTCCGTGGCGCGGGTGATGCTAAGCACGCCCAGCGATTCGCGACCAGCCTTGATCGGAACGCCGATAAAGGCAGAGGCACCGTCCTGGGAAACCATGTCCAGGGCGCCGGTGCGGTTCAGGAACAATGGCTCCTTGGCCATGTCGGGAACGATGTACGGCATTCCGGTCGTGAAAATGCGGCCGGTGATCCCTTCACCCGGCTGAAATCGTCCGCTCTTGAATTGCTCGCTCGTGAGACCCACCGCACCAACCAAGTGCAAATCGCCGGACTCCTGCACCAGACTGATCATTCCCCGCCGAATGCCGAGATGGCTCGACAGGACGTTGAGTAGCTCCCGAAACGTCTTGCCCAGGTCCAGGGACGAACTCAGGATCTTGCTGATCTCATAGATCGTGCTTACCTCAAGATCGGCATCCCTGCTTGCTTTGGTAGCCATTGGATGACTCCTGCATTTTTTGTCATCGACAAATTTCCAAGGCTTTGTCCCCCAACGGTGCCCATACGTTCGATCTCGGGTGTGATATTTCTTGGTATACCCTGTGACCTTGTCTGCTTTGTTAGAAGCAACATTCACGCCACTGCGGCGCGCCGCCGAATCGAGAATCATTCGAGCAGCATGCGCTCGCTGCAAGCGTATCCACGCTGCATTAGGCGCCGAAAAGGACCTTGACGTCGCACGGCGCAGCCCAGTACGGCGCTGACGTAACAAGAATGTCGGCACCGGCACGCGCATAGTCGGCCGCGTTCTGCGCATTGACACCGCCGGCCGCAGCCACGAGCACCGCTAGTCCCGTCTGCTGCAACTGTTTGACCGTCAGCGCCACGTCGGCAGGCGAGAATTTTTCCAGCTGCAACACATCGGCGCCGGCGCGCGCCATCAGCATCGCCTCTGTGCCGTTGAGAACTTCGACGACGAGTTTTTTTTCGGGGTGCTCACGCTTGAGCGCCTGCAGCCGCTCGCCCAGCTGCCCGGACGTCAGGAAAATTCGGTGCTCCGGAAATACCAACAGCGTCTCGGATAGACCCAGACGGTGCGCCGTGGCGCCGCCGGCGCGCGCCGCGAGCGATGCCAGCGCGCGGGTCCCGGGGAAATTCTTGCGGGTGGTCACCACGGCAGGTTGCTTGCCAACGCCGCGCACTGCAGCGATCAGGGCAGCGGTCGCCGTGGCGATGCCCGATGTGGTTTCAACCAGCGTCTGCGCGGTCTTCCAGACCTGGTGCAGCGCTGCGGCGCGTCCGACCACGCGCAGCAGCAGCTGTCCCGCGGTTACGCTCTGACCGCGCGCCACGATGCCATTGCAGCGGCATCCCCGCCGCTCGAACAGTCGTGCTGCCTCCTCGACCCCGCAGACCACCATCGTGGATCGAGCGCTGAACGCGACCTCGCCCAGGGCCAAGCCGATGCCCAGCCCCTCGGTGGTCAAGTCGTGGTAGGGAACATCTTCTCGCAGCAAACGCTCGAGTTCAACATCGTCCAGCGCTGGCAAGGTGCCGGAATCGATGGGGACTGATCGCGCGCCCGGTTTTGCTTCTGATGCCATGGAACGTTCAACGTCTGGTCCGCGTCGGGATGGCCAAAAACCCGGTTCGATCAGCCAGCGACCCCGAGAATGATCGAGGATGATTTGAATATGGCCGTCGCCGGCACGCCCTTTCTCCGTCCCGGTTCCTGTACGGCATCGTGCGTAATAACTGCGTGCTCCCTGGCGCCTTCCGGCAGGCCAATGGTCGCTTCGGCCTCGACCGCGCTGTCGAGGACTTGCGTAACCGTGCCAGCAAGACAGTTGCGAGCGGAAAGCCGAACACCGCTGTTGCCCTACAGAACGAACACGGAGGGATCTTTGACCAAGGCCAGGACTTGCTTGTCGACAGCCAGGCCAAGAGAGTGCACGCTGCCACTGGTGACGATCGCCGTGATCTTGTCGGCCCCGCTGATTGCTACCGTGACTTCGGCGTTTACCGCCCCGGGCTCCAGATGGGTAACGGAACCCTTCAAGATATTGCGAGCGCAAATTTTCATTTCGCGTCCTTGGGCGGCACAGAACCAATATGGCCCAATCATACGGCGCGATCTTGGAGTGAGCATTGCGAGGATCGTGTTTGCCGCTCGCCGATCAGCCCCCAGCGCTAAAGGTGGATTTCGTATTCGGCTTGCCAACGCACCGTTGTCCTGGGCACGGCGGGCGTGAGCCCGAAGAGCACGCCGCCATTCCACTCCAGCGTGCCCGGTCCGATATTGAAGATTTTGCCGTAGAGTTGCGGCCCGGCGCGCTCATCTTGCTCGCTCCACTTCGCAAAACGGCCGAGTGGACCCGGCTGGCCGTAGATCTGGAGACCTGGCTCGACCGCGAACCTGCGGCCGAAGCGCATGACCCACGCATCGACACGAGTCTCCCAGGCATAGAGAAAAACTGGCCGGCCCGAGGCGTTAGGCCCGAGATCCTTTTCGAGGAACAAATTGACGCTGTTGCTGGTGCCCCAGATATCCTTGCGCAGCACCGGGCCGAGCGTGGTTTCGTTCGGATTGCCTTTTCGCAGCACCTGACCATACTCGGCAAAAAAGCCCGCATCCAGCCAATATTCGCCGCGTTCGGTGAATTGAAACAGATTCTCGGAGGTGATCTGGCTGAAGTCCGTAGCCTGACCCGGGCCCGGAGCGCGATTGAATTCCAACTCCAACTCGGTCTGCCACCAGGAGGTGAGGCCGTATTCGACTTCCGCCGTATAACTTTGCTCGCCGCTCTTAGAAGCGTTGGGATCGAAACCCACATCGCCGACATTCTCGATCGCCAATTCACCGACATTTACGTCCGGTGTCCAAATCTTGAAATCCGCTCCCGCCTTGCCCGGCCAGGCGAGCAACCCGAAGAAGAACCCGGCCGCGGTGATCAAGGCTCTTGCGTTCATCATCCGTGCCCCAAAGCCATTTGCGAACGGGGCACTTTCGTATTGGGCGTTGTAAGAATCGTTTCGTTGTGCACGCGCGGCACGACATGACTGCCGTGCCCAGCAGCGCGTACCGCTAACGAGCTCAGGAGATTTTTGGCGCCACCGGCGCACGCTGTCCACCGGCGGCCGATGGATCATTTCGGAACAAGCGCATGAGCGAGCCTATGACGATCAAGGTCCCTACATAGAACACGAGCTGTATGCCGGCGGGCCGTGCGGTATAGCCGGTCAGAATGTGCAGCAACTGACCTGCCAGGCTTCTTTCCGTGAGCAAGGACGAGGTGTCCCAGATATTGTCGCCAAGCGACGGCAATACATTTGCGGCCGCCAAAAAGGCCGCCCCCTGTGAGGCCATGCCGGCGGCCAAGAACAGGATCAGAAGACTGGTGGTCCCGAAAAGGTAGCGAAGTGGAATGCTCAGGAGCCCGTAATACAGCGCAGCACCCGCGGCAAGCCCGGCGGCAACGCCGAAGGCGCCTCCGATCGCCATGCTAGCGGCGCTGCTGCCGCCAGCGACGGCGATGCCGTAGAGGAACAGCACGACCTCGGAGCCTTCGCGCAGCAAAGCCATGCCGCAGACCAGCGCCAACGCATACAGTGGCCGCGTTCCCTCCAAGACCTCCTTGCCGATCTTCGTAGCGTCCATGGCAAGCTCGCGGCCGTGGCGGCTCATCCAGATGTTGTGCCAACCAAGCATGCAGACCGCCGCGAACAAGATTGTGGCGTTGAAAAGTTCCTCGCCAGCGCCTTGCACAGCCGAAGCGATCGTGCCCGCGAAACCAGCGACGATTACCGCGCCCAACACGCCGGCGGTACAGCCGCCGGAAATCCACCTGCCCCGGTGCGGAACACCGCGGCTTGCGGCCATCACGATGCCGACGACCAGGCCAGCCTCGAGGACTTCGCGGAAGACGACGATCAGGGTCGCAAGCACCGCGGATCTCGCCTATTTCACTACCAGGTGGCCGCGGGTTTCGGGGTGGAAATCGTCGAAGAATTCATAGCTTCCCGGATCCAGGGGCCCGACAAACACGGTGATTTCATGGCCGGCCTGGACAACTTTTTCCCGGTGAAATTCGACGCTTTCGAATTCCGAAATCGTCGCATCCTCGTTTTTTACGATCAGCTTGATCTTTTGGCCTGCCGGCGCGGGAACTTCGGCGGGGACGAAATGATGGTCCTTGATCGTGATGAGGATCTCCGGCTCGGCCGCGCCGGCGGGGAGCATCAGCGCCAAGGCGAGGCTGGCGATGCACAACGCGAACCCATTCCTTTTACAGGTCATTTCAATGTCCACTCCCTTGCCATTTGGTATTTGGCGCCGTTGGCGACCGAAAAAGCCGATCGAATCCGGCAGCTACCGCTCCACCACAGCCTAAACGAGAATGATAATCGTTAGCAACAGTGTGTCAAGTCTCACCCTGGCGACTAGGCATATTTTCGTATCGCCCTCAGCGCCCTACGCGTGTAAGAAGTGAGCGGTGGCCGGGTGCCGGTGATGGGCCCCCGAGAAGAATTAAGTTTACTGTCGTTCGCAAACGTGCAAGAACGGCTTCCGTAGTTAATTCAGCTGAAAGCAACACTCGGCAAGGGGGTGCCGTGGGGCGGGATCGACTCGCACAGCCATCGCCCAACCGGGAGCATTGCGGTGCTTTCTCGGTTGTCCTCGTACGCCCGAGGACAAGGTCCTAGACTTTGTCTGTCGCGGCGGCTCACCGGATCGAGAATTGCTGCGTCCTACACGGCTTCTCGCGGTCTATATGTTGCGTCATACCGCTTTTCGGGACCTGCGTTCCCGAAATCGGGATCTACTTGCCAAATCGTACGGGGCTGTACGGCGCAAGATCGAGGCTGGGAGCACGGCCGGTTAGCAGCTCCATGACCAGTTGCGCGGTGGTGGCCGACAAGGTCACGCCCAGCATGCCATGGCCCGTGGCAAGCGTGAGATTGGCAAATTGCGGCGCGCGCCCGACGATCGGCAGATCATCGTAGGTCATGGGGCGCCAGCCGTGCCACTGCTCTTGGACCGCGGGGCCTTCCGGCTCCTCCAGGTATTCGGCGGCGCCCCGTTTGAGCGCGTCCAGCCGGCCCTGGTTGAGGGCGTCGTCGTAGCCGGAGAATTCCAAGGTACTGCCCAGTCGATAGCCACTGCCCCAGGCCGTGACACAGACGCCGCGCTCCTTCAGCAACAGCGGGATCGACGGCGCACGCTGCGGCCGCGCATAGGTGATCGAATAGCCTTTGCCGGGCTGGATCGGCAGGTGCAGGCCGAGCTGCTTTCCAATCAGCGGCGACCAGGAACCCAGCGCGAAAACGACCTCGGCCGCGGCCACCTCGCCCTGCGCGGTCACCACCCCGGCGACGCGTCCCGAATCGATGCGTAGGCCCTGCACCGCACGGTGCTCGAGGATTGTGCCGCCGGCCGCGCGCACCACGCGTGCCAACTCGGCCACGTACCGATCCGGGCGCAGGTGCGCATCGCCGGGATGCCAATGGCCGCCGGCCATGCCTTCTTTGAGGGCCGGCTCCTTGGCACGCAGGGCGGCGCCGTCCAACAATTCGACCGGCACGCCGAGCTCGCGCAGCGCTTCGTAATCCCGAAACCCGGCCGCAAGCGCCCCTGCGTCACGCCAGACGTAAAGTGTGCCGCTCTCGGCGAACTCGCAGTCCAGCCCCTCCTGCCGGATCAGTTCACCGAGTTGCTCGCGCGAGCGCTGTAGCAAAGCGATCTTGGTGTGCGCTGTACGGTGAAAATCGCGCCGGTTGCACAGCATCGCAAAATGCAGCAACCACGAGAGCAGCTCTGCATCGAACGCGGGTTTCACGTACAAGGGCGCGTCGCGCTTGAGCATCCACCTCAGCGCCTTGGCAACGGTCCCGGGAGCGTGCAGCGGCAGGTGGCTGGGAGTGATCGTGCCACAATTGCCGTGCGAACTACCGCTGCCGACCTCGCCTTTTTCCAGCAAGGTAACGTCACGCCCCGCACGCAGCAGAAAAAGAGCACAACTCAGGCCAATGACGCCGCCACCCAGAATCACAACGCTGCTGCGGCTGTTTGTCATGGGAAGCTCATTGATCGAACGCCTTGAGGAGCTGGATTGCCCAAGCGGGCGCTGCAATCTCCAGTCTAGCCTCAGTGGTTTATTCCACATGCCCTCCCACAAGCCGGGGAATCCTTGATGCCCGCACCGGCAGTGCTCTTTGCAGGGCTGCTCTTCAGCCTGATCGGATTGGCCGTTTTCACCTTCGGGAAGAAAAATGCCCTGTGGCGGGCCATGGCCATTGGGCTCGCATTGATGGTGTTCCCGTACTTCGTTTCCGAAACCTGGCTGCTCTACGCGGTCGGCACAGCTCTGTGCGGCGCGCTACTCATCTGGCGCGACTAGAGCAAATTAAAGAAATCTCGATCGTGTCCGGCCGCCAAAAACGCGCCATAAAGCGCATGCGCCATCGGTCGAGGTCCATGAAGCATCCGAGCTTCGCTTGCCTGCGGCTGCGATCTTGGCGCCGACGCCGGCCGAAGATTGAGCACTTTGGATCAGTTCTGTACCACGCAGACGGCCGACGCGGTGGCGCGCACCTACCTGGCCGTGTCGGTGCGACTCGAGATCAAACTCTGAGCCCGTCGGCACCGGCTCCTTGCGTGGCCTCGGAATGGAACTCCCCGATTCTGCGGGCATCGTCCGTTAATGCGAAGATCCTTATGCAGGAGCCGAACGAGATCCGTGCCTTTGCAATCTGACCTGGAAGGAGGGTCGAAGCCTTGGTAAGCATGGTCCTTCTGGATCTGATGGGCGGCATCGCCTTGCTGTTATGGGGCATACACATGGTCCACAGCGGGATCGTGCGCGCCTTTGGTTCTGACCTGCGGCGCTTTCTCGGGGTGGCGCTGCGCAATCGGTTCCTGGCATTCGCGGCCGGACTTCTTGTCACTACGCTTTTGCAAAGCAGTACCGCGACGGGCCTGATGACGGCCTCCTTTGTCAACGGCGGAGCGGTTGATCTGGTCCCCGCGCTTGCGATCATGCTCGGCGCCAACGTTGGGACGACCTTGATCGTCCAACTGCTGTCTTTCAATATTTCGGCCGCCGCTCCCGTCCTGCTCTTGATCGGCCTGTTTGTCTTTAAGCGTGGCGGGCGGACACGCTCGCGCGACCTTGGGCGCGCTGCGATCGGCGCCGGCCTTATGCTGCTCTCGCTGCATATACTGCTCGACACGCTCGCACCCGCAGAAGATGCTCCAACCGTCCGCACCCTGCTTGGCGCCATAACCGGCGAGCCTTTGCTGTGCCTCCTGGTTGCCGCGGCGCTGACTTGGGCCGCCCATTCGAGCGTGACGGTGGTCCTACTAGTGATGTCCCTCGCATACTCCCATTTCATCACGCCGGTCGCAGCGCTGGCACTGGTCCTCGGTGCCAATCTCGGAAGCGCGATTAATCCCCTTATCGAGGGCAGCCACGGCGAAGATCCCGCCAGCCGCCGCCTGCCTTTTGGCAATCTTCTCAACCGCCTGGTCGGCTGCTGCCTCGTGCTTCCGTTGCTGCAACCAATCTGCCAGGAATTCGCCCGTATTGAACCCAATCCCTCGCGCATGACTGCCGATTTCCACACGGCCTTCAACGTAGCGATGGCGCTCGTTTTCATCTTGCCGCTGGGCGCCGTGGCATCGTTGCTGAGGCGCCTGTTGCCGGACCGTGTACAACCGAGGGATCCGTCAACGCCGCTCTATCTGGACGAAACAGCCCTGACAACGCCCTCGGTAGCCCTGGTCTGCGCTTCGCGCGAGACCCTCCATATTGGCGATATCGTCGAGGTGATGCTGCGTCGGACCATGACGGCCCTCATGACCGATGATCGCAAGCTAGTGGCGGAAATTTGCCGCATGGATAACGCCGTGGATCGGCTCGACGAAGCAGTGAAACTGTATGTGACAAAGCTCACTCGCGAGAGCCTGGACGAAGGCGACGGACAGCGAGCAATGGAGATCATCTCTTTTTCCATCAATCTGGAGCATGTAGGCGATATTATCGACAAGAATCTAATGGAACTCGCAATGAAGAAGATCAAGCGCAAGCTTGTCTTCTCCAAGGAGGGCGCGGCAGAGTTGGAAGCATTCCATCAGGAGGTTATCGATAATCTCAAAGTCGCTTTCAGCGTCTTCATGTCCAGCGACGTGAAGATGGCGCGGCACTTGATTGCCGAGAAGGCCAAACTGCGCGCGGCCGAAATTGCCGCAGCGGAGAGTCACTTGGCGCGCTTGCGCGAAGGCCGCCCGGAAAGCATCGAGTCCAGTTCGCTGCACCTGGACATTCTGCGCGATCTGAAGCGCATCCACTCGCATATCTGCTCGGCCGCCTATCCGGTGCTCGAACGGGCGGGTGAGTTGCAGCCCACTCGACTGAAGGAAGTTGTCGCCGATTCGGCATCGACCTGATTACTGCCGCTGGACAAGAAGGAACGGACAGCGCCCTTGACGCCTTGGCCAGAACCGCGCACTGTTGCGTAGCGGGTGGTTCAAATGCCCGGCAAATTGGGTAAGACACTCGCTATCGCTACCGGGCAGTTGCTAGCGACGCAGGGGGGTGTCGAAATGAAAAGCGTGCGCGAGGTTGTAGCCGAATTTGCCGGCGCGGTCGGGCTGACGTTGGCACTCCTGTGCGGGTTCGCAACTGCATCGGCCCATGGGGCCGCTGGCGGCGGTCCTGGCGGTGCTCCTGGCGGTGCTCCTGGCGGTGGTCATGGCGTTGGTCATGGCGCAGGTCATGTTGGCGGTGCCCCCGGATATTGGGTCGAAGGACGCAATGTCGGGGTCGTAAGAGAAGGAGACTGGGCTGGATACGGCGGTGGCTGGGGCGGATATGGCTATCGCCATTATGGTTATGGCTATGGCTGCTGCGGTTGGGGCGTCGGCTTTTACTACCCGTTTTGGGACACATCTCCCTGGTACGACGATGGCTTCGACTACCCCTACGTGTATGCGGCACCGCCCGTTGCACCGATGCTGACGGCCGGCCAATACCTAGAGCCTGCCTCCTCGTACTGGTACTACTGTCCAGACTCAAGTACGTACTACCCGTACGTGCAGCAGTGCGCGTCCGCCTGGCAGAGGGTGGCGCCGACGCCGCCGCAAATGTCGGATCTGCGCGCCGGCGTGAGGCCTCAAATTCGTTCGAATACGGCCGCGATGCCTTGACCGCCGCCAATGCACATCGTCACCAGCGCATAGCGGCCCCCGGTGCGGTGCAGTTCATACACCGCCTTGGTTGCGAGGGCCGCGCCCGAACAGCCGATCGGGTGCCCCAGGGCGATCGCCCCGCCGTTCGGATTGGTTTTTTTCATGTCGAGTTCGAGACCGCGTGACACCGCGATGGCCTGGGCTGCAAAAGCCTCGTTGCTCTCGATCACGTCCATGCGGTCGAGCGTAAGGCCG
>JGI12270J11330_10001843_pt1 | contig 15645 bp, 12 predicted proteins | sample PeaSoiMetSII2010_FD_11330 | JGI IMG/M metagenome (IMG submission 11330)
CGCTCGTAAAATTCGATAACCTGCGATACCGGCTGCTGCCGTACATCTATTCACTGGGCTGGCGAGTCACCCACGATGGATATTCCATCATGCGCGGTTTGCCGATGGATTTCGCGCACGACACGAAGACGTATTCCATTGACGATCAATTCATGTTTGGTCCCGCAATCATGGTCTCTCCGGTAACGGAGTATATGTACCACCGGCCCCCGGAGGACAGCATTCCGATCGCTCCCGAAAACTTCAAGACGAAAGACGGAAAGCCGGGGCTGTCCGCCAAATACTATTGCGATGACGAGTTCAAGAAGCTGTGTCACGAAGCAGTGGAGCCGAATATCAATGTGTATTGGTACACGGGCTGGCCCAGCTTCATCACCGGCCCCAAATTCTCGATGCGCTGGGAAGGCAAACTGATTCCAGCGCAAACCGGAAAATATCGCTTCCACATGAAGAGCTTCGGGCCGCGAAAAGTGTATCTGGATGGCAAAGAACTGGCTCACAACTACGACTCGGTGGAGTCTTATACCATTCCCGTGGAGTTGCAGGCTGGAAAGGAATATGACTTCGCGTTTGAAACTTCAAACGCGGTCCTGGGCGCGTTCAGGGCTCAAATGTTCTGGAAGACTCCGGAAATCCACGCCAGGGAGGCGACATTCGAGCCCAGGCAGAAAACCAGAACCGTTTATCTGCCGGCCGGAAATCAGTGGTTCGATTTCTGGACCGGAGAGACCCTGCCCGGTGGTCAAAGCGTCGTCGCGGATGCTCCCATCGACAAGATCCCGCTCATGATCAAGTCGGGTTCCATCCTGCCGATGGGCCCATTCGTTCAATACGCCACGGAAAAACCGGCCGATCCCTTAGAATTGCGAATCTATCCGGGCGCCGACGGGAGCTTCACGCTTTATGAAGACGAAAACGACAACTACAACTACGAAAAAGGCGTCTATTCAACGATTGATCTTCACTGGGATGAAACAAAACACCAGCTCACGTTCGATGCCAGGAAAGGAACTTTCCCGGGGATGTTGCAAACGCGGATCTTTCATATCGTCCTCGTAAGGAAAGGCGTTGGCGCAGGAGTGGAAGTTACGGACAAACCGGACAAGGTGATTTCATATCAGGGCGAAAAACAGATCGTTTCATTGCCCCGCTGAGCTGCCGGCCTGATGGAATTGCAGCAAGCTCTGCACTGTCTTTGTCATTCCTCGGGTCCCGCGCGGCGCGGGTCCCGAGGAATCTGCTTTTGTTTCAACGCAGCTGAAAAAGCAGATTTCTCGCTTCGCTCGAAATGACACTTTTAATTATTCAGAAAATCTGCAACTCAGGTCACTAGGTGCGCTTTCGACGCTTGCGCTTCCATTCGTGCTCGCGCCGCAGCAGCGCCTGGTGTCTCTTGATCTGCGATTCAATGTCGCTGAAGGCATTCTTGCAGCCCGCCAGCACATTCTTGCCGCTGCCGGTGGCGTGTAACGTGCCGGATGGGAGCGAAAGCGTCAGGGAACACGACTGCTCTTCCGTTCTCTGATTCCTGGTGAATACCCCGTGCAATTGGATGAGATCCGGCTGGTAGCTTTTCAGGAGCCTGCCCAACTTGTCCAGACGGCGCATCAGTTCTTTCGCAACAGCTTGCTGCGCATCGACATGTTTGTAGCTTATTGAAACGTTCATGGTTGCACCCGTAGGAAACAACGCGGAATCTGGCAGGATCGCGACGCAGTCAAAATTCTGCACCGCATCATGGCCAGAGCATAGCAGGCGGTTTCGCGCTGCGCAATCCCGCCCCACAATGTGCGCGTTGACAGTTACCCCTGGAATTCCTAGGCTAATCAAGCCTGCACCCACCGCTCCACACTGGGATGCGGACAAGGTTCATGAAGAAGACAGGCAAATCTGAGGCACAAGCACAACAGCGAATCCGGGTCGGACCGGCAGGCTGGTCCTATGCCGACTGGTCGGGCTACGTGTATCCCGCGCCGCGCTCCAAGGGATTTCATGAGGCGGCGTACCTTTCCGAATTCTTCGACACCATTGAGATCAACACTTCCTTCTACCAGCCCCTGCGCCCGGATCACGCCGCGCTGTGGGTCGAGCGCGTCTCCGCGAATCCGGCGTTTCTCTTCACCGCAAAATTATGGCAAAAGTTTACCCATGATCCCTCTGCGACACCGGAAGATGAGCGCGCCGTGCGCGCGGGTTTTGACGTTCTGCGCCAGGCAGAAAAGTTGGGCGCGGTCCTCCTGCAATTCCCCTTTTCATTTCACTTTACAAAGGAAACCCTCGGCTATTTAACCGCCGTGCTGAAGAGGTTTGCCGATTACCCCCTGGCCGTGGAGTTGCGCCATGCCTCCTGGCAAACGGAGGAAACTCTCGCCCGCCTTCGCGAGCTCCACGCCGGCTTCTGCAACATCGACCAGCCCATCATCGGGCGATCCCTGGAACCTTCCGCCTCGAGCACTTCATCCGTCGGCTACGTCCGCCTGCACGGGCGGCGCTACGACACCTGGTTCAGCGACAACCCCGCCACTCCCGCCCACGAACGCTACAACTACCTCTACTCCGAGGAAGAACTTGACCCCTGGGTCGCGCGCATCCGCACCGTGAACCAGCACACCCGCAACACCTTCGTGATCACCAACAACCACTACCAGGGCAAAGCCGTGGTCAACGCTTTACAGCTCATCAGTATTCTGAAGGGCAGCAAGGTGAAGGTGCCGGAACCATTGCGGCAGCACTATCCCGAACTGGAAAAAATTGCCAGCGAGATGCCCGCGGAGCCCACGCTATTTTCTCTCGGTGCGCCGGCGGCAAAGAAAACGATTCGCTCTATTTCTTGAAGAGGTTCTCGAACGCTTGCCGCGCGTCGGGCGGACGTCCAGAGGACTGAGCTTCGGCGGGCACTTGAGACGGCTGCGCGTAAGACGTGGGCGCGGTGTCCTTCTCCACGGTCATGCGGAACTCATAAAGCGCGCACTCGTTCTTGGCATCCTTGGGGGAAATGCGGGCAGGAATAGACTGCGTGCATTCAAACTGCGCGCCCGAATCGAAGAACCGGCACTGCTTGCAGCAATGCAACTCCGCATTGCATTTGGGGCATTGGCCCTTGGCGTCGAAGCCCGCGACAAGCACCGCGCCGCAATTAGAACAGCGCGCCCGCGTTACCGTGCCTACCATCCGCGGCGTCCGGGGACCTAGATGATCGGTTGCGCCGCGGGGGCCGCCCTGCGGCGGTTTGCGGTCATGCCGATCCTTCTTCTCGTGCTTTTCCTGCTTTTCCGCGTCGCGATAGCCGCGATGGCCGTACTTGCGATCCACAAACGCCTCCGTCCGTCAGCCTCGACGGACTGTCACTTCCATTTTTTACACCACTAGGCTAAAACGGTGCTGTTACCGAGATGTATCCGATCGGATTGCTACCTAGCCCTGCACACCAGTCTTCCTCGTTGAAGTTATCCTGGGATGCCACAAAGCGAGGGCAGAAGATGGGACCTCTATGTTTGTAGCCCTATGGGAGTTTGAAGTCAAGCCGGGAAGCGAGTCCGCGTTTGAAAGAGTCTATGGCCCCCAGGGTGACTGGGTCCGGCTCTTTCGTAGCGACGCGCACTACCGCATGACTCACCTCCTACGGGATACCTCCCGCCCGGGAATCTACTGCACCTTAGACTTCTGGGACTCCGAAACAGCCTACGAAAAATTCCAGAGCACTCAGCGCCCGGCCTACCAGGCACTGGATCAAGCCACGCAGGGCCTCACTCTTCGCGAACGCCACCTGGGCTCGTTCCTGCAGAGCGAAACTGAAAGTCCTACGCCTTAACCGAACATCCTCACCAATCCATCGGGCGGCAGATCCGGCTGAAGCAATGTCTTGGGCGTACCCGCAACCCGCAGCACCGCTTCTGCCGCCAGATACCCGCTGCGCACCGCGCCTTCCATCGTTGCGGGCCAGCCCGTGGCCGTCCAATCTCCCGCCAGGAACATTCCGCGAATCGAAGTCTCTTGCTTTGGACGCCAGCGGTCCACACCGGGTTGCGGCGAAAAAGTGGCCGCGGCTTCCTTGATGACCGTGGCTTTGGTCAAAACCGCTTCACGCGCTCCGGGTAGCGCCTGCCGCACCTCCGCCAGGCACAGATCAATGATCTCTTGCCGCGGCTTTTGCAGCAGATCATACGAAGCGCTGATGACCAACTGTAGATACTGTCCTTTGTCCCCAGAAGCGCCCTTTGCCGTTCCATACAGAGCGCTCTTGTTGAATATCCACTGCGTCGTGGTCTCCAGCAGGGTCACGAACGGCTCTCGCATGACCTCCCGATCGAACCACAAATGCACACCGGTGATGGGCGCAACTCTGATTTCGCCCAGATTGGCAAGCCCGGGTTCCAGCCGCTTGATTTCCTCGGACAAAAGGCCGTCAAGCGCTACATGCGGCAACGCAAACACAAAGGCCTCCGCGCTTTCCTGACGCCCCCCATCGAATTCCACCTTGTTCACAGCGCTGCCAGCCAGATGGATCGCCCGCAGCGGAGCGCGCAGATTCACTTCCCCGCCCCGCCGCTCGATTTCCCCTTTGCAGCCGTCATACAACTGCGCCAGCGGGACCCCGGGAACCCCCATCCGATAACCAGTGTGGTTGGAAAGGAATCCCTTCCAGAAAACGTCCACGCCATAGCGCGCATCGGTACGCTCAAGTTCCTCGTCCAACGCGCTGACCAAAACAACTCTCCAGAAGCGCTCCACCGCGCCGCGCGTCTGTTTGCGCCGCCGCAGCCATTCCAGCATCGAAATGCCGCCCGCTTCCTCCAGATCCTTCGGCTTCCCCTTGCTCCGTAGAATGTCCATCATCGCGCGGCCAATGGAGTATTTGTCCGCCAGCGTCAGCGGCGCAAATGTCGCGAACGAACCCAGCAGGTGAAATGGCGCGGGCAAGAATCCGGCCTGCATTTCACCCGTGCGCCCTTGGGGATCCTGGAACAACAGGCGATCGAAGAATTTGATTTTGTCTGCGGAACCCACGCGCCGGTAAAAATCCTCCAAATTCGTGCAGCACCTCAGCGTCACGTGCTGGCAATTGTCCACATGTTCGCCGTCAGGCAACACATAGGACGTTGCCCGGCCGCCCAGAAATGGCCGCTGCTCGAACAACCGCACGCGCCAGCCTGCTTCAGCCAGCGCGACGCCCGCCGACAGCCCCGCCAGTCCCCCGCCGATCACTATCACGCTTGGCAAGTAGGTTCTCTTCCGTGTGGCGCCCGAAACGCGCCCTGGCAATCAACTTCAGCTTCTCCGCCTTGGAAAGCCGCACGCGCTCCCCGAAAACGGCAAAATCCAGCGCCTCAATCCGCGCCAGCAGCGCGCTGTACGTGTGCACCAGCAGCCACAACGTGCTGCGGCTGTCCTCGTCAATCAAGCTGAGCAGCCCAGCGCCTTCCTCGTACAGCCTCCACGCGCGTTCCGCCTCAAATCGCAGCAATTCATGCACGCCCAGCGTGGCTTCGTCTCTGCCAAAATCCGTCTTCGCCACACCGTATCGCGCTAGATCCTCTTCCGGCAAATACACCCGGCCATTCTCATAATCTTCCCGAACATCTCGAATAATATTGGTCAGTTGAAACGCCAGCCCCAGCTTCTCGGCAAGCTCCAGCGCCTTCGAATCGCTAAATCCAAAAACGTGCGTGCACGTCAGCCCGACCGTCCCCGCCACGCGGTAGCAGTATTCCTTCAAGCGCTCGAACGAAGGATACGCCCGGATCGTCAAATCCATTTCCGCGCCGGAGATCAAATCATGAAGGTAGCGCGTCGGCATTTTGTATCGGCCGATTGTGTCCACCAGTGCCGGCAACACGTCTTCCGCACCCGCTAGCGTGGCCACGGGTGACTCCATCGCCGCATTCCCGTCGAACACCTGCAACTGCCCGGTAACCGCCTGATCGAGCGCGGCCCGCCAGAGCGCCAGCCCGCGCTGCTTTTCCGCCAGGTTGGCGCCTTCGTCGGAAACATCGTCAATCAAGCGCATGAACGCATACAGCGCCACAATCCCGTCCCGCTTCGCCTTGGGCAGCAGGAAAAACGCCGGGTAGAAGTTGCTGTGGGCCGCCCGGGCCACGCGGTGGCATTCCCCATACGACCGGGCAATCTCCCGGGTAGCTCCATCCGCGACGCGATATCCTCCGCCGGTGTTGGGAAATCCGACGCTGCGATTCCCGTCCCTGCGATCGAACACCTGCGCTACCATCGCGCGCCCCAGCAGACGTACCTGCTTCCCCTTGCTCACCTTGGGCCGCTGGTTCAGCGTGTCGTACCCCATCGTTTCAATCGCATCCAGCACCGCCAGCCCGCCACGGCTGAACATTTCCAGGTCCACACTCAGCTTGCCTTGCACCATCTTCGACAGCGGCAAGCCCCTGTCAAAAAGCTCGCGCGTGTGCTCGATCAATTCCTTCATCAGCGACACATAGTGCTCGCTGAACTTCTTCCCGACAATGTCGCTTTCCGTTACGCCATGCGCCATGGCCCGGTCCAGCGGTATGTAGATTCGCCCCATCTCCAGATCCCGCGAAACATCCTGCCAAAAATTGGCAAGCTGCAGCGCCGTGCACGTCGCATCGGAAAGCCGTTGCCGGTGGGCATCCCTGTAACCACATAGGTACAGCACCAGCCGCCCGACAGGATTTGCCGAATACACGCAATAATCAAGAACAGCTTCCCAGGTCCCGTAGCGCTTGACCACCTGGTCCTGGCGAAACGCCTTCAGTAAATCCGCGAATGGCTGCTTCGGGATGTCCTTGGCCACCACCGTCTCGCGCAGCGCTACAAACACAGGATGTGCAGGCCGCCCGTCGTAGCAGGCGTCCAGTTCCCGTTCCCACCAGTCCAGCAGCTCCAGCGCCCGCTCTTTCGATGGGACTTCGTCTCCGAGATCATCCGCCCACCGGCAATACGCATAGACGTTATAGAAATGCTGGTGGAGTTCCTTCGGCAGGAGCCAGGACACTACGTTAAAGTTTTCGTAGTGGTGCGTCGCCAACCACCGGGTGTACCTTTGCGCGGCGTCCGGGCTACACCCGTTCGCTGGCAACTTCTCCATCAGCGATAGCTCGCCGGGGCGCAGCATCAGCGAAGAACTTCCTTATTCATTGATTCAGAGTGGGCCATCAGTCCCTGCACCTGCAGTGTCCCAGCTTGTCATTCCGAGCGCAGCGAGGAATCTGCTTTTGTCTCGTGTGAGTAGGACATTGCCTATGCAGGTGTCACTAAACCAGTCGAAGGTCCGAGTTTCACGACTCACAGGTCACGATTCACCAATCGCAAGTCGCGTAACTACGGCCTTACCGCCAGCTTGATTTCGCCGCTGCGCGCCTTCATGCGCTCAAACGCCTGTGGCAGATCGACCAAGCCAATCTCCTCGGTGACAAAATCCTGCGCTGAGATATCGCCACGGCGGATCGCTTCCATGGCTTCACGGATAAAGCGCGGCGTGTGATGGAAAGGTGAAATAATCTTGATTTCCGAATAATGGATGGTTGCCGGCGCGATTTCCACCCGCGTATCTTTCGGGAGCCCGCTGAAGAAATTCACCACCCCGCCGCGCCGCACCATCGCCAGCGCCTGCTGCCAGGTCGCGGGATTCCCGGCGGCTTCCACAACGCAGTCCGGCCCGCGCTGCTCGTCAGTCAGCGCCTTCACCGCAGCCGCGACGTCGGCAACCTCGGTGACATTGATGGTCGCCACGGCACCCAGTTTGCGCGCAACCTCCAACGGAACTTCCCGCCGGGCCAGCGCAATCACGCGTACACCCCGGCGCGACAACATGCGCACATATTTCAGGCCGATGGGACCGCAACCAATCACCGCGGCCGTATCGCCCGTGCGCACTTCCATTTCATGAATCCCGCGCAGCACGCATGCCAGGGGTTCCACCAGCGCGGCGCTGTGGTCGTCTATCGAGTGCGCCACTTCCAGCATGTTTTCCCGCACGATGCGTCCGGGAATGCGCATGTACTCCGCGTAGGCCCCGTTGTTGAACAGCAGGTCTTCGCAAAGGTTTTCCTGCCCGCGGCGGCATTGGTAGCAGCGGAAGCACGGCGCGGAGTTGGCGGCTACCACGCGCACTCCCAGCCTCCATTTCGCGTCCACGCGCTTTCCCATCGCCACAATCTCACCGACCACTTCGTGGCCGAACACCGCCGGCGGCCGAATCATTTTCGCGTGGTAACCGCGTTTCCAGACCTTCAGGTCGGTGCCGTCGGTCAGCGCCAGCCGCACGCGCAGAAGCACCTCTTCGGCCGACAATGCGGGCACATCAATTTGCTCGATGCGCAAATCTTCGCTGCCGTAAAGCACCGCCGCCGTCATTCTTGATGGCACGAGGACCTTCGTTGGGGCCAGCACTTCTTCCACCCCCAGTTCCGTCCTTCTTGTGGATGCTGCTCTCATTGGTGCGTGATCAGAACCTTAAGCGATGTTTCCGTGGGCCTTGCCGCCAGTTCCAAGCCCTCTTGGATTCTACCTAGCGGAAACCGGTGCGTCACAATCTCCATCACCGGCAATCTCTTCTGCAACACCAGCGCTGCCGCACTCTCTTGGATGTCCGCGGCCGCGCTGTAGCTGCCCAAAACTTCCTTCTCGTCTATCCCTATTGCCGCGGCAGGAAACTCAATCTTGGTGACCGGGTCGTTTGCGGCAAACAGAAGCACCCTGCCACCTGGCCGCGCCGCTGCCAAAGCATCTACCACCACGGCCGGATGTGCTACCGCCACCAGAACCGCGTCTGCCCCCCGTCCTTCGGTGCGGGCGTGCAACTCTTCCACAAGCTTATCATTTATGGGGTCAAAAGACTCCACCGCTCCCAATCTTAAACTTTTCTCACGCCGCGTGGCCATGGGGTCACTCGTATAAATGCGCGCGCCTTCATATTTGGCAACCATCAGCAGTTGCAATCCAATGGGGCCGCACCCGGCGATAAGCACCGTCTCGCCCGCCGTTATGCGCGCCTTCTGCACCGCCTTCACGATGGTGTTGATAGGTTCGATGAAGGTGGCCTCCTCAAACGTCACATCGTCCGGCAGAGCCACAATGCCCCGCTCCGCCACCCACGGCATGGCCTTCACATACTCGCCAAAACCCCCGCCATTCGGCGTGAATCCCCCCGTCAAGCCCGTGGCTTTGTATTGTTTGCACTGCGAAAAAAGCCGGTTCTTGCAGTAAAAACACGCGCCGCAGGGCACGTGATGGAAACTCATCACCCGGTCGCCCAGTTTCCACCGGGTTACGCCGCGCCCCAGCGCGACAACGATTCCTGCCAGCTCGTGGCCCAGGATCTGCGGCGGTTCCACGTAACGCTGAAAAATCTTCTTGATGTCCGTGCCGCAGATGCCGCAGGCCGCAACCTTAATCAGCACCTCTCCGTCCCCCACCTCTGGCACCGGCACTTCCTCCACGCGCACCAAGCCCTTCTCCCGGAACACCCCCGCCCGCATCGTCTTCGGTATCGGCCCCAAGGTCCTCACCTGTTCCACCACCGTCCCCGCTCCGCTCATCAGACTACCTTCTCCTCTATCTCGCTTAACAAGAAGTCAGGCTTGAGCCCTTGGATCAAATTGTCGAGAAAACCCACCAGCTTGTCCGCGGCAGCCCTGCTCTGCCGCCCAAACCTTAGTAGCTGAGGAATTTTCCCCGGCTTCAATGCCAACTCTTTAAAGAGGGAGAACGACTTAACTTTTCCCGATGGGCTCAAACACTTTTCAAAATCTATGGGCAGGTCCTCGTCGCTGCCATCACTGATGGCGCGGATCACCCCAATAGGGATCTGTTCCTCAAGGAATGACCCGACAATGTGACTAGACTCCATGTCCACCGCATCGGCGAACTTGGAAAGGCGCGTCTTTTCCTCGTGCGAGCCTATGATGTGACTCGACGTTAAGAGCGTGTCAATGGCGGTTGCATTGCTCTTCACCGCCAATTGATACACCGCTNTTGTCACGGCAGTANCCGTTGCATCAGTCAGGCCACCAACCCGCGACGGAGAGACAATTGTTAGCGCCGGATACGATTCCTTCAGCGAGCCCGCTAGCCCAGATGAAATCACGACTTCAACTCCGGCTTCCTTGAAACATTTTGCAACTGCAAAATCAAAGGACTTAATGCCTATCCCTGTCAGGAAAACATGCACGGTGTGCTCACCAATTTCAGTCGACTCAACTTGGACTCCGCCCGACCAATGCTTTGCGCCAAGTGTGCTTTCGCGGAATCTCCGCAGCTTGCGCCAAGGCGCAAACTCCGTCTCCACTGCAAATGTAACCAGCACCCTCATCAGCTCATCCTTACTTCCTTACTTCCTTACTTCCTTACTTCCTTACTTCCTTGCCTCTTTGCTTCTTCACTTCCTTTACTTCCTTCAATTCCTTTACTTCATCCTCTTCATCCGCCCCGCCCTCACATATCCATTTGCCTGATACCACCGCACCGCGCGCTCCAGCGCCGCCGCCACCGGCCCGGGCTGAAAACCCAGTTCCCGCCGCGCGCGTGAAGCGTCCACAAACATCTTGTGCCGCGCGATCTTCACGCCTTCCACCGGGATCCCCGGCTCTTTCCCAACCAACCGCGAAATCGCGCTCCCCACGTAGGCTACACCCAACGCCACTCCGTGCGGGATTTTGATCCCCGGCGCCGGCAAACCCGTGATCTTCGCCAGTGTATCCAGCACTTCCTTCAGCGTCAGATTCTCCGCACCCAGCAGATACCGCTCGCCAACTTTGCCCTTCTCCGAAACCAGCAGATGTCCCGCCGCGCACTCCTCCACGCCCACGAAGTTCAACCCCGTCTCCACGTAACCCGGCATTTTGCCGTTCAGAAAATCCAGGATGATTTTCCCCGTAGGCGTGGGCTTCCAATCCCACGGCCCCACCGGCGTGGTGGGCATCGCCACAATCACAGGCAATCCCTCCTTCGCCGCGCTCAACACTTCCTGCTCCGCCATCCATTTCGAGCGCTTGTAGTGCCCGATCATCTCTTCGAGCTTGGCCTCCGTGGATTCGTTGGGCAATTCCCGCCGTTCCACGGCGATCGTCGCCACGGTGCTGGTGTAAATCAATTGGCTGACGCCCGTGCGCTTCGCGGCTGCCAGCACATTCTTCGTCCCGCCCACGTTGGAATCGTAAATATCCTTCGAATGCTTCGCCCACAGCCGGTAATCCGCTGCCACGTGAAACACGCGCTGCACGCCGTTCATCGCGCGGTCCAGCGAAGCCTCGTCGCGCAAATCCCCGGTCACGTATTCCAACGACAAATCGCTGATCGCCCGATTGCTGCTGGTAGCGCGTATCAGCACGCGCACGTTTTCGCCGCGCGCCACCAACTGCCGCGCCACATGGCTGCCCAGAAATCCCGTCGCTCCCGTCACTAGCGTAGTCATGGCTTCCGCACTCTTTCTCGCTTCTCGCCCAATCCCCCGCTAAATTGCCAAGTCAGCATCTTCCAGGCGTCACCCGCCTTGCGATTCACTCCCAGCAGGGCCGCTGTCTCAAAGCCGGCCTGGCACGAGCAGGTCTCACACCGCGGGTTCATCCCCCGTCCATAATTCTCCCACAGCGTGTTTTCCAGTAGCGCTTTGTAGCTCTTCTCCAGGTTGTAGTCCAGCAGAGAGCAGGGACCCGACCAGCCGCCCGGCCCGTACACCGGGCTTCCCCATACGCTGCAATCGAGTTCGCGTTCGCCGCGCAAGCATTCCAGGTAAACCGGCGACACCAGCAGATTATAGTCGCACAGGGAATCGCTGATTTCTGCGAACCGGCAGTGCATCTCGGCGTGGAATTCAGCGCTGCCATCACGGCAAATTTTTCCAGGCAGGTACGCCGGCGCAAGCATGTAACCGTCCACGTGCATCCCATGGAGCCGCGCATACAGGGCCGCCAGATCCCGCACATCGCTGTCCGGATCTACCGTCGAGGTTACCACCACAAAGAAGCCCGCATTCTTCGCGGCCTTCACGCCATCCAGCGCTTCCGCAAATTGCCCGGCTGGCCCGCGCGGGAATCGTGGACGGCTTCCGTGCCATCGAGTTTCACGTTCCAGAAGAATTCGGTCACTGGCGGGATCATGTGCAAGCGCCGCCGTATTAATGTTCCGTCCGTGCTAAGGAAAAGATGCTTGCCGAGGTCCAGGATCATGCGCGTCAGCTCCCCGATGCCCTCATACTCCAGTGGTTCGCCTCCGCAGATGGCCACCACGGGTGTGTCGCACTCCTCCATCGCCGCCAGGCATTGCTCCACGCTGAGCGGCGTCCGGCGCTGCGCGGTCACCTTCCCATTTTCACCGTTCGTACCGCCGCAGGTGCCCATACAGCCGCCCAGAGGGTCCAGTGTGAGCATGACGGCGAATTTCCGTCCGCCGCGCAGTTTGTGCTTCGCGAGATGTTTGGCGGAATCGAAGATCAGCCGGAAGGGATACCGCATTGTTTTGCTTAGGAAGCGCGGCGCTGGCGCGCCGGATACAGCCCGCGGCGCACGCGGAATTCGCCCGGCCGGAATTTAATGGCGCAATACTCCTGCGCGCGGCTGGCTTGATTGCGGTAACGCGCCAGCGCATACACCGGGAACGAATTCTTGTACAGATGATATTTCAGGTAAAAAACCCCGGGGAAGCCCGTGCCGGTGAAATCCTCCTCGCTCCAGGAACCATTGGCATTCTGTTGCTTCACCAGGTACGCGGCGGCGCGTGCGATTGCTGGATCGTCGGGATCCGCGCCCGCGAGCAATCCAATCAACCCCCAGGCGGTCTGCGACGGCGTGCTCGTCCCCTGCGCCTTTGTGGACACGACCTCATAGCTGCGCAGCGATTCGCCAAAGCTCCCATCGGCTTTCTGCACATGTCGCAGCCAGGAGACGGCGCGCACACAATAATTTTGCGCCGTCAACGACACCGTCTCCAGCGCTCGCAAAACGCCGCTCGTGCCATACACATAATTCACGCCCCAGCGCCCAAACCAGGATCCATCCTTGCTCTGGTCTTTCATCAGGAACTGCACGGCCTTTCGGACTACCGGATGGTCTCCCGGCCAGCCAAAGCGTCCCAGGCATTCCACCACCCGGGCGGTCACGTCCGCCGTGGAAGGATCGATCATGGCGTTGTGGTCCGCGAACGGTATGTTGCACAGAATCTTCCGGTTGTTGTCGCGGTCGAACGCTCCCCAACCGCCATCGCGGTTCTGCATACTAAGGAGCCACTGAATCCCCCGGCGCATCGCCGCTTCCATGCGCTTCTCGTCCGGGAATTTCACCCGCTGCAGCGCCATCAGCACGAACGCGGTGTCATCCACGTCGGGATAAAAATCATTGCGGAACTCAAACGCCCAGCCGCCCGGCTCGGCCTCCGTGTTCTTGACCTGCCAATCGCCCTTGCCCAGCACCTGCTTCGTCAGGATCCAGTCCGCCGCTTTCACCAACGCCGGATGATCCGCCGGCAAGCCCGCTTCTTCAAGCGCCACCATCGCGATACACGTATCCCACACCGGAGAAACGCAAGGCTGCAGGCGAATGGTGTCGCCTTCTTCAATTTCAAACCGCGAAAACTCCTTAATCTCTCGCCACGTAATCGGATCTTCCGGTCCGTGCCCCAGCGCCATCAGCGCGAAAATCGAGTTCATCATCGAGGGATAGATGGCCGCGAGCCCCTCGGTTCGCTCCATGTGCTCCAGCATCCATTCCTTGGCTTCCTTGATGGCCTTTTGCCGCAGTGGTTTCCACGGCAGCTTTTCGTACAGCTTCAACCCGCGATCCACCGCCAGAAACAGGTTCTTCCAGGAGAGGAACTGCTTGCTCCAGTTGAATGCCGCCGTTTTCTGCGTGGGATCCTTGAACAGCTCGTCCACCCGCGCGTGTTCCGGCAGGCGAAACTCCGGCCGCACCGATGACAAGATGGCCATCGGAATCACGATCCCGCGCGTCCACGAAGACATCTCGTAAATATTGAAATAGAACCAGTTCGGCAGCAGCATCAATTCAGGGGGGATTGCCGGCACCAACTCCCAGCCCACCGCTCCCACCAGCGCCAGATAAAAGCGCACGTACGAATTCGTGTGTTCCAGTCCGCCCAGGCGGTGCACGGCCGCGCGCGCCTTGACCATGTGCGGCTCGTCTGGCAAGTCCCCCGCCAGCTTTAGCGCGAAATACGCCTTCGAGGTGGCGTTGAGTTCCGAGGCGCCGCCAGGATAAATCGGCCAGCCACCATCGTCCATTTGCTTGCGCCGGACATAGTTGGCCAGCTTGGCAATGCGCGCCGGATCGGCCTTGTCAAGTACGTGCAAGTAGTAGATGTAATCGGATTCGAGGGTGCTATCGGCTTCGAGTTCGCCGTGCCAATACCCTTCCTCAGATTGAATGGATAGGAGATATTCGGTGCCGCTCTCGACCGCCTTTTCAACCTGCTCCGCCCAAGTCTCTTGCCGCCATGGTGCTGGCGCGGGCGCGACCGGCAACTCCTCTCCTATACGTACATACGAACCCATCTAGGCTCCCCCTCGAGCGAAATGCAGTAATCCCCCAAATATCCTGAGCTGCAAGCAGCAGCTCAGCTAACTACCCTATTGCCTTGCACTTCCAAAAGACCACCAAGGAAAACCAATACTCGGGTACTTGTAGTACCCATTATCCCTGCCCCCGGAAATTCGGTCAACGAATAAGATGCCGGCGGGCAAACCCCGAGTTGTCGCAAAATGCCACGATTTCACCCCGAGAGCCCCCTCCAGATTTGGATGTACCAGCGCCTCTAAGGGTTCCGGCCAGTCTCCAGCTTTTTGACGCGTCCCGCCAGCTCCGGCAGCCGCGCAAACCACCCGAGTTGCTCCTTGAACTTGTCCAGCGGTCGCGCCGGCGTTCCCCAAACGGTCTGCCCGCTGCGAACGGTCTTGCCGTTGAGAATCCCCGACTGCCCCCCGGCGATCACGTGATCTTCCAGCGTGCAATGTTCCCCCATGCCCACCTGCCCGCCGCAGACCACATGATCCCCCAGCTTGCAGGAGCCCGAAATGCCCGTCTGCGCCGCAATCACGGTGTGTACGCCGATCTGGACGTTGTGGCCTACGTGCACCAGATTGTCCAGCTTTACGCCTTCGCCGATGCGCGTGTCGTCCAGCGAGCCCCGGTCCACCGTCGTATTCGCCCCAATCTCCGCATCCTCCCCAATCTCCACGATCCCGGCCTGCGGGAATTTCCAGTACCTCTCTCCATCGAACGCATACCCGAATCCATCGGCGCCGATGACTGCCCCCGCGTGAATCTCCGCGCCGCTTCCCAGGCGCACGCCGGCATACAGGGTCACGTGCGGGTGCACGCGGCAATTCTCGCCAATCCAGCATCCCGCACCAATCACGCAGTGCGCTCCGATTTGCGTGCCCTCTCCAATGTGGGCGTCCTCACCAATCACCGCATACGGTCCGATGCCCGCGCTCGCTGCCACCCGGGCAAGCGGCGCAACAATCGCTGTCGGGTGGATTCCGCTGGCGATCGGTCGCCGCTCCAATAGAATCGCCGCCGCCTTCGCAAATGCCACCTTGGGCTGCGCACTGCGCAGCACCGTCTTCCCCGGCAGGTCAATCCCCTCCCCCGCCACCACGCAAGCCGCTGCCGAAGCCACCGCGCGCTCCGCATGCTTTGCCGT
>JGI12270J11330_10001844_pt1 | contig 15644 bp, 10 predicted proteins | sample PeaSoiMetSII2010_FD_11330 | JGI IMG/M metagenome (IMG submission 11330)
AAATGCCGTGACATTACGAGAATACATCTGACTAGCGTGGTAAGGCACCGTGCTGGCCAGATTGAATCGCCCGATGATGGTTACGCCGTGCTCGACAGTCGTTTCGCCGCTCTTCGTCAGCTCGCAATTGCCGCCGCGCTCCGCCGCGAGATCCACGATCACCGAGCCTGGCGCCATGCGCTCGACCATGTCCCGCGTCACCAGCACCGGCGATTTCTGCCCCGGAATTACCGCGGCCGTGATGACCACGTCACTCTCGGCCACCACTCGCCCAAGCAGCTCGCGCTGGCGCCGGTAAAAATCCTCGCCTTGCGCCTTCGCATATCCCTGCGCGTCCTCCGCATCTTTCGTTTCAATCGGCAGCTCGACGAATCGCCCGCCGAGGCTCTGCACCTGCTCTTTGGCGGCAGGCCGCATGTCATACGCAGACGTGACTGCTCCGAGCCGGCGCGCGGTAGCAATCGCCTGCAGCCCCGCGACGCCCGCGCCAATCACCAACACGCGGCCCGGCGTAATCGTGCCGGCTGCGGTAGTCAGCATCGGGAATATCCGCGGCAAAGTATCCGCGGCGATCAGCACGGCCTTGTACCCGCAGATCGTTCCCATCGACGAAAGCGCATCCATGCTCTGCGCCCGCGTGGTCCGCGGCATGAACTCAATCGAGAAGGACGTTACGCCCGTCGCGGCAATCTCCTGAACCGTCTTCAAATTGCCAAGCGGACGCAGAAACCCGATCAAGACCTGGTCGCGATGAAACAGAGGAAGGTCGGCCGCGCCCGTCACGTCATTCGAGCCGTGGCAAAGTATCTGGACAATGATGTCCGCAACGCGAAACACTTCCGCGCGCTCGGCAATTATTTTCGCGCCCTTGGCGATGTAATCGGCGTCGGGATAGCCGGCCCCAATGCCCGCTCCCGCCTCGACCACCATTTCAAGGCCCACTTTGGCAAGAAGCGGAACAACGGAAGGCACCATCGAGACGCGCCGCTCCCCCGGAAAGATCTCGCGAGGCACACCGACAATCACGAAGCTTCCTCCCGTCAATTCAAGCTGCGTAAACCTAGTATCGGCTAAGTTTAGATTTTCAAGATAGGAAAGTCACGGCAGGTGACCCGGCGGCGCATATCCGTCTTTCCCACGGCTGCTATATTACGCGAACGGCGGTTCCGGACGGGTAGAAATCCTGACAGCTTTGCCTCGTGAGCATCCTATTTTGAGTCAATTCCCGTGACCATCTCGCCGCGAATACTTCAGCGCTTAGAGTACTGCCACCGTTAGGTAGTGGGTCAGTTTCCGACATGCGCGTTGATCAGGCACTTGGATTACTTCCGAGTACGCCGTCATCTGCCTGGAATCGTGCGGCTATCCGCGTGAAAGCCTCTACTGGCCGCGCAATTTTCGCACAGAGGTTGCGTGAAGTTATAATCTCCGCCGCGCATGCCACTCGCATCCGGTACGAAACTGGGGCCGTACGAAATCGTCGCGCCGCTCGGCGCGGGCGGGATGGGAGAGGTGTATCGCGCACACGATCCGCGATTGAATCGCGACGTGGCCGTTAAAGTCTCCGCCGCGCAGTTCTCGCAGCGCTTTGAGCGCGAAGCCAAAGCCATCGCCGCGTTAAACCACCCGCACATCTGTCAAATCTACGACGTCGGCCCAACCTACCTAGTCATGGAGTTTATCGAAGGCGCCCCGCTCCGCGGTCCGCTCCCAGTCGATCAGGCGCTGCGCTACGCCGTGCAGATTTGTGATGCGCTCGACGCCGCGCACGCCAAGGGCATCATTCATCGCGATCTGAAGCCCGCCAACATCCTGGTCACACCGTCCGGCATCAAGCTGCTCGATTTCGGGCTAGCGCTATTGAGCCGCGATGCCGGGAGCGGCGAGCAGGCAGCGGACGAGACAGCAGCCCTCAGCATGACTCAGGCCGGCACCATACTGGGCACGGCCCCGTACATGTCTCCCGAGCAGGCCGAAGCCAAGCTCGCCGATGCACGCTCGGATATTTTCTCGTTCGGCGCCGTGCTGTATGAAATGTTAAGCGGGCGGCGCGCCTTCACCGGCGATTCCGCCGTCGCCATCATGGCCGCCGTCCTGCACAGGGAGCCAGAAAGTTTCGAAACCACGCCGGCATTGCAAAGCATTATCACGCGCTGCCTGCGCAAATCGCCCGCGGATCGATTCCAGTCCGTGAAGGAAGTGAAGGACGCTCTGCAGGCTGGCGGCAGCAGCGTGAGTTCGACCGCAGCGATCGTCACCGGCGCGCCAGCGACGCCGGCTGCGCAAATCTCGTCCGTCGGGAGCGCTCCCTCCATCGCCGTTCTGCCGTTCGCCAACATGAGCCGTGACCAAGAGAATGACTACTTCAGCAACGGCCTGGGCGAAGAGATTATCAACGTCCTGGCGCGCATTCCCGGCCTGAAAGTGATCGCGCGCACCTCCGCGTACGCCTTCCGCGGGAAAGACCTGGACATCCGCAAGATCGCGGAATTGCTCGGCGTCCGCACCGTTCTCGAAGGCAGCGTGCGGCGCGCCGGGAGCCGCATCCGCGTCACCGCGCAACTAATCACCGCCGAAGACGGATCGCATCTGTGGTCCGAACGCTACGATCGCGAAATGGCGGACGTCTTCGCTCTGCAAGATGAGATCGCCGGGGCCATCGCCAAGGCCCTGGCAACAAAACTCGCCGTGCAATCGGATGTGTCCCGCCAACACACGCCCAATCTTGCCGCATACGAAGCTGTCCTGCGCGCCCGCTACCATCTCAACAACGTCACGCCGGATTCCGTGGCGCGCGCCCGCGATTGCCTGAAACAGGCTGTGACCCTCGATCCGCAATATGCCCTGCCCCACAGCGTGCTGGGCGGCACTTTCGTCTCTCCTTCGGTCTACGGCATGATTCCCGCGCACGAGGCCATGCCTCTCGCGCGAGCTGAATACCAAAAGGCGTTGGAGATCGATCCTCGGCTGCCGGAAGCACTCGTCGGCCTCGCCGCGATATGCATGTTCTACGACTACAACTGGAAGGAGGCAGGGCGGCTTTTCGAAATGGCCATGACCCGTGGGCCCCTCCCTGGCGGAGCGCGCATGAGGTACGGCCAGTATCTCTTTTGCATTGGCCGGCCGGANGCCGCCATAAAGGAAAGCGAGAATGCGATGCAGGGAGATCCTCTCAACTTGCAACTTCGTTCCCTTCTCGCCTTCGCGCTCATGGCCGCCGGCAGGCATGCGGACGCAGCCGGCGAGTGCCGCCGCGTCCTCGAACTCGATCCGAACTATCGTCTCGGTCAATTCTGTCTGAGCCTTGCTTACGCACAACTAGGCAAGATCGAAGAAGCGCTGGCTTTCGCCGAGAAGGCGTATGCCACGGCACCCTGGGCACTGGCAACCGCTGGATACGTTGCCGGGCTGCTCAAGCGCACTGGCGATTCGAGCCGTGCGCAGGCACTGCTAGAAAAACTGGGAGACGGCACAGCATTTGGAGCTCCCTTCGGCTTCGTCTACTACCATCTCATTTGCTCGGAAATCGAACAGGCCGCTGACTGGGCCGAGAAGGCCATGGACCAACGCGAGCCGTGGGTCATTTTCTTGCTGATGCTCCCGCACGCGAAACCTCTGCGGCAAAGCTCGCGCTGGCCCGCGCTTGCAAAAATGATGAATCTACCGGAAGCGATTAGCGAGAGTAGGTCGTAGGTCTGGCACGACCCGGCGGGAGAAGCGATTCGCCTCAGCAGGAAGTCCGCGCGCCCGGCCCCGGTACAGTTTTCCACCGGGACTTTTATCAGGCACGTGGATTGCATCCAAGTAGACCGTAATCGAGGACTCATCCGTCCCAGTGCTTGTAGCGTGGTAGGATTACACTCATTCTACGGAATCACGTCGAAGCCCCGGCAGGAGATTAGAATTGGCGAGATCGGGATCCGTGCCCCTGGAAGCTTACGCCCCGAGTTCCCCCTCGGTCGTCCCAGCTACGAAAGTTACTGCGCGGCACTCCGCCCTCGTTCGCGTCACTCACTGGATCATCACGCTGTGCTTCCTCGCCCTGCTCCTCAGCGGAATTGAAATTTTGATCTCTCACCCGCGCTTCTATTGGGGCGAAACCGGCAACGTATTGACTAAGCCGCTGTTTATAATTCCGATCCCTTCCTCAAGGAACTTAGTGCCCACCGGCTATGGCTACGTGCTGCCGGACCAGAACGGCTGGAGCCGCTATCTTCACTTCCAAACGGCGTGGATCGCAGTCCTGACGGGCTTGCTCTATTTAATCTACGGCGTCTTTTCAGGGCATTTCCGGAAAAACCTGTTCCCCGCAGCAGCCGATCTTTCCTGGCGGGCGCTGTCGAGCGACATCGCCAATCACTTGCGCTTCAAGCGGCCGAGTGAGTCGGAAGCCTGGTCATATAACGTGCTTCAGCGCCTCACCTACCTGATCGTAATCTTCGTTCTATTCCCGTTGGTCATCTGGACGGGGCTGGCAATGTCCCTCTCCTTCGTTTCCGCGTTTCCCGCGACCGTCACTCTGCTCGGCGGCCAGCAATCCGCGCGCACGCTGCACTTTTTCGTTTCCGTGGCTCTCGTGCTCTTCCTGCTCGTCCACGTCGTGATGGTTTGCGTATCCGGATTCCGGAATCGCATGAGGGCCATGATCACCGGCCGCGCCGATGCCAATAAGGAGCGCGTATGAGCAACCTCTCGCGCCGCAAATTAATCGTTTCCGGCCTCGCCGCGACCGCCGGCGTCTCGGGCCTGGGCGTAGCCGCGCACCTGGCCGAAAAGTATGGGCTGGTGCCGCCCGATCACGGCGGCATCTGGGGCCTCGGCGAAACGATGACCTACGCGGCCCAGCGGCTGCTGACCAGGCACTCGCTGGCCCGTGAATTCCCTAAGAGCAAGATTTCCAATCCGCCGCTCGCGAATGAAATGCCGCCCCTGAGCGATGCGTTCAAGCGCCTCCAAGCCGGCGGATTCGCGGACTGGCGGCTCACGATCGACGGCATGGTCGCCAAGCCCGCGTCGTTCTCGTTAGCGCAGCTCAAGAGCTACCCCTCTCGCAGCCAAACCACCATCCTCGCGTGCGAAGAGGGCTGGTCCTACATCGCCGAGTGGATCGGCGTTCCGCTCTCCCACGTCTTGGACCTTGTCGAGGTCCACCCGCAAGCCAGATACGTCGTGTACTTCTCGATTGATACCGACTGGTGGGATAGCATCGATATGGCCGACGCCTTGCATCCGCAAACTTATCTCGCCTATGGCATGAATGGCGATGAACTCCCCGTCGGCAACGGCGGGCCTCTTCGCTTGCGGCTCCCCCGCCAGCTCGGCTACAAGAGCGTGAAATTCATCACCCACCTGACGGTAACCGACAATCTGAAAAAGTTCGGCAAGGGTCTGGGCTCGGAAGCTCCCGAATCAGGCTATGCCTGGTACGCCGGCATCTGAGAGGGGTGTCGCAGTGGAGTGGCGAATCTCTGTCGCGAATCCCTGGCCCACGAGCGAGCCAATTCTGTGAGATGAGTCGAGGACCCAAGCGGCGCGAGAGGGCACGGCGCCGCTATTCCGTTCGAGAGAAGGTGGCGTGTGAAGCTTCGCCTTCGCCGAGCGAGACGAGCAGGCGGCGCAGCTTGGCGCGATCTTCAAGGCCCATGCCCACCCATTCGAATCCCGCTTGATGCGAGCGCACGAAGCGCACGACGGCCTGCGCATTGATCGAGCGCATTCCCGCAGGAATGCGGAACGTCGCCGAGGTGCCGACGGCAAGCTGCATATCGCCACTGACCATGCCGCCATCGAGACTCAGCACATTGATCGAAAGCGATTGCTTCCCCTGCGCCGAGCTGACCACCGCGGGCACTGAGTGCGACAGCCGCACGCGGCGATACCGGCGATGCCGCACAAAATCGCGTTCCGGCCGCGGATCGAGCGGCGCGAGCGCGAGAACTGCCGCGTCCAGCCCCGATTTCGGAATGAACGCGCGCAGCCATTCGGCATCAATCTTCGCAAGAGCCTGCGCGACGGCGGTACGAATCTCGTCAGGATAAGCCCAGCCGAAAGTTTTTCGGTCTTCCAGAAAATGACGCAGGCGCTCGGCCGTGCCTGGCGCGCGAATGCGGCCCAGCGCCTCGATCGCTTTCACGCGCAGAAATTCGGAACTTCCCGGCAGCGCTTCACCTTCGACAATCTTCAAAAGCTTGTCAGACGTTTCCGGATCGCCGCACATCCCGATTTCGTCCACAGCGAAAGGCATCACCAGCGAATCGAATAAATCAAGCACACTTACCAGAACGCGGCCCCGCTCCGGCGCGCCCGCGATCGCCAATTGCCGCACTACCGCATCTTGAAACGAGCGCTGCCCTTCACTCAATCGCGCGGGAAGATATTCACCCAGCGCCATGGGATCCAGCCGGCTCAGAAGCCCGACCACGCTCGCGGCCTTCGACAGCGGATCCGAGCGCAGCGCCGCGCGCAAAGGCTGCGCGCAGGGCTCGCCGATAGCTTTCGCGAGTTCCACAACGCGCTCGCGTTCATTGCGCCGCGTGGTCCGCGAAAGACGAATCGCCAATTGTTCCGACGAAGCCTGCGGCACGCGCCGCAAAACATCCGTAAGGCTCGCGTCCACCTTGTCCGAATTCACCGCATCATCAATGAATTCCGAAACGCGATTTTCAATCCCCAGCCGCGGGCGCAACCCTTGCACCCAGCTCGGCCGCACCGCTTCGAGCAAATTCAGCGAATCGAGCGCCTGAATCATCGCCCGGTAATAACGCCGCGAAGCCGCTTCCTGGCTCAACCGCACGAATGCCGCGCTCAGCAAAGATTGCAATTCCTGCTCGCGCTCTTCCTGCATCTGCTTGCCAATTTCGGCAAGCGCAGTCTGCAAGCGTTGGCTGGCAGCCCGGCTGTAGAGTTCAGCAAGTTGCCCGAGCCCAATCGCCGCTTTGCGCCGCGCCTCAGAATCCTTATTGCGCACGCACGCAGCATAGTGCAGCAAAATATCGCCCGCGGCATCGGATTCGCCGCGGCCAAGCAGCTCTTCGACGAATTGCTGCACGTTCCGCGGCGGAATGCACCAAGCCTCGGTCGAGAGCAACACCTGCTTTTTACCCGACTCCGGAACCTTGGCCCAGAATTGCCGGTCGAGCAAATCCGCATGCGATTCGACAGCGATCCCAGCCTTGGCCATCTTGTCTTCGCGCGCGCGCAACATCTTGCGCAGCGTGTCGACTTCCTGGCCCATCTTGTCCAGCAATTGACGCACAGCATTAACGCGCACTTCGCCGCGCTGATAGCGCTCCAGCGCGAATCGAATCGCCAAATCTTCGGCGAGCCGCACAAGCGTAGTGCCGTCAAGCTTGGCTTTCGGCGCGGTAGCCATCACGCCGGCAAGCGCCTGCCGCAAAGTCACCTGCGCGTTTTGCGGCAGATGCGCCAGCTTCGCTTGCCACGCCGTAGCGTCGAGATTCTGCGTATTGCCGTGCCCCTGCGTCGCTTCACCGAACTGCGCGAGCAATCGCAGCAGACTGTGCATCTCCGGTTCGCTGAGAGGCAGCGGTTCTTGCGAGACAGCACCCGCTCCGCCGCCACCTGTTCCGCTTGTGGCGAGCCCGCCGAAGAATCCGAATGAGCCGCCGCCGGTTGGAGCGCCATTCCCCGCGCCCGTTCCAGTTCCTTTGCCGACGCCGCCGCCCGGCCCTGCCGCGCCTGAATAGCCGCCGCCGCTTGGTCCGGCGAACGATTCCGTCCCGGCGCCCGAGCCGCCGCCAGGATGCGCGGCACCTTCGGCTGCGGCGATGAGCTGAATCATTTTCTCCGGGCTTCGGAACCATTCTTGAATCTGATCGGAATCTCCGCCCAGCGTGCGCACGGTCAATTGCGCGGCAACGCGCGCTTCGGAATAGGCCGAATCTTCAGCCACGAAGCGAATCTCATTCACGCGAATCGACCCGCTCGAATTCTTCCCTGAAAACTCGGCGAGCTTTTCCGCGAGTCCCGAAGCCTTCGAGCCCGTCTCCATAAACGCGCGAATGAAAAGCGCGAATTCGTGGCGCTCCAACCCCCTCCCGAAGCAAATGCTCGCAATCCCAGCCGCGCTAAGCAAATTGGCGAAACTGCGCTCTGCAGGAGTGGTTTCTAACGGTACACCGTCAAGGAGGAGCTGGGATCCAGTTGCTCCCAGCAGCAGCCCAGTCGGCCCAGCCGCCGAAATAGCCTCGCTCAATTCCTCAAAAGCAGAGTCAAATTGGGCCGCCGAGCGCACATGCTCCAATCCATACAACCGGGCGAACTTCAACAAAACATTGAGGCTACGGACAAAAGCGCGTGCGTTCGGTATGGTCGTTTCGCTGGGCATCTAGGACACTTCGGCTACGTGCAATTCACCTGCCTATGGGAATTAGTGTACTAGGACTATCGGCGGGCGAAATGGTACGACCGTACTATCGGTGCGAAACATACATTTGCGACTCGCCCGCACCGTCCGCACGGCCAGGCGTCAGGGGGCCTTGTATACAGGGACCAGGAAGTACGCTTCGTAATTGATTTTGCTGGAGTTACCGCAGGCTTGGATTTCCCAGTAAATAGGCGGCGCGGACGCCAGATTCGTGGTCGGCTGATCGGCGGGAACGTGAAATTCCACCGGAATTTCCGCGCCGGCATACCCTGCGAGACGCTCGCGATCGAGCGTGGCCTCTTCCTTGTAAATCTCGTAGCTCACCACGCGCGTGGAACGATTCTGGCCGCTGCCGGTGGTCACATATTTTTCCTGTACGCACCGCAGCGTGAGCGTCAGCGCGTCGATGTCTTCCATGTGATGCGGCGCCCTCAGTCGAGCCCGCAGAGTTCCGCCCAGCGAGTAGGGGAACGAATCGTAGCTCAGAAAGCTATTGCCGTAACGAATCAGGTCCGCCAGCATCTGCAGCCAGCGGTACCAGAAAGCGAGGCCGGCCAGAGCGAACAGCGACGCAAAAATCGCAAAAATCATCGCGCCGCGGACATTCAATCCGATCCAGAAAAATGGAACGAGAAACGCGGACCACAGCAGCGCGGCGACCAGGCGTCCAATCATGGCATCGAACGCCGAGAAGGCCACGCCTTCCTGATGCCAGTGAAAATCGTACAGCCACGGTTCGCCAGGGCGCTGAGCCGCGGCCCTCAGGTACCGCCACTTCCGCGCGACTCCGACCAGGCCGTGAATCAGAAAAAATGCGCCGCTAAGAAAAAATAGCGCCCCGAAAATTCCGATCACCGCGTCGGGAACCGGTTTGCTCACATTGACGACGCGCAGGGCGGCCAGGCTGATCCACACCCCGACTGCCAGGAACGGGACGCCGAACAACACCGCGCCCCAGCCATTGATCGTCGTAGCGCTCTGCGTGGGATGATTTTCGAGAATGGGCGCCGAATTCGCGCCCAGCGCCGGATCGAGCGTCGGGTCGGTGATTCCACGCGTGAATGTGATTGTCATGGCGCCTCTTTCCCAAGTTTGTCGGGTGCGCTCGATCAGAGCAATGGGACTTTGCCGAAATGGTAATGGACGAAAGGCGGAAATTCAGCGCAAGTCGGGTAAGATCAGCTCCACCAGGTCGCGGACCCAGTAAGAGTAGAATTGCGAGTCGCAGATTTTGTGCGTGCCGTATTTTCCCCGTAGGGGCGCGGCTCGCTGCGTCCGCTCTTCGTAATGCCTACCGGGATGCCCGCACGGACCTCGCCGCAAATCGGTCTCGCAGTTCCGGCGTCCCTTCGGACCTACAGACGAGCACGATATCAGCAAAGTCACTGAAAACTGGAAACGTCAAAACTGGGAGAAAACCACCGGCAAGCTGCCGGCGCTACAAAGGAGAATTTGGCATCAGCAGCAAGCGCTGCGCTGCGAGAACACAGCGAACGGTCGCCGCGCGTGTTTCGCGCCGCGCAAGACGTGACTACTAAGGAAGGCCCATGCGCTTCACCAAATCCGCGTACCTCTTATCCGATCGCAGCGAACTCAACTCCGGCGCAACCTTGATATATGGCATGAACGCGCTCTTCTGAGCGTAGCCCTTTTCCAGCCAGGCGAACGCTTGATCTTTCTCCCCGAGCATCGCGTAATCGCCTGCTACGAGCGCCGGATCGACATACGCGTGCTTGCTCAGTTCCGCCATCTGCTCCACATCCCGCCGCAACGCTCCCTGATATCCGCCTTTCGCATACGCCTCTTGATTCGCCTTCACCAGCGCGATCCCTGCCGCATCATTGTTGCCCGCGACCTGCTTCATCCACTCGTCCAGCCACAGGTCGTATTGTCCCAACATGCGGTATGCCGTGGAGAGGTGGTTATGCGCGTTGGCGTACGTGGGATCGATCTCCACGATCTTTTTGCACTCTTCGACGGACTTCGCGGGCTCCCCGGTATAGAGATAGGCCTCGCATAAATTGTCGAGCGCGTTCATGTTCAGCGGATCGAGAGCGATGGCGCGATTGATATTTTCGATCGCCTCGTTCATCCGCCCCAGGTATTCGAAATGAATTGCGTAAAGGATGTGCGCCCGCGAGTTGTTCGGATCGAGCTGCAGCGCACGCTGAAATTCGCGCTCGGCGTCATCCCACTTCCAATCGTCGTCGTACGCGATCCCCAGCAATGCGTGCGCTTCGGGGAGCGCCTCGTCGATCGCCAGCGCCTTTCTAGCCTCGGCCATGGCTTTGGGCTTGGTCTCGGCAGCCGGCACGGCGGTATACACGGACAGGACGTCGTAGTATTCCGCCAGTCCGATGTGCGCCTGCGCGTAATTCGGATCCTTATCAATGGCTTGCTGGAAGTAGTCCTTCGATTTCGCGATGCCCTCCCGCGTGCGCTTGTCCCAGTAGTAACGGCCTTTGAGATAGAGGCCATACGCTTCGGAGTCGTTGGTGCCGCCTTTGGCCAGCTGCGATTTCTGCTCGCCGGTTAATTTTTCCCGTAGCCGCGCCGCGATCTCATCGGAAATCTCGCGCTGCACCGTCAGCGCATCGGAGACTTTGCGATCATATTGCTCGCTCCAAAGGCTGCGATTGTTCCGCGTGTCCGTCAGCTCCGCGCTGATCAGCAAGGAATCGCCGTGCTGCGTCACCCGGCCTGTTACCACGGCGCTGACCTGCAGCTCGCTGGCCGCCTTTTGCAGATCCACGTCCTTGGATTTGTAGCGCATCACGGAACTACGCGGCCGCACTGTCAGATTCGGCAGCCGCGAAAGGCTTCCAATCAAACTCTCAGTTAGCCCGTCGCTCAGGTAATCCGTGTTCGGGTCCGCCGTCACATTGGCGAAAGGAAGCACCGCCAGAGTATCGATTCGCGCCCCTGAACCCGGCGAGAACCAGCGATAAGCCGCATAGCCGAGCCCCGCCAGAATCAGAACCATCGCCGCAGCGGCGACAAGAAATGCCGTCTTGTGCCGCGCCAATAATCCAACCGCGATTCGAGTATCGGAGCTGGCAACCGCGCTCGCTGGTTGCCCCACGGGTGCGGATGATACGGTCGAGGACGAGACTGCCTGAGCGGCGGCAGAAGACTCCGCGGAACCCGCGCCCGAGCGCCCCGTATCCGTATCGCGTTTCAGCCTCTGCAGATCGGCGCGCATTTCCGAGGCGTGCTGGTAACGCAGATTGCGGTCCTTCTCCAAAGCCTTAGTGATGATTTCATCCAGTTTCGTCGGCAAATCCGGATTGAGGCGCACCGCCGGCGCCGGCGCCCGTTCCAAAATCGCATTGAACGTGACGCCGGTGCTCTCTCCGCGAAACGGCAACTGCCCCGTGGCCATTTCATAAAGCACCGCGCCAAACGAAAACAAATCCGTGCGCGCGTCCAGCTCCTTCGCGCGCACCTGCTCCGGCGACATATACGCAACCGTTCCCAGTGTGCTCCCCGGACTGGTGAGCTGGTCCGCCGCGACTTCCTCAGTGGCAAGCGTGTCCGCGTTGGCCGCGGCATTTTTCGTGGCGCTCACTTTGGCCAGTCCGAAATCCAGAATCTTCGCGTGCCCGCGCCGCGTCACGAAAATATTTGCCGGCTTGATGTCGCGATGGACGATGCCCTCACCGTGCGCCGCATCGAGGCCATCGGCAATCTGAATGGCCAGCCCGAGCAGAGTCTCCAGCTCCATCGGCTTCCCGCCGATAAGGTGCTTCAGCGTCACGCCATCCAGATACTCCATGACGATGAAAGCCTTGCCGTCTTCTTCGCTGATGTCGTAAATCGTGCAGATGTTCGGATGATTGAGCGCCGAAGCAGCCTGCGCTTCCCGTTGAAAACGCTCGAGCGCCTGATGATCTTTGGAAAGCCCTTCCGGCAGGAATTTCAGCGCTGCGAAACGGTGCAGCTTGGTGTCCTCGGCCTTATACACAACGCCCATACCGCCGCCACCAAGCTTCTCGACGATGCGATAGTGCGAGACAGTCCGGCCGATCAAAGACTCCGCATCCGCCATTTCGCGCCGATTCTATGTGTCGCCCCAAACCAAGTCAATGAATCGGGTATGAATCGGGTAACAAGCCAGCATCAGAATCCAAATCCGCGCAAGGGCCAGTGCCTGTAGGGCCGCAGCCGCGTAGGGGCCGGGGTTCACCACCGGCCCGGTGTAGATTTGGGTTTGCGACCGAAGCCCGCGTTCCTGCTTTTCGGTGGCAGCCCCCGCATTCATGCGGGGGAGGAGCGCTTCAGCGCTCCGAAAACGGCCACCCCCAATCCGATGCGCTTTAGCGCTGGCTCCTGGAAGCTACGGTAGAGGTTTTCCGAACGTCTGTGAGACCTACGATGTCTTGTCAGCGCACGGCTTCAGCCGTGCCGAAACTACCGCGAAATCGCCACGGCTTTAGCCGCTGAGGTTCGTCTTCTCGCGTTCTCACCAACGTTAAGACCCCGCCGTCGCGTCCCCTTGCCGCGACTCTACCCATTCCGTTTCAATTTCTCCCAAATTCACACCCGCTCTACCCAAAATTTCCAATTTTAAGAATTAGTACCATTGACTTATAATGACCGTATAGTTATAAGAGCTCTGGCAGCACACAATCTTAGGGCGCAGAACGGCTCGCCAAAGCGGCCGCGATCCGCGTCAAACAACTTGGAGGATAGATCCAAAATGCCCGGCAAGGATGCCGCGAACCTAGATCTCGAGCCTCGAGCCCGCCAAAATCTAATCGGGAAGCCCACGATTAGACACGCCTCTAAGTCCTAGAAAACAATCGCTCGCGACACCCTCTAATCGGGAAAAAACACTAGTTTTTAATTCAAGATTTCGCACCCGGGTCCGCCGGATCAGGCAGGTAGCCGCACTTCCACCTTGGTCGTATCCAGGACGCCGCGAACTTGGCGGATGATCTGATTCGCCCAAAGCTGGTTGCTCAGGACCACCAGCGAGCCATTCTCGAAATCGCAGATGGCGCAGAAGAGGTAATTCGCGAAGGCGTGGTGGTAGGCATCGGCGCCCTGGCGCGAAAGCTCTTTTTCGAGCGCAGGGTCGCCTGCTCCGGCCAGAGCACCGGCGCGCGCGCCAAACGTCTCGGCTTCGAACCGGGCTAGCAATTCTTCCAGTTGGGCCGGCTCCGGCGCAGGAACCACGATGCAGCGGGTCTCGGCGTCGCGGAATTTGATGCTATGCGTAGTGCAGAAATCGCGGACGCGATCCAGGTGGCTATAGAAATCGAGGGCCCAGGGTTCTTTACCAGCCAGCGCGGGGAGGATGCGGCTCCAAGTATTGACGCCTTCCTCGCCGCGGATCGGTTCGCGATCGATTCCCGGATCAGCAAGTTCAATGCTAATGGCTTTGACATCAGGGCCAAGATCGAGAGGTTCCACATCGAGTAGGTTCATTCAGTCGCACCGAGACTTACCGCAGAGACGCAGAGGACGCGGAGCAACCATTTATCACGCGCCGGCGGCTTGGCTACCTGTGGCACCGCCGAAGCGCTTCTCGAAATCCGGCGATTGCTTGCGCACTTCCAGCCAATCGAAAAACGCGTCGGGGGTTTCCAGCCAGATGGCGAACCATTGGGCGATTTCTTCTTTTTCGGCGCGCTTGGCTTCTTCCACTTTGTGATTCCGGGCAATCATTTCGGCGCGGCGGCGGCCCAGGCGGCCGACTTCGCGGGCGCGTTCGACGGCGGCATGTTCGCCATCGCTCTGAAACTTTCGCAGCAACTCGTCGAGGCGAATGATGCACATCTCGGCCTCTTCGAGCGTCGAGAAGTGCAGAAGATCGTGGAATTCCTCTTCGTAGAGGCCTTCTTCATCCACGTGCGTGGACCAAATCACGCGCAGGCCGGCGTCTTCGAGCACGGAGACGATGTACTCGGGCGAAGTGCTGGCTTCAGGGCCGGCAAGAACGATCATCTGCCGGCGGATCTGCTCAATTTCAGCGGGCGTGTAACGTTCTTTAGCGAGGCCGCGCGCCGCTTCAAGGATCAACTCCTTCTTGGTCGTCTCCTTGAGCGGATGCGAATTTTTTTCCTTGTGGCTCACGATGGACTCCGATGCCGGTTTGGGCCGCCTGTGTTTCCCGGCGTGGCGTTGGCGCCGGACGTATCGTTCTCGAGGCGCTTGCGGTAGCGCGTCACGTTGCGATTATGCTCCGCGAGCGTCTTGCTGAAAAAATGGCCGCCCTGATCGTTGGCTACAAAATACATGAAATCGGTCTTTGCCGGCGAAACTGCCGCCCGCAGGGACGCCTCGCCGGGATTGGCTATTGGCCCCGGCGGCAGGCCTGCATGCCGGTAGGTATTGTACGGCGAATTGACCTCCAAATCTGCGTGATGCACTACGAGCGTGGGCCGGCCGGCGAGAGCCAGGGCGTATTGCACCGTGGGGTCGCATTGCAGCGGATAGTTCTTGCTGAGGCGATTGTAGAAAACACCGGCGACCAGCGGGCGCTCGGAAGCTTGCGGCGTCTCGCGCTCGACGAGCGAGGCGATGGTGACGATCTGCTGCGTTGTCGCCGCGGGGTTGGCAGGATCTGGATTCAACGACGCCCAAACGGTGCGGAAGTGCCGCACCATGGCGTCGGCGATTTGCTGCGCGGTGGCGCGGCGAGTGAATTCATAAGTCGAAGGGAATAAAAATCCTTCGAGGCTTTTCGCGCCCGGGTCCAGATCTTGAATCGGCGTCGGATCGCGCGCCACTTTCAGGAAGTCCTCGCGATTGGCCAGGCCTTCGCGCTCGAGGGCGTCGGCAATTTCGAACATCGTCCAGCCTTCGGTAATCTGCACCGAGTGGACGTAGATGTGGCCGCCGGCGATTTTCCAGAAGACTTCGCGCTCGTTCATCGAGTGATCGAAAAGATATTCGCCGGCCTGCAGCGAGCGATTGTGATGCCAGCGGCTCAGGAGATCGAAAGCCACGGCGTTGGGTATGACGCCATTTTCGCGAAGGATTTCGGCCACTTGCCAGCGCGAAGTGCCGCGCGGGATGTCCACGAAAATAGCGCTACCGGAATAGCCTCGATAGAGCCGGCTGATTTGATGATCGAGCCATGCAGAGAATCCGCCGATCGCGGCGATGAAGAGAAGCAGAAGGAGCCCGAGGCGGCGCATGCGGGATTATTTCTCCCCTCGGCGCGATGCGGTGCGTTTGAGCGGCTCGCGCGCGAGATAGTCGCGGAGAAGGATTGCAGCGGCCAGGTCGTCGGATTCGGGCGCGGTGGCGC
>JGI12270J11330_10001845_pt1 | contig 15642 bp, 18 predicted proteins | sample PeaSoiMetSII2010_FD_11330 | JGI IMG/M metagenome (IMG submission 11330)
CTTCCTGCGCCCCAACACCCCACGCCGCCATCAGCAGCACCAGCACTCCCAGCAATCCCTTGCTCATACACATTCCCCTCTGCCTCTCCGGCCAATGCGCCCACGGCAAACCGGCGCAAACGTTCGGAGCGCCCCCAAGTCCCGCTAAGTTTACCGTGAGCACCCAACGAAAGGGTTGCAAATAATTCGCGTCGGCGAACAACCACAGACAACCCATGATAGAAATGCAGGCCGCCTCTGCCTTGACACCCCCCGAAATCCAGCCTACACTGTGTAGTTTTTAGGTGGCCCCCAGGAGCCATCTGGGGGAGGACAACATGGATAAGAAGCGTTTGGAGTACTACAAAAAGAAATTACTGACCCGGCGCGATGAGCTGGTAAGGACCATAGTGCGCACAGAAGAAGAAGGCCGCCAGGCCGACGACGATCCCACCGTCGACCTCGCCGACAAGGCCGCAAACTCCTATACCAAGGAGTTTCTCTTTGGGCAGACCAATACCGACCGCACAATCCTGAATATGATCGACGAGGCCCTGAAACGTATCCGCAATAACGAGTACGGTACCTGCGCCAATTGCCAGGAAGAGTTGCAGCAGAAGCGCCTGGAGGCAGTGCCGTGGGCGAAACACTGCATTGCCTGCGCGGAGAAGATGGAACAGGGCTCGTTGTAGTCCCTCAGCCACAATCGATTACCCAATGAACAGCTAACTGAAGTAGAATAAACCCAGCGAGGATGGGTGTCGCCGCACCATGGTCCTTCCCGCATCGCGGTTTCCGTTGGCTCGTTGGCTCGAAAGCCTGGCGGGTGATCTGACCAGTGTGGTGTTCCCTGCTGGCTGCCTGCTCTGCGACGCGCTGTTGACGCACCCCCACCGCATACCGCTCTGCGAAACATGCCGGGCGTCGTTCCAGAGGATCGCCCCGCCGATCTGCCGGCTTTGCGGTCAGCCTTTGCCCGTTCCACCTCACTCCGGCGAAGGCGAAGCGCTTTGCCACGAGTGCGTCGAGGGGAAATTCGGGTTTCAACTAGCGCGCAGCTTTGGCGTTTATGAAGGCGCGCTAGCCCGCGCCATCGTGCTGCTCAAACATGAGCGCATCGAGCCGTTAGCCTCATTTTTCTCCTTGCGCCTGCTGGACCTGGTCCGCAGCGACCCGCGCCTCTTGCCCGTCGACGTCGTCGTCCCTGTCCCGCTGCACCGCCAGAGCCGCAGGGACCGCGGCTATAACCAGGTGGACCTCTTCGCGCGCTCCTTGGCCCGTCGCCTCCACCTGCCCTACCGCCCCATCCTCCTGGTGCGTTCCCAGCCCCGTCCGGTAAAACACCTGCTCAGCCGGGAGGAGCGTTGGGAAGCAGTTCGCGGCGCTTTTGCCATCCGCCAGGGGGGCCGGGTTGACAATTGGCGCGTCTTGTTGCTAGATGATGTAATGACGACGGGGGCCACGCTTGATGCGTGTGCCCGTGCGTTACGAGAAGCCGGGGCCCATTCGGTACTGGGACTAACCATTGCCCGCGCCGCAGGGCCCGTTATCCCTGTTAGCGGAGCTTAGTAGTCTGAAGGGTGCGCGATGAGCGCAAGAAGGCCAGAGGCGATCGATCCCCGGGGGAGACTTTCCCTCGAAGCGGGTAGCTCGCTTGCGCCCAACCCTTCGGGGAACGCTGCCGGCCGACTCCTTCCCCTCCTTCCTGGTCGGCGGGCTTCCATGATGCAGGAGCCGGTGCTGGTGTTGAACGCCACCTACGAACCCATCAATGTCACTGCCGTGCGCCGGGCAATGGTGCTGCTCCTCAAGGGGGTAGCCCAGGCCGAGGAAGTGCACAGTACCGAGGTACATTCCGCAGCGCACGCCCATAAAGTGCCTTCGGTGATTCGCCTGTTGGCCTATCGTCATATTCCGCAGCAGAGCCGCGCGCTCTCGCGAAAGAATATTCTTTTGCGCGACCGTAACACCTGCCAGTTCTGTGGCCGGGTCTTTCCCAGTTCCGAACTGACACTGGATCACGTCCTGCCGCGTTCCCGCGGCGGCCGCTCCTCTTGGGAGAACTTGGTAGCGTGCTGCTACCGCTGCAACAACACTAAGGGTGATCGCACGCCGGAAGAGGCCGGCCTGAAATTGGCTCGCCGTCCTCGGCCGTTTACCCTGCACACTTCGCGGCAGTTGATGCGCCTGATCGGCCACCGCGATGAACGTTGGCGTAAGTATTTGTTCTATTGAGACTTACTCGCGTCATGCCAAACCTGCTTTGGCATCCCCCCTCCACGCACAGATTCAGGAAACCTTTTCGCCCACAACGCATCTAAATCAGTAATACCACTTCGAGGACACACCCCGGGAAGCAGTTAGGGCAACCCCCTAGCTGCTTCTCTTCCTTTCAGCCCACTTTTTCTGCGGAGCTATTTCTCAGTCGCTTCCCAATACTGGTCAGGCGGCCTCGGGTGGGCAGACTAGCACTGAGGCGCTTCCGGAGGTCTGCCGGGAGGCGTTTTCGGGAAGCTTTCGAGCGCAGTGGCCTCATCGGGATACTCCGGCAGGACCTGGTACAGCTGGGTGATTTTCAGAATCTCTTCCACCTTCGAGGCCAAGCCCACCACCTTCATCGATCCGCCCTTCTTGACGACCGTGAGATAGTTGCGTACCAGTTCGCCGATTCCGGAGCTGTCCAGGTATTCCAGGCCTCTTAAACTCAGAACAATGTTGCTCTTGCCCTGTTTCAAAAGTCCTAAGATGGCATCGCGGAAAGCACCCGCCTCGAACGAAGTTAGCCTCCCGCTCACTTCCACGAGAGACGCGGCTCCGGCCTGCCTGATGTTTACGATGAATTTCACAAGNGTCTTCCTGGGCGAGGGNTTCGCTCTTATTCTACCCAGCGGCCTCAAGAAGGCAAGCCCTTCTCCCCGCTGGGCTGCAGTCCAGTGCAGCACCCCTTATTGCCGCATCACTACCCGCAGGCCCCGCCGCCAGCTCTCCACCAAGCCCACGCGGATTATTTCCATTTCTGGTCTGAGGTAGCGCAGCAGCACGTCCGTGCTGGGATGAAATCGCAAGGCCGGTGCCACCAGATAAACCACAGGCGGATCGGAGTGCAATTCAACTCCCGGGAAGTACCCATAACGCGCGAGGTCGCCCTGCGCTTGTAGCCGGCAAATCCTCGACCAGTAATCCCCTGCCTGCAGCGGCAGGTCCGGATTTTCCACGGCCTTCAATTCCAAGATGGCCAGCCGGTGTGCGCGCGTGACGCACAGCAGATCCAAAACTCCGTGCTGGCCGGCCGTTTGCGCAAACACCTGCTCGTACACATGCGCGGGGTCCAAGGCCAGGTCGATTTGACTGACATTGTCCATCACCATGGTCTGCATCCATCGTTCGGCCTGCGCACGATAGAGCGGGTGGCGCGTGTCGCTGGCCAGAGGATGGCGGAAATTCTGTAGGTTCAGCACCAATTGCTTCAGCGCTGCTTCGTGGTGGGCGTTCAGTTCATACCAGTGCCCGTCCATGCCGAAATTGACGCACTCTTCCGACCAGCGCGCAAACGGCAAGCCCCGGAAACGCAGAACGACCTCCTGCGTCTGTGGCGAAGCGTGCACCCTGATGGCCTCAGGCGCAAGCGCAAGGAGCGGCGCAATCGCTGCCGCAGCCCGGTCCAGAAGCAATTGCGACTCGCGACGCGGCACCAACCGCCTGTTGATGTTCCCGTCTGTGCAAGGATCGACGCGCTCCAGAGTCTCCCTCTGCGCGTCCCGCTCATAGANCTGCAGAGCCACTCGCGGGTCGATGGCCTGGATGCGCGCCGCCAGCGCCGCTGCTTTGCCCTTCGGTAGTATCAACCGCAACACGGAAGGGCTGCCGCACCTGCCGTTTTGCCGCGTGTGCTCGAGCCACAACAGTCCGTAGGTCAGGCTGCTCTCAAGAGCATCCGGCGTTTCCTCGTCGGGAACGGCGAGGAACGCATAGTGCACCTTCCCTTTGCGGCAAATTCCTCGCGCGTAGACGCGCGAGAGGGAATGCTCCAAGTCAGCCGCGATGGAAACCTTTTCAAGCGTCTCATCGGGAAACCGCTCCGCCAGGATGCGCCGGAGCTGCTCGCAGAATTCCTCCCGAGAGAGTCCTTTGGCGTCGCGTTCGTAGCCCAGCCGAATAATTTCCAGCCGTTGAGGCTTTGTGCGTCCGAAACACTCCACCGCTAACGCAACGCGACCCTCCGTTTGGTCCGTGATGGCCAAAACGCGCCGCGTCACGTTGCAGTTTTCCGACCATAGGTGCAGCAGCGGCTTTGCTGGCGCGCCTCGCACCTCCCACGATAGCGGCGCTCCCGAAGGGACCCGTCCGCCGTTCTCCCGGATTTCGATCGTGCCGCCCGCCGACAGGTCCCGCAGGCAGGCGCGCAGTTCCTCCGCGAGTTCCATAGCTGTATATTAATCTAACTATGTGGTTAACGACCAACTATTTTCTATGCAAGAATTGCAAATAGGAGGCGCGCACGTAAGGTTGTTGCATGTTCCAGGAGGAAGGCACGTGGTCGAACGAGATCTCGAACGGACGGCGTTCCCCCGGCGACAGTACTGCGGACGGGCCGCCCAGCACATTGCGCGTTTCCCGAAGTGCAATTTGATCCATGGAATCGGCGAACTCCACCGTGAACGATAAGTACAGAATCTTCTCCGGGCCATCGTTGGCCACTTCTCCCGAAAGAATAGTCACTTCCTGACGGATGAAGTTTTCCGCCCGGCTCAGGGCGATCTTCTCAATGCGGATATTCTTAAGGTAGGCCTGCTCCGCCGTCGTCATCTTTAGGTTCACCGTCGCCTGATAGGCCGCTGGTCCCGCCAACGGCGTGTGGAACAGATACCAGAAGGTGAGCCCGATCGAAAGCGCGACCACCCCGCCAATGATCAGCGTTAGCGGTGAGCGCTTCTCCACTTTCACGATTCTCTCGGGATCATGCAGTGCGTTTTGCATCGACGGCTTCTCTCAAATTCTACGCGCGTACCATCCCTGCTTCAGCGCCCAAGGCTCAAGCGATGCACCAACGGCTCCGGCAGGCGCGCGTCTCGCATGCGCTCCTGGACCTTCTCGATATCGTAAGGCACACGCCAGAACTCTACCACTTGATGCTCCATATCAGCGATGGCAAAACCCGCTCGCGGATCGGAGTCGCGCGGCTGCCCCACCGATCCCGGGTTCAAAAGGTAGCGCTTCTGGTCTTCCAGGCGCAGCGCACAGCGCATTTCGTTCTCGCGTGGGTGCACTTGCAAAACTTCCAGCTGCGAATCCTGATAGGCGAAGCCTCCCTGGTGGTGCGTGTGACCATAAAAGGTGATCTGCAGGGAGGAATCCAGCAAGCCTTCCAGTGCCTGCGACGGCGTGAAGACGTATTCATCTTCATCCTGGAACGCCCCGTGCACCAGCACTACTCCCTCGGCTTCCAGCGGGCCCTGGGGCAACGCCGCTAGCCAGTCCATGTTTTCATTGGAGAGTTGAACGCGCGTCCAGTTCACAGCCATCTTGGCAACCGGATTGAAGTCCTCCGTCGACATGAGATCCGCAACCGCCTTGTCATGATTGCCGCGAATCGTGGCGGCACCCAGTTCGCGTATGCGCGTGCTGACTTCGTTTGGATCCGGCCCGTAGCCTACCACGTCACCCAGGCAAACCACGCGCTCCCAGCTCCCTTTCGCTGCTTCAAGGGAGGCTTCCAGGGCCGTCAGATTGGCATGGAGATCGCTGAGAACTAAGAGTCGCATCCGCCTTGTCCGAACCGTGCCCACGAGTATAGATGAAGCCCGGGGGCCCAGCGCAAGGCCATGTGAACATCCTTTGACACCGGCGGTGACTCCTCCCGTGGTTAGAAATGTAACAAGAAAATACAGCCGGCCACGAAACATTCGCCCGGTGGCTCTCGTCTATATGGTTGCGGCCGACGTTCGGGCTGTTCGGGACGAAACGAGCTTAAATAAAAGCACCCCGCGGTGGCAGCCGCGGGGTCATTGACACGCAGTTATTCCGGATCGTGAACCAGGAAAAAAGGTGTCTCCATCGCGAGGCTACCCTTTCCTCCGCCTGCGTGTCAACCCTTCTGTCCTGGAACGACCTTTCGGCTAACTCGCTCCTCGAAAGGACATAACACGTATGAGTAACAACTCCTTGGTCCGCAGTTTGATTCTCGCCTTGGCCCTCGCAATTTCGCTTCCCGCGTTCGCCAAGCCCATAGTCAAAGATCTACCCATCTCTCATTCCATGCACGTTGGCAAAACCACCATTCAATCCGGCGACTACCGCATCCTCATTGACGGCAATCACCTGACCATCCAGAAAGGCAAGGAGATCGTGGCGGAATCCGAAGGCCGCTGGGAAGACCGTGACGTCAAAGTACCTTACGACGAAATCGTTTCTACAGCCGACGGCAAGATGTTGGAGCTGCGATTTGGTGGGAAAAAGAGCGTTTTCGTCCTGACACAATAACGGGTAAACACGTGACCTTCGCACTCGAATTGTCGGGGAAGCTGATTCCGTCTTCGGCTTCCCTCCTCTTCCGGTTCACTCAGGAGCTCCTGAAGTGGCAGAGCCCACTTGTTGCCGCGAGTGAACTCCTCGTCGCCTTCGCACTAATCCTGCGGACTCGTCTCACGCAAACCGCAAGGCAATCCGCCCGCCCCTAGCGGATCAACATGCAATCACCGTAGCTGTAGAACCGGTAGCGTGCCGCGATTGCATGTTCGTAGGCCGCTAGAATCTGCTCGCGTCCCGCAAACGCCGAAACCAGGGCAAGGAGTGTCGACTTCGGTAGGTGGAAATTCGTCAGCAGGCAATCCACCACGCGAAACGTGTGTCCCGGGAAGATGAAGAGGTTGGCCTCGGTTCTCCCCGCCGGAGAGTGCTTTGCGTCCCCCCGTGCCGCAGTCTTTGCCGCCGCATCTTCCAGAGCTCGCACGACGGTCGTGCCCACCGCCATCACCGGCCGGCCTTCTTCCTTCGCTCGGACAATTCTCTCCGCCGCGTTTGCACTGATCTCGTACGCTTCGGAATGAATCTTGCGTTCCTCGAGCGTCTCCGAATGAATCGGCTGAAATGTACCTAGCCCCACATCTAACGTAATCTCACACGTTTCGCAGCCGAGGCTTCGAATCTCTTCGAGAATGGCCGAAGTGAAGTGCAGGCCTGCGGTGGGTGCGGCCACAGCTCCGGGCGTCCGCGCATAGACTGTCTGGTAGCGTTCTCGATCGGACGATTCATCAGGCCTGTCAATGTACGGCGGCAACGGCACATGCCCCAACCGTTCGATGTTCGCCTCTATGCTCTGATGGTTGCGAGACTGAAAGCGGATCGTTCGCAATCCCAATTCGCCCCGCGCCAGAATCTCCGCTTCCAGTTCGCCACCTCCGAAAAGCACGCGCTCTCCCACAGCCATTTTTCGGCCCGGGCGCACCAGAGCATCCCAGATTTCGGATTCCACTTTTCTGGTGAGGAAGACTTCCACGGTGCCTGTCAGATGTTCTCTAGCGCTTTTCCGCGAAGGCGATTGCGCGTGAACGCCCGTACGTTTCCCAAACAAACGTGCTGGCAGGACGCGCGCGTTGTTCAGTACTACAAGCTCATCGCCACGCAACAACGCCGGCAATTCCGCAAACGCGCGATCCTCCCACCCGCCGCTCCGGCGATCGAGCAGCAGCATCCGTGAGGCTTCCCGCTGCGCCGCGGGCCGCTGCGCGATCAATTCCCCTGGCAACTGGTAGTCAAATGCTTCGACTCGCATTAATGCGAACTATAACAAAACAAACGATGTGCGAGGCCTGATATCCGCAAAAGCGCCGCAATGGGAGGAATAGCCCTGATCGGTTTGAGCTGAACCATCATCTAACATATTGTATACACAGCATTTAATCTAACTGCCATAGGCGCGAAATAATACTTGACAGATATACGCTCATATTTTATTATGTGCATGAAATCAATTATGGAGGTCGCTCATCATGAGGACTACTTTAAGTCGTTTTGAACCTTTTCGTGGGGCTACTACCCTGCAGGACCAGATCAATCGTCTCCTCAACGAAGCTTTTGATCGCACTTCGGACGAGGCCAATTTGACAGCTTGGGCACCGGCGGTCGACATCTACGAGACCGAGCATGAGCTTGTCGTTAAGGCGGATATTCCGGACATTAAGCCGGAAGAGCTCGACATTCGCGTCGAAAACAACATCCTCACCATCCGCGGTGAGCGCAAGTTCGAGAAGGAAGTAAACGAGAACAACTATCTACGGGTGGAGCGGTCGTATGGCTCCTTCAGCCGTAGCTTCTCCCTGGCCAACACCGTGAATGCCGAAGCGATCAAGGCCGATTACAAGAACGGCGTGCTAACGCTGAGCATCCCCAAGCGCGAGGAAGCCAAGCCGAAGCAGATCAAGGTCAATGTGGAGGTGCCCGCCGCGGCAGCTGCCGCGGGCCGCTAAGGCGCGAATCGTTCAAACGGCGAAGTCGTCGTGAGATAGCATAGGGGCTGGCAATCGCGCCAGCCCCTTTTCTTCACCACGACCCCGCAGGGAGGAATCATGCTGCGTTTTGACAAAATGACGGTGAAAGCCCAGGAGGCGCTGCAAGCGGCGCGGGACGTCGCTGCGCGCCACGAAAATCAATCCATCGAACCGGTCCACCTTCTCGCCGCTCTGATCCAGCAACCCGACGGCGTTGTGCCGCCGCTGCTCGCCCGCCTCGGCATTCGCACGGAAATCATCACTCAGGACATCGAGCGCGAAATCGCACGCTTGCCCAAAGTGCAGGGTTTCGCCGAGCAGAACATGGGGCGGCCGCTCAATGACGTTTTGGAGCGCGCTTTCGACGAGGCCGACAAATTCAAGGACGAGTATGTTTCCACCGAGCATTTTTTCTTGGCCATCGCCGGCCAGGACCGTGACCCAGCCGGCCAGTTGCTTAAGAAGAATGGCGCCTCACACGAGGCCATTCTTCAGGCCCTCGCCGGGGTGCGCGGCAGCCAGCGCGTCACCTCGCAGAATCCCGAGGCGACGTACGCGGCGCTTGAAAAATACGCGCGCGACCTCACCGAGCTGGCCCGTCGCTCCAAGCTCGACCCGGTCATTGGGCGCGATGAAGAGATTCGCCGTGTCATGCAGATTCTGGCGCGGCGCACGAAGAACAACCCCGTGTTGATTGGGGAACCCGGCGTCGGCAAGACCGCCATCGTCGAGGGCCTGGCGCAGCGCATCGTTTCGGGCGACGTTCCAGACGTTTTGAAAACCAAGCGGCTGGTGGCTCTGGATCTGGCGTCCCTGGTTGCCGGCGCAAAGTATCGCGGCGAATTTGAAGATCGCCTGAAAGCGGTTCTGAAGGAAATCTCCGAAGCGGAAGGGCAGATCATTCTGTTCATCGACGAGCTGCATACGCTCGTCGGCGCCGGTGCCGCCGAAGGCGCCATGGACGCCTCCAACATGCTCAAGCCGGCACTGGCGCGAGGTGAGTTGCGCGCCATTGGCGCCACCACGCTCAACGAATACAAGAAGTACATCGAAAAGGATCCGGCTCTCGAGCGCCGCTTCCAACCGGTTCTTGTGCCCGAACCCAGCGTGGAGGATACCATCGCGATTCTTCGCGGGCTCAAGGATCGCTACGAAGTTCATCACGGCGTGCGCATCAAGGACGCCGCAATCCTCGCCTCCGCCACGCTTTCGCACCGCTACATCTCCGATCGCTTCCTCCCAGACAAGGCCATCGACTTGATCGACGAAGCCGCGGCCAGCCTGCGCATGCAGATCGATTCCTTGCCTACGGAAATTGACGAGATCGAGCGCCGCATCATGCAGCTCGAAATCGAGCGCCAGGCGCTGCTGAAGGAAACCGACGCGCATTCCGTGGAGCGCCGCAAGCAAATCGAAAAGGAACTGGCCAAGCTGCGGGAGGATTCCAGCGCGCGCAAGGCCCGCTGGCAAGCCGAGAAAGCCGCCATCGCCAAAATCCGCAAGTTGAAGGAGCAGATTGACCAGCTCAAGTCCGAAGAGCAGCGTTTCGAGCGCGCCGGTGAACTCGCCAAGGTTGCGGAAATCCGCTACGGCAAGATCGCCCAGGCGGAACGCGAGTTGAAGGAAGCCCAGGAGCGCTTTGACGGAGTTCAAAAGAACACCCGCATGCTGAAAGAAGAGGTCGACGAAGAAGACATCGCCCGTCTGGTCAGCAAGTGGACAGGCATCCCCGTTGGGCGATTGCTCGAGGGCGAAGCGCAGAAGCTTGTGCACATGGAAGAGCGGTTGCGCCAGCGCGTTGTCGGCCAGGAAGACGCTCTTTCCCGCGTGGCCAACGCCGTGCGCCGCAGCCGAGCCGGCCTCTCGGACGCCAAGCGTCCCATCGGCTCNTTCATTTTTCTCGGCCCGACCGGTGTCGGCAAGACTGAGCTGGCCCGCGCTCTGGCCGAATTTCTTTTTGACGATGAAAAGCTGATGATCCGCATAGACATGTCCGAATACATGGAGAAGCACAGTGTCTCGCGGCTGATCGGCGCGCCGCCGGGCTATGTCGGCTATGAAGAGGGCGGGCAGCTCACCGAACAGGTCCGCCGCCACCCGTATTCCGTAATCGTGTTTGACGAAATCGAAAAGGCGCATCCGGACGTGTTCAATGTGCTCTTGCAGATTCTTGAAGATGGGCGTTTGACCGACGGCAAGGGCCGCACCGTCGATTTCCGTAATGCCGTCCTGGTGATGACCAGCAACGTCGGTTCTACCGCTATCTTTGAGCTTGCGGGCAAGGATCCCGAACGCGCTCGCAAACAAGCGATGGAGGCATTGCGCGCGGCGTTCCGGCCGGAGTTTATCAACCGCATTGACGAAATCGTGATTTTCAATCCGCTCGGCAAGGAGCAACTCGAACGCATCGTGGTGTTGCTGTTGAAAAATGTCGAGAAGCTGCTTGCGGAACGCCAGATCACTCTCGAGCTGACGCGTCCAGCGATCGAGTTGCTGCTTCACGAGGGCTTCGATCCGGCATACGGCGCGCGGCCGCTGCGGCGCACCATTCAACGCCTCGTTCAGGATCCTCTGGCGATGCAGATTCTGGAAGGCGCCGTTTTGCCCGGCGACCATGTGCGTGTCGATCGCGATGGCCAGAAGGACGCCATGCGCTTTGAACGCGTGCCCGCCAAGCCACCAGCGGCCGCAGCCAGGAAATGACGGTGCGAATCAACTTCTTGCCTGGAGAACGGGGCGCCTTGACGCTGTACGGACTGCGCTCTAGACTGATTTTTCCGCCGGGCAAAATCAGTTTCCACCAGGAAGGTTAATTCCATGAAAGTTCTGCGTACCGGAATTCTTCTGATTCTCCTCAGTGTGCTGTTGGTACTGGTCGGCGACGCTCTTGGCGGGCGCGGCGGCATGCAAATCGCCCTGGTCATCGCCATTTTGTTGAATGGCGCCTCCTACTTCTTCTCCGACAAGATCGCCCTGACATCCAGTGGCGCGCAGCCGGTCACCCGTGAACAGCTTCCGCGCTTGTACCAGGTGATGGAGCGCCTCGCCGCCAAATCGAACATTCCGGTGCCGAAACTCTATGTCGTTCCGGACGGGGCCCCGAATGCCTTTGCGACGGGGCGTAATCCGAATCACGCCTCGGTTGCGGTCACGCAGGGCCTGCTGCAAATCATGAATGACGATGAACTCGAAGGCGTCATCGCTCACGAGCTTTCTCACGTGCGCAATTACGACATACTGACCAGTTCCATCGCAGCCACCATCGCCGGAGCGGTCACCTACATGGCCCAGATGGGCCGGTGGGCCATGTTCTTCCGCGGGTATGGCGGCAGCCGCGATGACGACCGCGGCGGTGGCGGGTTGTCGGCCCTGCTTATGATCTTCCTCGCGCCCTTCGCCGCGCTGCTGCTGCAGCTCTTTTTGTCCCGCACACGGGAGTATGCCGCGGACGAAACCGGCGCGCGCATGGTCGGCCAGCCCTACGGACTCATCAGCGCCCTGGAGAAGCTCGGGGCGTACAACCGGCGCATCCCCACCTCGGCAATTTCTCCCAGCACCTCTTCGCTGTGTATCGTCAAACCGATGTTCGGCGGGGGCACGTTCGCCTCATTGTTCAGCACACATCCCCCGCTGGAAGACCGCATCGCCGCACTCCGCCAGATGGTCAACGCGCCCCTGCGCTGATTCCGGCAAAGTGCAAGCCATGTTCATCCTAGGGTAAAGATTTCCGGTTCAGGGGATTACAGACTCCTCTAGCCGCCGTTTTCCTATTCCTAACGCTATCACATTCAATAGGTTAGCTAATCCCGCGGAACTCTCTCGATTTGGTTCTACAAATGCACTTGTTTTGGGCACTAGCTATGGTCTCGATCGCGGGACCTGAGGGATTCAGGGTATGAGCTGCCGAGATACTATCCATCTGATTTGTATGTATTTAGAGGGGAAACTCTCCCCTGGCGTCCAGGTTGAAATCGAGCGCCATCTGCATTCTTGCCCCGACTGTAGGCTGGTTCTCGACGCCGCGACAACCACCCTGGATCGCTACTTCGGACCCACAAAGCTCACCCCGGATTCCCAAGCCGCCTGAGCGGTTCCCACTAACTCTCTTCTTCGTAATTGCTTGGATGGCTGATAAGAAACTGTCCTGAGACGTTTCATTTTCGTTCGGCCTCAAAGATTCCTTCCATTTCTGCACCGTGAAAAAGTTGCAAAATTTACGTTCGCAGGGTGGCACGGGTAATCTTTACTAGTACTAGTACATTTATAGTGCCCTCTTCCGCGTTTCTATTTCCAAACTAACTCTTTCTCTATCATGGCTTTATATCTACCGTGACTCGCTGCCCCACTTTGGCTCCGCGAGTGCCCGTTTTCGACAGCGCAGGGCGGCAACGCCAAAAGGAGATGAAGTCCATGAGCGAGTTTCAAGAGACGAGTATCCAGAGCACGGCTGGCACACCCCGCTGGGTGGGTCTGGCCATCGCGGCCCTCGGCGGACTTTCCTTGATCGGCATCGGAGTTGGCTGGAGTGCTTTGAACCATGCCAAATCCGTTGAGCAGTCGGCTCTCGCTTCCCAGAAGCAGCAAGATGCGCTGGGCCAGCGCCTCGCCAAATCCGAAGACCAGAACCAGCAGTTGCAGAGCGATCTCAGGGTCGTCACGGACAAGCTCAACGTCACGCAAGACGAAAAAAAAAAAAAAAGTGACGGGCTTGGCGTCCAACGTCAACACGCAACTCGCCACCAAAGCCAGCACCGAGGATGTTAACAAGTTGAATGGCGACGTTACCGGCGTAAAGAGTGACCTCGACGTTACCAAAGCCAAGCTGGAACGTTCCATGGGCGACATGAACGTGATGAGCGGTCTGATCGCCCGGAATCACGACGACGTGGAAGAACTGAAGCGTCGGGGCGATCGCAACTATTTTGAATTCACATTGACCAAGGCCAAGACCCTGCAGCGCGTTGGCCCCGTCCAGATGTCCCTGAGCAAAACCGACCCGAAAAAGTCCAAGTACACGATGACCGTCCTCGCGGATGATAAGTCCATCGAGAAGAAGGACAAAACTGCCGGCGAACCCGTGCAATTCTATGTCAAGGGCAGTACGCACATGTCCCCTTATGAGATCGTCGTGTTTGACGTCGGCAAGAGCCAGATCACCGGCTATCTTTCCACGCCCAAATCTGCAACCGCTACCGCGGCCAGTAATGCTGCCGCCCAATAACCAGCTGCGCCTTNTCCTTCTGGACGCAAGTCCAATTCCTTGAGAGCGATACAAAAGGGAGGATCCAGAGAATCCTCCCTTTTCCTTTGTCTGCGTAAACGTGCTGGCACGGCACGCATCTAACAATCAACTGACTCTGGACAGCGTTCCGGCGCTGTGCCACTCTATACGCCTTCGGGCGGGAGTGTTTTGAAGCGATATCCTATGAGGGGGAGGAAAGATGAGAACTAAATTTCTGGCAGGGTTGGTAATCGCTCTTTGTGCAGCGGCGCTGACTTTTGCGGCCGAGGGGAGCTGGACTGGTTATATCTCCGACAGCATGTGCGGGGCCAAAGGCGCGAGCGAAAAGCACGCCGATTGTGCCGCTAAGTGCGTGAAGGAGCATGGTGCGAGTTATGTCTTCGTCAACGATGCCGATAAGAAGGTCTACACCATCGATGCCCAGGACAAAGTCGCCGCTCATGCCGGCCATCACGTCACTGTCAAGGGCACGGTTGACGGTGACGCATTGAAGCTCACCAGCATCGAAATGGCCAAGTAAAGCTCGCAATCTGAACTTTATCTCTGAACAGGCGGGAGTTCGCTCCTGCCTGTTTTCTTTTTGCACTCCTGCCAAATTCCGCTACGATGAACCTTCGCCCATGTCCACGACCCTTCTCCACGTTGGCCACGCCTTCACTCCCTCGACGGAAATCCGCGACGCCGGGATCCTGATTCGTGACGGCGTCATCGAGTCCATCGGACCGCGCGGCGGCATCTCCTTTCCCTCCGGTGCGCACGAGATCCGCGCCACAGACAGGATTGCGGCTCCCGGCTTTCTCGACGTCCACATCCACGGCGCCGGCGGCCACGACGTCATGGAAGGCACAGAAGACGCGCTCGGGGCCATCTCCAAAACCATCGCCGCTCACGGTACCACTTCTTACGTTGCGACGACGGTCACAGGCCGCCCGGAGGACATCTGCCGGAGCGCCGAGGGAATCTCTCGCTACATCGCACTGCAGCACCTGGCAACGGATTCCCGCGCGGAAGTCCTTGGCATCCACTTCGAAGGGCCATTCCTCAGCCCCGTTCGGCGCGGCGCACACCCCGCAGAATGGCTGAAACTGCCTTCGGCGGATTTGCTGGAAAAGTTCATTGCCGCGGCGGGCGGCCACGCCCTGATTCTTACCATCGCGCCCGAACTTCCTGGCGCCTTGCTCTGCATTGATGCCGCACGTAAATCGGGACTGGTCGTGGGGATTGGTCACACCGATGCAACCTACGAGCAGGCGCGCGAAGCCATCATTCGGGGCGCACACCACGGCATACACGTTTACAACGCGATGCGTCCGTTTTCTCACCGCGATTCCGGCGTGATCGGTGCCGTACTCACTTCACCTGACGTCACCGCGGAATTGATCGCCGATGGCGTGCATGTGGACGGCACGGCCATGCGGCTGCTCCTCAGGGCAAAGGGTGCCGGAGGCGTTATCCTCGTCAGCGACGGCATCTCCGCCACCGGCATGCCGGACGGGAAATATATGCTGGGAGCACTAGAGGTGACCGTAAGCGGCGGCGTCTGTCGCAACGCCGAGGGCAAACTGGCCGGCAGCACGCTGACTTTGGATCGCGCCTTACGCAACATCGTTGGCCTGGGCGCCCCTCTCGGCGATGCTTTGCGCATGCTCACGCTGAATCCCGCCACGCTGCTGGGCATCGAATACAAAAAGGGTTCGCTGCGCGTGGGAGCCGACGCCGATATCGTCCTACTTGATGACGCCCTGAACGTCACGCAAGTCTGGACCCGCGGCCTCACGAATTAGCTCCGTTTGCTAACAACATGTTGGAAGCGTGGGGGCGTTTCGGACGCGCTGACTGTGCGCTTCTGACTCTGCAGAGGCGCTCTTGTAGTAAGAATTCAGCGCGATACCGCGCGAAGGCTAGAAATTCAAGGGGATTTTCAATTCGTCGGCG
>JGI12270J11330_10001848_pt1 | contig 15632 bp, 15 predicted proteins | sample PeaSoiMetSII2010_FD_11330 | JGI IMG/M metagenome (IMG submission 11330)
CAGTGCCATACAAATCTCTGGTCAGGTGTGCCGCCGTCGGCTCAGACGCCGACCACAACCGGTAGGGGTCACCTGAGTGAAGTAAATACCCCACTATCCTCAATTCTACATAGTGGAGGACTTCCACGACGGATTGGCCATAGTTTATCAGAATAGCCACAGTAGCTACAAGGAAGCCGGCTATATAGATCGAAGCGGCAAGTATGTTTGGCAGCCTCCTCAGCCTTCCCTAAAATCACTGACGCCGAATCGCTAAATTAGAAAGCTTGCCGCAGTTCCGCGCGATCCGTATTTCAGCACTTCGTTTGTGAAGTAGAAATATGAAACACGTGAAGCCCGCGACCTAAAGCACGTCGCGTTGGGCTATTCCTTGATCGGCTTAAAAGTAAAGTCCTTGACCCATCTCCTGCTCTCGATTAGTCCTTGACTCCTGTATTTTGCCCCGCCGAGGCTCTCGTAATCTAGGACTACCTCACAGGGGTCGGTTAGGGCGTTGCGTTGATGATGAGAGTCAAAGCCATCTCCCGGCGCAATCGCAAGCGCTTCGGATGTGTGATCTCGATCTGCTCCAATCTGATACCGAAATTTGACTGCTGGTCCCGTCCCGTCGTTCCTGAAGCGGAGTGTGGAAATGTTTTCAATCGAACAGGCACACCCTGCGATAAGCGCCTCATCCGAAGAGTCAGGCTGAGTGAACACGGTCATGAAGGGACGGGATAGGTTCTCAACCGTAGCGTCAACAAGCCGCTTGGTTTCGCGGGTGTACTGCAGTACGGCACGGAGAGTTAGCAACAGCACCCCGAGAGTAAGGGCGCTGATGAGTAAACTGCCGATTTCGAAACGCGTCATGGTTCTCCAATCCTACTGGCGATCCCTCGCCACTGACGAAATTGTATATTCTTCCTGCGTCCAAGGCGCGTCGGTGCCCCTCCCTTGATGGCTTTCCAAACACAGCGAGCGACCACAAAAAGACATCTCCACAAACCTGCCGTCAGCACTCTGGAATGGAATAGTCGGGTCTTTCCTACTGGCATTAAGTCCTGGTGGGATACTAAGTCCCACTAGGCTAATCGCCAGATAGCAAAAAGACCGATGGACCTCCTCCTTGGTTGCGGGATTCATCTCGACCCTTTGATTACACTTGGCCTTGTAGGTGTTACCGTCGTATTTGGCGGTGAGGACCGGCTCGTCCCATGACTCAATGAACCAGGCTTGGGTATCGGGGGAGTTGGTTGTTGACTTCCAACTACATCCACCGAGAAGCCCAGCAATCACGAGCGTGTAAAGTCGGCGCTTTATCAGTGGTCCTCTTGTTCATGCTGCGCGCTCAGGACTGCGGGAAAATCGCGTCCACGGTCAGACTTCCGCCGAACATCAGCGGGATCTCCTGGCCGGACTTGTACGTCGCCGTGCGGCCGCCGGGAGTGAAGACCTCTACATGGCGGCGCTTTCCGTTCACTACCCAGAACTCGCGCGATCCATTTTCCAGGCACAGGTCTTTCTGTTCGAGCAGGTCCTCGGCCCGGTTGGACGGAGAAAGCACTTCGATCACCAAATCGGGTGCGCCAAAGAAGCACCGCCCTTGGGGGTTCCATCGGGTCTTGCTAACGTAGACCACGTCCGCGCGCCAAGCCTCGTGCTCCGGCTCTGGACGGTACGGCATTTCGATTCGGACCACGCCGGAGTCGGCCGCGGCTGCTGAGAGCAACAGCAAAAGGCGATGCTGAATCTCTCCATGGGGCAAATCCGGAAATGCCACTTGGATCAACTCTCCGTGGTGGAGTTCGTAATAGCCGCCCGGGGGGTCGGGGATCTCTTGGAACTCCGCGAAGGTCATCAGCCGGGTTGTGCTGGTCGCCACAGTCGACTCCTTCCTTGATTATATCCGTGTCTTTACCCGCTCATCGCGGCCAAGAATTCCGAATCGCGACGCGCGACGCGCGGCGAGGTGCGAAGCCCGGTTCCGATATTGTATACCTGTAATCGGTACCAAGCCGGGCGATTCACGAGCGAACACCAGGACGACAATGGATACGGCGCTGACGCTGCACCGCCTGCATTTTGCGTTCACCGTAACGTATCACTACATCTTTCCCCAATTGACCATGGGACTCGCGCTGCTGCTGGCGATTTTCAAGACGGCCGCGCGGCGCACGGGCAATCCGCTTTACGACGAGACCACCCGGTTCTGGGCCAAGATCTTCGGCATCAATTTCGCGATCGGCGTGGTCACCGGCATTCCAATGGAGTTTCAGTTCGGCACCAATTGGGCGGGCTTCGCGCAGGCCGCCGGTGGCATCATCGGCCAGCCGCTGGCCATGGAAGGCGTGTTCGCATTCTTCCTGGAATCGAGCTTCCTCGGCCTGTTCCTGTATGGAGAAAAACGCCTGGGACCGACGCTGCATTGGCTCTCCGGGATTCTGCTGTTCCTGGGGTCTTGGCTTTCGGGATACTTCATCGTCGCTACCGACGCTTGGATGCAGCATCCTGTGGGCTTCAGCCGCGACCCCGGCGGCAACTTCCTGCTGGAGAGCCTGTCGGCGTTGCTCGGCAACCCGTGGTTGGTGTGGCAGTATCTCCACACGATGCTGGGCGCGGTCGTGACCGGGGGCACGGTGGTGGCCGCCGTCGGGGCCTTCTATTTGCTGCTCGGCAAGCACTCGGATCACTCCCGGATTTTTGTCCGCGTCGGATTGTTGGCCGCGTTTTGCGCTGCCGTGCTGTTGCTGTTCCCTACCGGCGACCGGCAGGGCGCCAACATTGCGAGAGACCAGCCGGCGACGCTGGCCGCCATGGAAGGGCTGTTCGAGACTCAGGAAGGCGCGCCCATCGCGATTCTCGGCCAGCCCGACGTCGCCAAGAAGCGGCTGGACAACCCGCTGTTGGTTCCGCGCATGTTGAGCTTCCTCACCTATCAGCGCTGGCAGGCCGAGGTCCGGGGTCTGGATACGATCCCCGGCGATCTTTGGCCCGACAACATTCCGCTTTTGTATTTCAGCTACCACATCATGGTGGGACTCGGAACCATCTTCATCGCCTTGCTGGGGCTGGCGGTTTGGAAACTCAGCCGGGGCAGGCTGTACCAATCCCGTTCGTGGCTGTGGGTATTGATGGCTCTGCTGCCCTTTCCGTACATCGCCAACACGGCGGGCTGGATGACCGCGGAGCTAGGCCGCCAACCGTGGCTGATTTACGGCTTGATGCGCACGGACCAAGGCGCATCCTCCAACGTGTCGGCGGGCAACACGCTGTTCACTCTGCTCGGCTTCATGGGCATGTACGCATTGCTGAGCATTCTGTTTCTGTTTCTGGTCTCTCGCGAGATTGAACGCGGCCCCGGGCAAGGACCGAGGTAGGAAGAACGTCACATGGAAACGGTCTGGTTCGTGCTCGTCGCACTGATGATCGCCGGTTACGTGATCTTGGACGGATTCGACCTGGGAGCCGGTATCGTGCACTTCGGCGCGGCCCGGACGGAAGCCGAGCGCCGCCAGGTGCTTCAATCCATCGGCCCGGTCTGGGACGGCAATGAAGTCTGGTTGCTGGCGGGCGGCGGAACGCTGTATATGGCCTTCCCTGTTTTGTACGCGGCGAGCTTCAGCGGTTTCTATCTTCCGCTGATGATGGTGTTGTGGTTGCTGATCCTGCGCGGGATCGCCATCGAATTCCGAAGTCACGTGGAAGGTCCCGTATGGGGGCCGCTCTGGGACGCCGTGTTCTGCGGATCGAGCATCCTGCTCGCGATTTTCTTCGGCGCCGCTCTGGGCAACGTGGTGCGCGGCGTGCCGCTCGATGCCTCAGGGCGTTTCTTTCTTCCGCTGTGGACGAACTTCGGCGCCACCGGCGAAGTGGGGATTCTGGACTGGTACACGATCTCGGTAGGCGTGCTGGCTTTTCTGACGCTCACCCAGCATGGGGCGCTGTGGGTGGCTCTGAAGACCGATGACCCGGTGCGCGGCCGGGCGCGGCGGATTGCCGGGTTCGCGTGGATCGGCGTCGCCGTCATGACCCTGGTGGTGACGCATTTCACCATGCAGGTGCAGCCCTTGGTGCGAGAGAAACTGCACTCTGAACTGGGAATCTGGATCTTTCCGCTGCTGGCGCTTGCGGGTCTGGCGGGGGTGGCTTGGTTTCGATTCAAGCGGCGGGAACTCGCAGCGTTCCTGTCGTCGTCGGTGTTCATCGCCGGGATGCTGTGCAGTGCGGCTTTCGGACTATACCCTTACGTGCTGCCGTCCAACGTCGATCCCCAGTTCAGCCTGAGCATCCATAACGCGTCGGCAGGGCCGCATGGTCTCAGCGTGGGAATGATGTGGTGGCTGCCGGGGATGCTGATCGCGCTAGGCTACATCGCATTCGTCTATCGCAGGTTCGGCGGCAAAGTTAGCATGGGCGAAAGCAGACATTGAGCGATAGTTGGCACCGATCTCCGGACATGCAAGACCCGGTTGCGAGGGTAGCTGTTCCAAGCCTGTTAAGATCGGTTCGGTAGCGCTATGGGGTACACGCACTCTTGGCATCGGCCCGCAATCATCGCCCAGGATATCTTTGACGCGATCCGCCTCGATTTCGAGCGGCTCATTCTTCCCTTAGCCGATGCCGGGATCGCGCTAGCCGGCGGCTTGGGCGAAGGGGCGCCTGAGATCTCAGACCAAGTCATACGGTTCAACGGGCTGAACGAGTGCGGCCATCCGACGAATGACGAGATCGTCATCCCCTATCCATCTGAACGCGCCGAAGGCATCGGGCCGAGTTCAACCGCTCTCGATGAAGGTTCAGACGGCCTAATCACGCGTGTGAAGCATCGCTGCTGCAATGGCCGATGCAGCTATGAGACGTTCAGCCTACCGAGGTCGTTGGACCTGTCCCGGCACCGAGACCCTGACGAGCATGGGCTCTATGTGGACTTCGTGAAAACTGGATTCCGGCCGTACGACGTAGCCGTCACGTCGGCGCTGATTATCGCCAAGAGGTACTTGAAGGATCGATTCATGATTGCGAGTGACGGCACCGACCATCAGTGGGCCGATGCGCGACGGATTTGCCAGAGCGTCCTGGGCTACGGCGACTGGTTCGGTATCGTGGAAGAACAGATCGTGGAAGAGTGGCCTGGCGATCCACCTAGAGAAAGGGACGTGCTATTGCGGACCCTTGTCGAACTGAATCCCGCTACGCTGGCCTGAAGGGGCGTCAATAGACTTGACGCCGCACGAGACGCAACCGATTCCTCAATTCTGACGCTTGAGGACCTTAGGGCTGCTCCACCAACTCCAATGAGAAAGACCGCCACTCCGATTGCCACCTCCACCAGTGTCGTAAAGGTGGGAATCGGCCAAGAAGCGGAGACGCCGAAAACGGTGATGGCCAATCCGAATATCGCCAACACCGCAGCAGCGCCGTTCTTCCCACAGACTGACTCATTACTGATCCGCCGTTCCACCTGCGCGCCTAAACATCCGAAGTCTACGGCTACCCGCTCATCGCGGCCAGGAATTCCCCATTGCTGCGGGTCTTGGACAGCTTGTCGATCAGCAGTTCCATGCTCTCGGTTGGCGAGAGCGGGTTGAGCACTTTGCGCAGGACCCAGACGCGGTTCAGCTCCTCCTTGGGCAGGAGCAGCTCCTCCTTGCGGGTTCCGGACTTGGTGATGTCGATGGCCGGGAAGACGCGCTTGTCCATCAGCTTGCGGTCCAGATGGATTTCCATGTTGCCGGTGCCCTTGAACTCTTCAAAGATCACGTCGTCCATGCGGCTGCCGGTGTCGATCAGGGCCGAGGCCACGATGGTCAGCGATCCGCCTTCCTCAATGCAGCGCGCCGCGCCGAAGAAGCGCTTGGGGCGCTGCAAGGCGTTCGAATCCACGCCGCCCGAGAGCACTTTGCCCGACGGCGGCACTACGGTGTTGTAGGCGCGCGCGAGGCGGGTGATCGAATCGAGCAGGATCACTACATCCTTCTTGTGCTCGACCAGGCGCTTGGCCTTCTCGATCACCATTTCGGCCACTTGCACGTGGCGTGACGCCGGCTCGTCGAAGGTCGAGCTGATCACTTCGCCCTTCACGGAGCGCTGCATGTCGGTGACTTCCTCGGGGCGCTCGTCGATCAGCAGCACAATTAGCGACACTTGCGGGTGATTGGCGGTGATGGAGTTGGCGATGGACTGCAGCAGCATGGTCTTGCCGGTGCGCGGGGCGGCCACGATCAAACCGCGCTGGCCCATGCCGATGGGCGTCAGCAGGTCCATCACGCGGCCGGAATAGTTCTCCTTGGTCGTCTCCATCTTGAACCGCGACTGCGGATAGAGAGGAGTCAGGTTGTCGAAGAAGATCTTGTTGCGGGATTCCTCGGGCGGCTCGAAGTTGATAGCGTCGACTTTGATCAGCGCGAAGTACCGCTCGCCTTCCTTGGGCGGGCGAATTTGGCCGCTGACGGTATCGCCGGTGCGCAGGTCGAAGCGGCGGATCTGCGAGGGCGAAACATACACGTCGTCGGGGCCGGGCAGGTAGTTGTACTCGGGCGCGCGCAGGAATCCGAAGCCGTCGGGCAGGCATTCGAGGACGCCCTCGGAGAAGATCAGGCCGCTCTTTTCCGCCTGCACCTGGAGGATCTTGAAAATCAACTCCTGTTTGCGGAGACCGGCGTAACCCTGGACCCCCAGGTCTTTCGCGATCTGGTTGAGCGCCTGGATGCTCATGTCCTTCAGTTCGACCAGATCGAGGGCGTTGCTCTTGCCCTGGTTGCCCTGGGCGCGGCGGCGGCTGTCGAACATCCGGCCGGACGGGGCCTCTTGCGGGGCGGGCTCGGGGGGCTTGGCTTCGGCGGCCTTAGACTCGGGGGGCGGAGCGCCGTCGACGGCGGGCGCGGTTTCGGCGGGACTCGTTTCGGCGGGCTTCGCGTCGACCGGTTTGATTTCCGCTGGCTTGACCGCTGGAGCTTTTGTTTCCATAGGCTTGAATTCCGTTGGAGGAGGGGTCTTGGGTTCGTTTGGTAATTCGGCGGAGGCCTTGGGTTCGTTTGGTAATTCTTGCGCCGCCTTTGAGGTGGCTTTTGCAGCCCTGGGCTTGGCCTTTTCCTCCGGCTTGGCTTCGGGGGCCTTGGCCGGGTCCGCTTTGGCGGCGCCTTCCGCTTTGGCGGCTTCCGCTTTGGCGGCTTCCGCTTTGGCAACGTCGGGCTTGGCTCCGTCGGCCTTGGGGGGGTCCGCCGTCACGGGGTCCGGCCCAGTGGGGGCCCCGACGGTCTCGGCAGGATTTACTGCCTGGGGTTGGTTTTCGAGATTGCTTGCCAAATTTCCCTCATTCCACGGCCGGTGACGGCCGAGCTTTCGAGCCACTCTCCGGCGTATTCTCGCCGCAGGGCGTTCAGGCTTTGATGCCTTTCCTTCTGAGACTTCAACTTGTCAATTTTTGTAACTACCACCAGGTAGTTTCTTCCGTGCGTTTCGAGCCACTTGCGCAACTCGATATCGCCTTCCATCCAGCCCCGGCGGGCATCCAACAAAATTACCGCCAGCTTCAGCGCCCCCCGGTCCAGCAGGTACCGTTCGATCAACGGCTTCCACTGGCTCGTGATGGCTTTGGGGGCTTTAGCGAATCCATATCCGGGCAGGTCCACGAACCGGTAGCCGCCGTCAACTTCAAAGAAATTGATCAGCTGCGTGCAACCGGGGCGGGCACTGACGCGAGCCACCTCCCCAGATCCTGTCAGCGCATTCAGTAGGCTGGATTTGCCGACGTTGCTGCGGCCCAGGAAGGCGATCTCGGGTTCCGCTTCTGGCGGAAACTGTTCCGGTCTAGCTGCACTTATTATAAACCGGGCAGCCATACAACGGGGGCCAGGGGTTGGACGCCAGGGGCCAGCCGGGATTTTACTGTCCCCTGGCGTCTGGCCCCCTAGCCCCTAGTGGGTGATCTTGTCTTCCCGGGAGCGGGCCACGATTTCCGCGGCGGTCAGCATCCCGGCCAGCGGCGCCATGGCGATTTCTTTTTCCAGCGCCAGCTTCAGCACCTCGTCCATGGAGGTGACAAAGTGTAGTTTCATCTCCTTGCGGACATTCTCGGGGATATCGGGAAGGTCCTTTTCGTTGTCCTTAGGCAGCACTGCTTCGCGAATGCCGTAGCGATGCGCCGCCAGAAGTTTTTCCTTCAATCCCCCAATGGGCAGGACGCGGCCGCGCACCGTGATCTCACCTGTCATGCAGATGTCGGCGCGCACCGGAATACTGGTGAGCGCGCTGGCGATGCTGGTGGCGATGGTGATGCCCGCCGAAGGACCATCCTTGGGAATGGCGCCCTCTGGTACGTGCAGGTGGATGTCCAGGTGCCGGTAGAAATCGCGCGGCAGCCCCATTTGGTGGCCCCGGCTGCGAATGTAGCTCATGGCCGCCTGGGCCGATTCCTGCATCACGTCGCCTAGTTTGCCGGTGGTGGTGAGACGTCCTCGGCCTTCCATGATGGCGGCTTCGGTAGTGAGGATCGACCCGCCCACTTCGGTCCAGGCCAGTCCCACGGTGGCGCCGACTTCGTTCTTGCGATCGGCGTCCTGCTCACGGAACTTTTGCGGGCCCAGCAAGTCGTTCACCTTGGCCGTGTTGATGACCACCTTCTCAAACTTCTTGGCTTTCTCCTTGTCCTTCTCGGACTGGTTATTCACCACCGAACGCGCGATCTTGCGGCAGACGTTGCCGATTTCGCGCTCCAGGTTGCGGACGCCCGCTTCCCGCGTGTAGTGCTGGATCAGTTCCTGAATGCCTTCCTCGGTAATCTCGACTTGCTCGTCCTTGAGGCCGGTCTCCTTGCGTTGCTTGGGCGAGAGGAACCGCTTGGCGATCTCCATCTTTTCGAGCTCGGTGTAGCCCGACAGCCGGATCACTTCCATGCGGTCCTGCAGGGCCGGAGGAATGGTGTGCAGTACGTTAGCGGTGGCGATGAAGAACACCTGGCTCAGGTCGTACTCGACGTCCAGGTAATGATCGACGAACATGAAGTTCTGTTCCGGGTCGAGCACTTCGAGCAGCGCGGCCGACGGGTCCCCGCGGAAATCGGTCGACATTTTGTCGACCTCATCCAACATGAACACCGGGTTGCGCACGCCGGCCTTCTTCATCATTTGAATGATCTGGCCGGGCAGCGCTCCGATGTAGGTGCGACGGTGGCCGCGGACTTCAGCTTCGTCGCGCACGCCGCCCAGAGACAGGCGAACGAATTTGCGTCCGGTGGCTTTGGCGATGGACATTCCCAGGCTGGTTTTGCCCACGCCGGGAGGTCCGACGAAGCACAGGATGGAACCCTTGGGGTCCTTCACCAGGCGGCGCACGGCCAGGAATTCGAGGATGCGTTCCTTGATCTTTTCGAGGCCGTAGTGATCGCTTTCGAGGATCTTGCCGGCGAAAGGCAGGTCGCGGATTTCCTTGGATTTCTTCTTCCACGGCACCGCTAGCAACCAATCCAGATAGTTGCGCGAGACGGTGGACTCGGCCGACATGGGCGGCATCAGTTCCAGCCGTTTGAGCTCGGCTAGCGCCTTTTCATGCGCGTCCTTGGTCATGCCGGCGGTGTCGATCTTCTTCTTCAGATCGTCGAACTCGCTCTTTTCCCCACGGCCCAGTTCCTTCTGGATGGCCTTGATCTTCTCGTTGAGGTAATACTCTTTCTGGGCCTTCTCCATCTGGCGCTTCACGCGGCCCTGGATGGTGCGGTCGACGTTGAGCTTCTCGATCTCGATGTCCAGCATCTCGGCAATGCGGGTGAGGCGGTCGACGGGATCGAAGATTTCGAGCAGTTCCTGCTTTTCGTCGGTGGAAAGCTGGAGGTTGGCGGCCACCGTATCGGCCAGCTTGCCGGGATCGTCGCCCCGGATGGCGGCCACCATGGTGTCGTAGTTTACGTTCTGGCTTAGCTTGACGTATTGCTCGAACAGGCCGGTGACGCGCGAGGTCAGCGCGTCCAACTGCGGCCCGGGCTCCACGCGGAAGCTGAAGGTGCGGACGGTGGCGAGGAAGTACCCTTCTTCCTCATTGACCGACATCACCTTGCCGCGCTCGACGCCTTCGACGAGGACCTTGATGTTGCCGTCGGATTGCTTGATGCTTTGCACGATGTTGGCCACCGTGCCGACGGAATAAATCTCGTTGGGGCGGGGTTCGTCGACGCTGGCGTCATGCTGAGTGGCCAGGAAGATCTTGCGGTCGCCCGCCAGGGCTTCTTCGAGCGCCCGGACGCTGGACTCGCGGCCTACCACGAACGGCGTCATCATGTGGGGGAAGATGACGATTTCCCGGATGGGCATCATCGGCAAACGCCGGGTGTCGGACTTTTCTTTGGAACTGATCATTGCAAGGATGTCCCCAGACGGCGGGCTGGACTCGACCGCTGTCTATCGACTATCGACTCCTTTATAGAACTACTGTAGCAGGTGGGAGAGGAGGGGGGTCGGTTTGGCTGCGCCGACGAGCACTTCGACGGGTTGCGACTACGCGGTCCCGACCCTCACAGGGGGAAATGAGTTTCTCAACTCCCGTTGGCTCCTGCGTCCGCGAAGGATTCGGCCGCTCGTTAGTTAGCAGAGATCGCTGTAGCATCGATCCAATGGCGGGTTTCGTGTTAGGCTTTCCAGTAGCGTTTTTCCAAATTGGGTCAGGCTAACGCTGACCCCTGGGGGAAGTGCATGAATTTCGGCATCTACGGTCCATATGAAATCCCGCGGTCCAACAGACTCGTTGACACCGCAGCTCCCTCAAAGAAGAAGTTCTGGGACGATGTTGGTGGAAGTGAACCAGGGCTGCCAGACGCGTGCGGCTGCTACATCTTCGTCGTGAAGGCTAAAAGCGCGGCACGCTTCCGTGGTACGTTGGCCTTACCACGAAGCGCACATTCAGACACGAAGCGCTTGGCGCCTACCAAGTGAATCACTACAACCAGGCCCTGAGCCAGAAGGTTGGGGTGAAGCCGCTGTTCTTCCTACTCGCCAAATTGACCCCATTGGGCCGGTTCGCCAAACCTTCCGGCAACTCTCATAAGGACGTTGAGTTCCTTGAAACATTTATGTTCGGCCTCGCCCTTACCCGCAATAAAAGACTCCGCAACGCGAGAAACACAAGGTTTCTAAAGAACCTCGTAGTCCCTGGCGTTATAAATTCACCTCAGCGCCCTCCGACGAAATCAGAGCGCGAGATGAAAGCGGTTTTTGGGCTGATGCGATAGATGCCGCCAAGTCCACCGGCCGTCCCATGTGGCCGCAGGTTCGACCTGATCGAAACGGCGTGGAATTGAACACGGTCCAGAGAAAACCCGCGCGTGCGTTTTCGTTTTCCGGTGCTTCAGGGAAAGGGGTTCCTTTACGAATCGCGAAACAGCGCCCGGAAACCTTCCTGCTCAAAATGCCTGTCGTTGGTGAGAACTTCGGTAAGGCCTTCCTTGCGCATCGTCTGCATCGAAATGCAATCGACCAGTCTGTAGCCTTTGTCGGGACGGGACCGGTAAAGCTCAAATCCCGCGACCAAGGAATCGTGGCTCGGTGGAATCACACGCCACGGCGAGCAGGGCCTTCTAGTTAGGCGGCCGATTCGCGCCGCTGGAGCCACCGACGAAGAGACTCCTGGGTTTCTCCGGATCTGCGACCCGCCAGGAGACTCTCCACGCTGATATCTTCATCCAGGTCTGGCCAGTGGATCCCTTCGCCGCCGGCGATCAGACGCCAGTTGGCGCGCTCAGTTGGCGTTCCTCGCGCCAAACGCGGGAACCAAGCGAGTGGCACGGTGATCGTTCTGCCATCGGCTAGGTCAGCGATCAGAGCATCGTCGCTTACGTTTACGCTCCGGGCCAGCGCTTCCCTGAGTTCAGTCCCCGAAATACTCATGCCATGACCTCAACAATAAAGCCGCGTTTTCCTCGACCAATCTTTGGACGCGCGCAATCTCCGCCCGGCCGAAGCCATGGCTTTCCTCCAAGCGAACCGGTTCCAGCCAAAACTTCGCCTTTCCGTCATCCCGCTCCACATGCACATGAGGAGGCTCATCTCGGTCCGCCGAGTAGTAGAAGAGCCGGTACGGACCCGCCCGAAGAACAGTTGGCAACGATTCCAGTGTACACGGCTAAAGGGGTCTCGCTTGCCCGGTAGACCTGGTAAAGTCCATCGGTATCGACGGTGATCGCGAATTGCTGCAGATCGCGCAAGAACTTTGCGGCTTTGCCGGCGCGATCTTCTTCCGACGTTCGGCCACGACGAGCGCGTTCACGACTTCAAGCCTCCAGACGGCCTGGCCACGTCAGCTGGCCAATCGAGCTGGACGGTCATAATTCGCTTCCCGTTCCGATCGTACCGAGAGATTCGACGTCTGGGGTGAACTGGCTTGGAAAGCGCCTGGTGCACCGCAAGAGTCCTTTATGAAACCTGCAGGGCCGGAGCGTTGTGCCTGCCCCGATGCGGTTTTACGACGATCTCGACATCCTGGTTCAGCGCCACCAGAAAGCGGAGAAGGCGCTCGACTGAGAATTGCCGGAACTCGCCCCGCAGCATCTTGGAGATGTCCGGTTGCCGCACGCCCAGCAACTCGGCCGCCTCCACCTGTTTCATTCGGCGCTTCTTCAGGATCGTATCGATTTTGAAGACCAGCTGCGCCTTGACGAAGTGTTCCTCCGCGTTCGGCACGCCGATGTCCTTAAACACATTGCGGCCTCCGCGTTCGTATCCTTTCTCGTTCATGCCTTTCCCTCCCCCTCGCTGCTCTCCGCCGCAATCCGCTCCGCCTCTCGCAGCCGGTTGTGAATCAGTTCCATGTCGCGCAACGGTGTCTCGCGCCCCGTTTTCGACTTCTTCTGAAAAGCATGAAGCACGTACACCGCGTTTCGAAATCGCACCGTGTATACAGCTCGGAATGTATCGCCTCGATAGTCCTTGACGATCTCTACAACCGCGGCCCCGCCGAATCCAGTTAGCGGCTTTGTGTCCCGGTGTCTGCCGCCTCGCTGCGCGAGAAATAGGGCGTAACCCATGTGATCCTGCACAGCCTCCGGGAACTCCCGCAAGTCCTTGCGGCTTGTCCCGATCCAAATCACGGGTTTGGAAGGTGGCCCGGCGATCATTGCGGCTCAATATAGTGATTTCACTATAGCACGTCAAGAGCGATCTCGACGGGTCAGAATTGTCCAATACAAGATGATCCTGAAACGGGACTGGATTCCAATACAAGATGATCCTGAGAATAGGAGGCGGGTAGGCATGCCGCGGGCGAGTGCAACTACACATGCGGAATGCCGAGAAACTGACGCGGAAGCAGATCGAGGAGTTTCTATAGGTCAGCGGGGGAATCGAGTTTACGGGACAAAGCCGGGCGGAGGTCTACGCCTGGACAGACCAGGTGCTGTTGGCGCAGCAGTACGCGCGTCAGGATCGGAAGACACGGGGCGCGATTCGGACGTGGGTGAGCAAGGTGACGGGGCGAAGCATGCCGCAGGTGACGCGGCTCATCCGCGCGTATCGAAAAACGGGGAAGGTGGAAGCGCAGCAGTACCGGCGGCGCCGGTTTCCGAGAACCTATACGAGCCAAGATGTGGTGCTGCTGGCCGAGGTAGATCGTGCGCGCCAGCGCTTGAGCGGGCCGCCCACACGCCACATTTTGCGGCGGGAGTACGAGCAGTTCGGCAAGAAGGATTTCGTGCGAGGAGCGTTCCGATAGGGGTCCCGCGCCGACCTTACCGGCTTTTTCGAGCAAGGCGTCAAACAGACTGGTGGGCTTGAGGGAACGTCCGCTGCGATCAATGCCCGTATTTTGGGACGGTGAAGAGTTCCCTCAAAACCCTAGGGACCCTATGATCCTCCAACTGAAAGCCAAGTAGCGTTTCTCCGGCCAGCAGGATCGCTGCAAAGGGCAGAACTGGGATGGAAAAATGACGAACGGCTCCAATCACCAACGCAAAAACGAGGACTGAAATCGGAAAGTAGTGTTTCAAGGTCATGGCTCCCTCCGGCCCGAGCAGGAGCCCTTCTCATGCCAACGTAAAGCATTGTTTTGTCTGGGCGATGCCTGGGTGTGGGTCGGTGGACCTGCGGGATTCAACTTGCGGCGGGTGAAAACGCGCACGGTCGACCGACGGGCGTTCCGTTAAACCGCGGACTAACCGGCCTTTTCGAGTAACTGCACGTTGATCTTCTGGGTCATCACCATTTCCTTGGTGACCAGGAACTCGCGGACCTTCTTATAGGAGGGCAGGTAGTACATCAAATCCAGCATCAGATCCTCGAGGATCATGCGCAGGCCGCGCGCGCCTACTTTGCGCTCCATCGCCAACTGGGCGATGGCTTCTAGCGCGTCGTCGGTGAATTTGAGCCGCACATTTTCGAACTCGAACAGCTTCTGGTACTGGCGGATGATGGCGTTCTTGGGCTTGGTGAGGATCTGCACCAGCGCGTCTTTGCTCAAATCCTCCAGCACGGCGACCACCGGCAGGCGCCCGATGAACTCGGGGATAAATCCGCTCTTGATCAGGTCGACGGGCTGAACTTGCTCCAGCATGGTGACGTCGCGCCGGCCCGAACTGCCGGGACGCCGCGAGGCTTCCCGTTCCTTCTCCTCCGGATTGGAGAAGCCGATGGTTTTGGTGCCCACGCGGCGGGAGATGGTCTTTTCCAGGCCGATGAACGCCCCGCCGCAAATGAACAGGATGTTGGTGGTGTCGACCGGGGTGAACTCCTGGTGTGGATGTTTGCGCCCGCCCTGCGGCGGCACGTTGGCTACGGTTCCCTCCAGGATCTTGAGCAGAGCTTGCTGGACGCCCTCGCCCGAGACGTCGCGGGTGATAGACGGGTTTTCGTCCTTGCGCCCGATTTTGTCGATCTCGTCGATATAGATGATGCCCGTCTGGCAGCGCTGCACATCCCAGTCGGCGTTCTGCAGGAGGCGCAGTATGATGTTCTCCACGTCCTCGCCGACGTAGCCGGCCTCGGTAAGGGTGGTCGCGTCCACGATGGCGAAGGGGACATCCAGAATCCGGGCCAGGGTCTGGGCCAGGAGGGTCTTGCCAGTGCCGGTGGGCCCGATCAACAGAATGTTGGACTTGGAGAGCTCGACCTCGCCGGCCCGCTGCTTGTTCATCTGGATGCGCTTGTAGTGGTTGTAGACGGCCACCGCGAGCTTCTTTTTGGTGGCGTCTTGGCCGATTACGTACTGATCCAGGTATTCCTTTAATTCCAGCGGCTTGGGGAGCTTGTGCGGAGTGCCGTACTGCTGCTCGTGACGGTCGTCTTCCAGGATCGAGTTGCATACCGCGATGCACTCGTCACAAATATAGGCACGGGGATAGTCCGATGGGGAGGAGATCAGCTTACCGACAACATCTTGGCTTTTATGGCAGAAAGAACAACGTAGCGAATCGTCGGAGCCAGCACGCTTCACCGGGGTCTCCTGGAACTCATGTAAAGGATTCGGTCACTATAAGTATAGCCGACTTTGGTTTGGGGACAAGTGCCCGCACGGGGACGGGAAACGGGAGGGGCGATGAACCGCGGGTACACTTCGGTTGTGAGGTATTTGTTCCAGAGCCGAAGTGTGTAAGCGCGCAGTCGTCGGCTACACTCGACGCATGCTCCTCTGCTCGGTCCGCGGTTGCCACCTGGCGCTGGTGCGCGAGGAGCGGCGGG
>JGI12270J11330_10001849_pt1 | contig 15632 bp, 19 predicted proteins | sample PeaSoiMetSII2010_FD_11330 | JGI IMG/M metagenome (IMG submission 11330)
AAGCCGTTCCTGTACGTGTTCAATGTCGACGAAGCCGGGCTGGTGGATAGCGGGCTGTGCGACCGGCTGGCCAAGCTGGTTGCCCCCGCCGAGTCTGTGTTCCTTGACGCTAAAACCGAAGCCGAGCTTGTTGATCTGCCCGCGGCTGAAGCGGCCGAGCTGCTGGCCGAGCTCGGTCTCGGCGAGCCGGGCCTCGATCAGCTGGCCAGGGCCGGATTCGCCGCGCTCGGCCTGTCCACCTTCCTGACCGCGGGCCCGAAGGAGGCAAGGGCCTGGACGATCAAGGCCGGAGCCACGGCGCCGGAAGCAGCAGGCGTGATCCACACCGACTTCCAGCGCGGCTTCATCAAGGCCGAAATCGTCTCGTTCGACGACCTGATGACCGCCGGGTCGATCGCTGCCGCGCGCGCGGCCGGCAAGGCCAGGATCGAGGGCAAGGACTACGTGATGCGCGACGGCGACGTCGTCGAGTTCCGCCACAGCTAAACGTCAGGACAGACCGGATTCCGCGTCGATCCTCGCGTGATCAGGTGCGCGAGAGGAGACCAGGGTTCATGGCGATCAGGGCTGTATCAAGCCAGGTTACCAACCGCCCTGGCGCCCTAGGCGGCTGTTGGCTCGGCGCAGTTCGGCCACTAGCGTGCCGTGCTCCTGCCGGTTGCTACTTCGCCTGATGCCCTCGATTACCGTGACCATGGCCGGGTCGGATGCTGTTGCCGACCATTGGTCAGCTATAGCAAGGCTGGTGCGAGGCAAGGTTTTAGCCAGTCTGTCGCGGACACGAAGGCTGGGCCCTTTCCCTGGGGCGAGATCGCGAAAGTGCAGCTCGTTCCGCACTTCAAGCAACTCCTGCTCCTCGACGTCTCCGACGTACTGAATGCCCATGTCGATCGTCACGAAGCCGAGCTGGTGGGACATCCAGAATGTGGTCTGGTGTGCCCTGCGGCAGACGAACACTGGCACGATGGGCTCCTCCGGGCGAGCGGTCTGCAGGACTATCGCCTTATGAAGCAGCTGATAGAGCTCCTCGGAGCTAGGGTAGATCCAGGACCGCAGGTTCTTGACCTCGAAGAGGATGGTTACGGGAGATTGCGGCAGGCCGCTGGCGTCGATCGGGACAAGATAGCCAGCGCTGTCCAGGGGACCCGGCAGCGTGACTCCCAGAAGCGCGTTCACCTCACCGGCACCGGACGCTGCTGGTTGCAGCGCGCTGGATTCGCGGATTGCGAGACGGACCGCTTCTTCGCCGGCGGGGCCGACCAGCCCTTGAGGGTGACGCTTCGTGCCTTGCGACCAGCCGCTGTAACGCGCGTACAAGAGGCGTTTGCGGGCGGCGGCTGCTGCCACCTTGGTGGCACGTAGTCGCATGTCGGTCGGCTGGATGGTCTTTATCGCGGTGCCTCCGCGCGTCCGCTCCTCGATCCACTCGATGCTTCCGTCGTGACTGAGTTCCCGGAGGGCCGTCGTAACGTGGTGCGGGTCGATGTTGTTGAAGTCGCCCCGATAGCCAGCTTCGGAGATCCGCGCCTCGAGCTCAGGGTGCACAACGGCGTGCTCGTCTGCGAGGATGGTGAGGATCGCGGCACGGGCACGGCCGACGTACACGTCGGTGACAGCCCTGCGGCTAGCTTAGGCTGACCGCAGGCCGGTCGTCTTTTCTGTTTCGGCGCATCTCCGTCGCCATATATAGAAGTCATCCTGGTTCGTGCCTGTCGGCGTGCGACGTCACGCTGAGGACATAGCCGGGTGAGGGCCTTGCTCGCCGAAGATCTGCCGGACCAACCGGTGCCCGTGGACCTGAAGCTGCTTGAGCAGACGCATGCCTCCTCGTGAAGAAGTCGTGAAATAGCTTATATAGCAGGTAGGACAGTTTTATAGGGATAATCCGGGAGTTATGAAGGCGCACAGTGGGGGAGCCTGGCGCCGATCACTGAATAATCGTCCAGAGTCGGCCGACCTTGAGCATGTGGGAGAGAATGACGTGTGCTCGCTTCATTCGACGCGCTCGCTCTCAGATGCGGCGGTGCCTACTTGCGCACTGATTATTCGCTGATGGGTGATGCAGTCGAGTTCCGTCACGGATGAGCATCACTAGCTCGGGCAGCGCTCCGAGCTAATCGGCGTCGGCGGTGGCCTCGATGTAGTAACCAAGAACCCGGTTGCCTAGGACGGCTCTGAATAACGTCGCTGGCGAGTCCGGCGCAGCGATCTGCTGTTGGGCGGGTGCCTTAGTTGTGCCGGGCTGCTGTCGTTGCTGCGAGGGCGTGGTGCGGTCTGGTGATGGCTTATGGCGTGGTCGGCGCGGGTGACCCCGGAACCCGGATGGCAGGTCACGTCACCGGGCCAGTGCCCAGGCCCCGTTCTTGCGGGTCAGCCCGGCGTTGATCAGGGTCCGGAGGTTGATGGCGGCGGACCGGTTGTGCAGCCAGGCGTTGTTCTTGCCGGCGCACAGCAGCAAGTTGCTGATGCGGGGCAGCGTGCGGTGGGATGAGTCACTCGATCAGGCAATGGTGACAATCGCGTGCCAGCATCAGGATGCCGCGTCGGCGGGAGACTGGGCCAGGTCGTTCATCAGAAGGCAGGCAGAGGTGATGGCGCACATCCACGTTCGGGACGTCGAGATCGTGGAGACGACGACACTCCCGGAGTAGGTGACACAGCGGGCCGCTATAAAGGGTGCTGCTTGAGCACCGCCGGCCGCCTCAATCCCGCCGACCGGGAGCGCTTGGAGCGACTCGCCCAGGAGCCTCTTGTTCCGCCGGACCCGCCGCCAGCACTGGCGACCATCATCACGAGCACAACCGGGAGCGAGGTCGGCGATGACCGACAGCATCGCGCCGAAACCTGGCGTCTCCATCAGGAGGATCGCCTATCACGAGGCCGGGCACGCGGTTGCGTGCCTTGCCAACGGCGTGCAGTTCGAGTACGTCACGAGCATGTCCAGGGAACGTAACGCCGGTTGCATCCGGCTCGTGCCTGGCCAGGAGAGCAGGGGCGACCGCGACTTTGCCTGGGTGCTGTCCAGCGGCGTCATCGCGGACCGCATCAACCGGGGACGGGATGACTTCACGGCTAACACCATCCGGAACTGGCACCGTTACGGCTGGCTTGAGTCAGACATCCGCACCCTGATTACCGAGTTCACCGACAAGACGCGGCTCCTCGCGCTCGTGAAATACGTGGCCGAAATGACCCGTGCGTACTGGCCGGCAGTCGAAGGAATTGCCCAGGCCCTCATGGAGCCGACAACGCTCGGCCACAGCGATGCTCGGCGCCTCTTCCTCGCCGTGAGGCCCGGGCTGGACATCGGGCAACGGGACGCACTGGCCTGAAGCGTGGCTGGACGCAGGCGGTTCATGAGCGCGCGCTCAGTATCGATGTCCTGCCAGCCGCCGTCCGCGCTACCGTTATCGCGCTGCTCGACGAGCTAGCCGGGAATCAGCGGCCGTGTGCCTGAGCCGGACTGGTGGCTCATCCGCAGGCTTTAGCGGATCGTGGCGGATCCGCGCTGGTGCGGCAGGGTGCACCGCGATCACCTGGCCGAGCGGGCAGGTCTCAGGCCGGCCAGCCGCGAGTTTCGTACCGCCCCGGCGATCGGCCGTCCGGCTAGGTCGGCTCGATGTCTTGCGGGATACTGGCGCTATGACCACCGGCGCGTGTGGCAGTTCGCCGGGCTATTGCGATCGCGTACCGGTTTCGGCGGGTCGACATCTGCGGCGAGTTCACCGTGGCCCGTATGCAGACCTGACCGGCGTGCTGGAGGCTAGGATCTAGCAAGGAAACTTGCCAGCTTGACCGTATGCAAGGTACCTTGCTTGGGTGTGGATCCAATCATCGCAGGCAGCGCGCGGAAGCACGACATCCCCGACGCGCACATGCTCCACGCCCTGCGCAACCCGATTCGGGTCTGCCCACCCGACGAGGGCCTCACGATGTTCATCGGCCCCAGGCCCGATGGCGATCTGCTGGAAGTCGGCGTTGTCGACTCCGATTCTGGCCCGGTCATTGTTCACGCCGACCGGGCGCGACCAAGATTTCTTCCGGGGAGAAGGTGATCACTGATGCCGCGATCCGCGGAGGAGATCCTGGCTCACGCCGACGAGCTGGCACGCCGGTTTGAGGACTATGAACCCGCCCCCGGTGACGTGCAGGATGCCGCGGCACTCCGAGGCGTCGCCGCGGCGTTCGGCCGCCTCGCCGACAGCGAGCGGGACCTGGCTGCTGCGGTGTCCGTAGCCCGTGCCGAAGGACACAGCTGGGCCGCGATAGGTGCCATGCTCGGAACCTCGGGAGAGGCCGCTCGGCAGCGGTACGGCGCAACCGGCCCCAGACGGTCCGACCGCATACGCCGGGCTGCGAAAGCGGGCAAGGCCGCGGTCGCCGGCCGACGCGCGGATGCTGCAGTGGGCTGACTGGCCCTTAGTGCGATGCCGGGCCGTTTGTCGTGCGTGCCGGGGCGGTCACCGGCGGCGCTTGTCAGCCTCGGCACGGAACTTCCGGAGTGCTTTCTCCGCGCGGTAGCGGGTCCGATCATACTTGCGCTGTTTCGCCGTGATCACGTCGAGGAGCGCGGCGACCGCCGGAGTCAGCTTGCGCACCGCATCGGCCAGCTCTTCGTCCGGCCCGAGCGTCAGCACCGACACCGCCGCGTAGAACCTTGCCGTCCTCGGGAGCAGCACGGTGTTCAGGTCCAGGGCGACCCTGCGCTGCGTCTCATCAAGCTGCCGGTCGGCTGCTAGCAGCCGGTCTATGGCCGGGCCGGCTATCCGCCAGTCGAGCAAGAGCGACCAGTCGGACCGCTTCTGCAGGTACGGTGTGCCGGGCTTCCCGGGTAGCGCGTTGCCGAGGGCCGAAAGCACCGTTCCGGCGGCGAGGACGTGATGCCGCCACCAGGGCCTGGCCTGATAGGCCCCCCGGACGGCCTGAACTCCCTGCACAATGTCAACGGTCGCGGTTAGCAGCTCGGCTATGGCCTGGTCACGCTCCCTGACTGCAGCGCGCCGGTCTCTCCGCGTGTCGAGCCAGCCCTGGCCCGCGATCCCGAGCGCGACCCCGGCGAGCGCGCTGCCGGCCGGTATCAGGGCCAGCTCCAGGCCGGTAATATTCACCACGGCGCAAGCATCCCGCTGATGGCGACCATTCCGGGCGCCGTTTTCTGGAACCTGGCCGGTGATAGCGACCGGCGTTGTCGCCCAGGCAACGCTCTGTCCGGTGACGCACACTGGTTCTCGTGACTACCACAATCCTCAGCGGCCAGCCCGGCGGCACCCACTGCGAGCAATGCGGGGCCTTCCTGCCCGGCCGGGCGGCAGCACCATGACCGGCGTCGTGCGCGAGCCGCGGAGGTGTGCAGGCTGCGGCTATAGGTTCACGCCGGCCAGGGCTGACCAGCGGTACTGCGGTTCCATTTGCGCAGGACGCGCGGCGCTGGTGCAGGTCCACAACGCGGTGACCCGGTTCGCAGCCGGTACCGGGAACGGGGGGCAGTCGTGACGGGACGCAAACCCGCGGACCCTGACCTCGACGCCCGGGTCGCCAGCGCGGTCAGCGAGTCCGCTGAACATCTGATGCGCCGCCTGGCCGAGAATCCGTCCTCCGTGGACCCCCTTGAGATCACGCTCCTGAACGCCGGCCCAGCGCCGGACATGGCAATCTTCGACGGCCTGCCCGAGTCGGCACCGGAACTCGCGTGCCTACAATACCTCTGGCCGTGGACGCCCGCCGAGCACGCCTGGGCACTGCGGGCCTGCTCAGGATGGACCAGGGCCGACCGGGATCTGTTCGCTGAGCGCCTCGGCCCGGAGCTGCCCGGCATCCACTGGCCCGGCTGACCGGACGCCGGCCGCGGCCGGGTCCTCCGTCCCGGGCACGACGAGCACCGCGGCGGAGCGCGTCATCCGGCTCAACATATGACCAGCGGAGGCAACCCCTTGACCGATGACAGCGCCGGCCCGGAGCGCCTGGACACCCTGGCCGCGTGCAGCTGGCCCGCGACGCCCGTCAGAAGGGCTGGTGGCACACCTACGGCCGGCTGCTGCCGAGCTGGTTCGAGGCGTACGTCGGGCTAGAAGCGGCTGCCGCCCGCTTCCGTGACTTCCAGGCGCTGGTCATGCCCGGCCTGCTCCAGACGGAGGACTACGCCAGGGCCGTCCTGCGGGCCGCGCCTAACCCTGGCAGCGCCGAGGACATCGACCGTCAGGTCGCCCTTCGCATGGAGCGGCAGGCAATTCTCGATCAGGCCAGCCCGCCTGACCTGTGGGTGGTCCTCAGCGAGAGCATCATCCGGATCCAGGTCGGCGGCGCGGGCGTCATGCGAGCCCAGCTACGGCGCCTCATCGACGTGGCCGGGCGGTCTAACGTCACCCTGCAGGTCCTGCCGTTCACCACCGCGGCTCATGTGCAGCCGATCAGCCCGTTCACCATCCTGGACTTCCCTGAGACCGCTGATCCGACCGTTGTCTACCTCGAACACCTCACCGGCAGCCTCTTCCTGGAGACGAAGGAAGAGATCCGGCGCTATACAGTGGTGTTTGACCACCTGCGCGCCGAAGCGCTCGGCACCGGCCCGTCGATCGACCTCATCGCGCGAGCGGCGGCAGACTTGGCCTGACCCACCCAGGAGTAGGAGGTGCGGGATGACCTCTCAGGGCATCGGCCTCTCCCGCGCCGAATGGCGGAAGAGCAGTTACAGCGGCGGGAACGGCGGCCAGTGCGTCGAGGTCGCCACCAACCTGCCGGGCATCATCGCCGTCCGCGACTCCAAAGACCGCAGCGGCCCGATCCTGGCCTTCAGCCCAGCCGAGTGGGAAGCCTTCACCGTCGGCGTGCGCGCCGGCGAGTTCGACCTGACCTGACGGGCCCCGGGAGTCTTCCTCACCGCATCCTCCGGTTGTCGGGACTGATCTTCCTGAGCGTCCCGTTCGGCTGTCCCATACCAGACTGTGCACCGTCGTATGGGACAGCGAGATGGGACAGAAGTTGATCTACTTCTTGCGACTTCCAGCGGGTCAGGTCGCGCTTGATCGTGCCGCTGGTCCACTGCTAGCTGATCCGCTTCCTGCGCCGACCACCCGGCGTCAGTCACCGGAGTCAGGGGTCGTCAACTTCCCGGGGCACGGGAGTCGTCCGTAGTCGTCCGGTGCCGTCATGCCCTAGTGTGATCATCGTGATTCGGACGACTGGCGATCAAGACGGGAGCGTGTGGACCGCTACCCTCTCCTGACCCGCAAGGAAGCCGGTGAGCGGCTTCACGTCTCCGAGTCCACTCTTGACCGCCTGGCCCGTTCCGGCGACATCACCAAGATCCGGGTCAGCAAGCGGTCTGTCCGCATCGACCCCGATAGCGTCGATCTCTTTCTCGCCCGCCGCCGTGTTCCGGCAGCCGGTCCCGCTCGCGGGGAGGCCGCCTGATGAACCGGAAGAACCTCAAGCGCGACGCCCGGGAGGCGATCAGCCTCACCGGGATCCTGGCGTCCCGCCTCCCGGCCGGGTGCGCCATCCCGGCGGAAGAACTGTTCGCCGCCGTGTGGCCATTGGTGGTCAGGCTGACCAGGCTGAAGCGCCGGGCGCGCCGGGACAAGAAGGCGGCGAAGGCATACCGCCGGCTCTGCGCCGAGGTTGCCGGCCTGATCCGCACGCAGCCTGACCGGCCGGTGCCGCTGCCCGCGCTCCTGAACACGGTCCCGATGGACGCCAGCTGCTGGCGCACCGTGCTCGCGCCCGGCGTCTCAGCCGAGGCACTGGAGGCGGCATGAGCGGCAGAACCCCTAAGCCCGGCCGGTGGAGGGCCAGGCGCAAGCTGCTCAGGCGGCGCTCGCGGAAAGCCGTCGAAGTGAATGACGAGAGGCGGTCTGACATGGGCCAGGGCCAAAACCAACCAAGCGGAAGGTCGCCGTGTGGCGAGAAGCAAGAAGCGTAGGGCCAAGAAGGGACGGAGTCAGGTTCGCTGCCTGAACTGCGACGCGCGGCTGAAGCCGAAGTGGCGGGTGTGCCCGTTCTGCCAGCACCCGGCCGCGGCGTCCAAGGCGGCGGCCACGGGGGCGCACGCCCGGGTTCGTCAGCAAGAGCCTGGCCGGCAAGGTCATACCGCTCAGCAAGGCCAGGACCTGCTGGAACGGCCACCCGCCGGGCCGGTGCGGCGACCGGTGCTGCACCCTTTGCAGCGAACCGTACGGTTTGTCCTACGCCGATCACATGCAACGGGTGATTAAGGCCGCGGGCGGCGCGCCTGCGCTGCCAGGGCCCGGCGCGGAAGCGCTCTGGAAGCGCTGGCGTAACGAGGACAACGGCGAGTACGCCGAGGCGTTGTGGCGGCGGCTGCACCCCGACGTCTGCGGACCTGGCGGGACGGGAGAGCCGGCATGATCGGCTCGATCGCGGAGTGGCAGCGGCAGTCCGCCGAGATCGCGAAGCGGGTAAGCGGGCGGAGCGCGGCGAGCCCGCAGACCGGGACCTGGACGGCACTCCGGTCACGGACGCGCAGGTGGCGGCCGAGGCCGGCGCGGACGCCCTGGAACGCGAGCGCGAGCGCGACGCGGCCAAGGCGTCGGCCGCGCACAGCACCGACGGCCCGGCCGGGGATGCGGCCTGACGACCCGCAGCCGCAGGATTACCAGCGTCCCTACATCGAGTCCGGCCACGGCGCGCAGTCGCCGCAGGCCGAGCCGCCGATCCTGAACCCGATGCCGGTGCTCCCGCCCGGCGTCCCCATCCCGGTCGCCCTGCCAGGCGCGCCGCTGGCGGCGCGCATCTCGCAGCACGTCGCCGGCACCTACGCGCTGGGCTCGCCGAGCGAGCGCTGACAACGAAGGAGTACCCGAACATGACTGTGTACGCGCCTTCGGACTTCACCGAGGTCACCATCCCTGCGGAGGGCGGACGTGGCTGCGGCCTGACCCATCGCCGCGACATCGGCCCGGACGGCCGCCCGGTGCATCCCTTCGGGATCACGTGCGCGCCATGCGAGGCATACCTGCGCGCCACTGACGACCGGTGGAGCACGACGGTCGAGGACATCAGGGAGACATTCGACGAGGCGAAGGCTAGGGAGCGCTACGAGCTGAGGGGCGCGCAAGCCAGGGATGCCCTGATGTTGGCGGCTGTCGCGCAGATGGCCGGATTCTCGCCGGGTCAGATCCCGCCGGTCATCCAGCGGCAGATCGCCGGCCTCAAGCCTCATGTCCCGCTGGCGGGGCAGCTTGAGTGCCCGGATGGCCACGTCCAGCCAGCCGGGCAGAGGTTTTGCGGCGAGTGCGGCCAGCCGATGTCGGCCAAGGTTCCGGTCGGCTCGCTCACGCCAGGCGCGACGGCATGACCCCGGACGAGGCCATCGCCCTGCTGCTGGCCGGCGCCGCCTGCGCCGGGTGCGGGGAGCCGCCGGGCGGCCCCGGGGAGCCGTGCGCGAGTTGCGGGCGGATCCCCGAGCTGACCGGCCCCGAGCTACGGGAGGCGCTGACCAGCTCGCCGCTCGCCGTCGCCGAGGTGGAGGCCGCGCAGGCGCTCGCCGACGGCTTCGCGATGCTCGACAATGCGATCGACCGGATCCACGACGCGAATCGTGTCAGGACGGTGGCGCAACTGAGGCTGGCCCGCGATGACGCGGAGGAGGCGCTGATCGCTCACCAGGCCGGCCGGGCGGCGCTCAACGCCCCGAGGACGGCGGCGCGGAAGGCGGAGGCGCAGGCCCGCGCCGCGCTGGAGAAAGCGACGGCCGAGCACCAGGAGATCCAGCGCGCCGAGGAGATCGCCAGACGGTACAAGGCCGGCGTGCGGGCTGAGTCCGAGGCGATGGTCTTGCTCCAGCAGGCAACCACGGCGCTGAGCCGCTACCAGGCCGAGCACGCCGAGGCAGCCGCCCGCTTGCGCGCCGCCGAGGCAGCCATCGAGCAGTTCACGGCGCGCACGGCGCAGCTCCAGGCCACCCGGGACGCCGCTCAGGCCGCGCTCTCGAATCCGGGCAGGATCGGCTATGGCGCGCAGGCGATCACAGCGGGCTTGCTCCGCCTTTTGATGGGCGGCCAGTTGTCCGAGCCCGAGCAGCTCATCGCCGGGGAACTCGCCCGCCATGTGTGCTCAGCCACGGGCGTCACGCAAGCAGATCGAAGCCGGGGCGCGGGCCCGCCTTGTCGGCGAGCAGGAAGCCGAGGCCAGGTCCAAGCGGCATTGGCTGCGCCCGGCCGGCGACGGCACCGGCCGGCTGGCCGTCCCGAACCCGGGCCACCCGGGCACGCCGACGCCGGCCGTGCCGTGGGCAGGTGCCGGAGGGTGGTAGCCAGCCCCGCGGCAGGGCCGGTCATGACCGACGCGGCCGGCCAGTCGCTTGCCCGGACCGCCCATCACGAGGCCGGCCACGCCGCCGCCCGCTGGGCGACCCCTGGCCTTGAGGCGTGCTGCTGCAGGCAGTGATCGTGATCACGGCTGCCAGTAGGACCGCAGCGCGTCTCACCAATTCTCCGTCCGGGCTCCGGTAACGTCCGGACACCTTGCGGGCTGGCGCACCGGACCTGGCAAGTCGGCCATCATGACTCAGGCTCGCCAGCCGCGGTCCGAGATGTCCCTGGCTTGTCCCGCCATGGCCGCGTTCTTGGGCGGCTCTTGTCCATCCCGTGGGTGAACAGGGCGAGGTCGACCTCGCGGGCGGTCCATTCCCCATCCCCGTGCTCACGTAGCTCGGCCCGGCATTGCTCGATCAGCGTCATGTAACGGCCATACAAGCCGGGTCTCTCGTCGAGGCGGAGCCCAAGCCGCCAGAGTCCCAGGTGGGCGTGGTAGTCATAGATGGCCATGCGCTCCGGCGCAGCAGCGAGGATCATCGCTGAGGCAAACGCATCACCTGTGTCCGCGCCGGGCAGCTTGATCAGGGCACGGCGGGCTAGGCGGCCCGCTTCAGCTACATCGACTTCCGGGTCACGGGCAGCGACTACGGCCTTCCGGGTGATCTCGCGCACATCCTTGTCCGCCATGCACAACAACTTGTTGGCCCAAGCGCCGACTTGGATCCGCTTCCAGAGCAGCAGCGCCCCGAGGTCCGACTTGCCGAGGCTGCCGGCAGCGGCGACGCGGGCGATGACGTCGTGCAGCGTCTCGTCGTACTCATTGCACGTCTTTTCGCGGTACTCTTGCCGCGCGGCATTGAGGACATTACAGCGCTGCGCGGCGGTCATCCTCGGCGGCTCGGTCACCGGGTACAGCACCGGCTTTGGGGCGCACTGATCGTCATGATCCGATTATGGTGTCAAAACCAAGCGCAGACGAATATGCAATCCTTTGGTGCATCCGCCTGAATCGTCTGGCGCAACAATCTTGCGAGGTCCAAATGAGTCAAGCCCCGGAGCCCTCAGGTTCCTACCAGCAGCCGGTGCCTCCGCCCAGGCGTCATACTGTGCGCAACATTCTAATTGGCTCGGCCGGAGGACTCGCTCTGCTGCTCGTCGGCATAGGGATCGGCGCAGCAGGGTCAGGCAAGTCCACGGCTGCGCCCCAGGTCACGGTCACTGCGTCGGCTAGAGCCGTGCCCGCAGTTACGGTAACCGTGACTGCCACGCCCGGCGCTGCCAGCACACCGAAGCCCAGGCCCTCGGCTGCGCCAAAGACGCACGCAAACGTGCTGTTCAGATTCTCTGGCAGCGGCATCCGGAACTCGCCGCCGTTCCTGGTCAATGCCTCGACGGTGACGGCACATTTCACTTACAACTGCGCGGCAGCCGGCGGGTCGGGGAACTTCATCGCGGATATGGTCAGCGGCAGCCCGTCCAGCCTGTCTTACGACGACCAGTCGATCGCCAACGCCCTCGGCTCCCGTGGCAGCCAGACCACGACTATTTATCCGCAAAATCAGGGCAGCTACTACCATCTTGCCGTCAACTCGGAGTGCTCGTGGAGCATCACGCTAACGAATGGCTGACGCTCGCACTGGCAAATCCCGGCCCGGCCGCCACCGTGACAGGCAGGCAAGCGGGCGAGGTCATCCGTTATTTCGCCCCGACCTTCGGGCCTGGCTCGCCAGGGCGCGGGCGGGGCAGAGTGCCCGGGCAATATATCGCTGAACCCGCCCGCGCCGAGGAGGTCGCGCCCCCCGGCCAGGCCGTGCCAGCTGCGGATCGACGACGTTCTAGCTGGCTGTCCGGTGCGAGCAGGTGTTCACCTCCGCGCGCTAATGTCACGTTGTGGAGATGCGCAACTATCCGGATGTGGCGGCTGTACTGCGGGATGACGAGACCGGGCTCATAACGCTATGGCAGGCGCACACAGCAGTTCGGTGCCGCTGCTCCAGGGACGGCGGGTCCTCGGCCCGGCAGGTCCTGGGGGACGCGATCAGCAAGATCCGCCTGCTACAGGCAGGCGAGCGCGCCCGCTGACGCGAGCAGTGATCGTTCGCCTGGTATCGCTCCGCTGATCGAGATAGTCGGTGGGCTTCTGCCTCATCCAGTCACGGCTCAGGCCAGAATTCAGGGGTTTCGCAACTAGGACGCGGCCAAGCTGCCCGGCCGGGCTGGCTGGAGCGGGAGAGGTCGAGCAGTGCCCTGCCAGCCGTGGCCAGCGGTGCGCCCTGCGGCCGGTGATCTTTCTTCGCATGGCGAAGGTTCCCCTGTCGTCAGGTGCGGGCGGCAGTCATCTCGGTCAGGTGGTCCCGGAGCACGCGTGCCCGGTCGGTTCCGACATGCAGCTCGCGCCGGACGGCCCGAAGCGATGGCACGGTTCCCTCGGCGAGCCTGGCCGCGAACGCGACCTCGGCGGTCTCAGGTGTGACCGGGGCACGGGGCACCCTGCGTGCCCGGCTCTTGCTCCCGGCCCTCGCGCGGGCACGCTTCGCGGGTGTGCCCGATACCGCCCCGGACCGTGCTCGGGCAGCGCGCTCCGGCGTGGTTGCCGGTGTTCTCTCCGGTGTGCTCGCGAGGTGGGCTTCGACGGCCAGCCGGTAGACCTGCCGCATGAGCGCGGCCAGCGCCAGCATCGCCGCGACCGGCGGGACAGCGGCGATCGCGTACCTGCCCCAGGCCGGCGTGATCGTGGCCACACGCACCACGTTGAACGCCACCGACGAACCGAACCCGGCCAGCAGGTAACCCCGGGCCAGCCCGTCACGCTTGCCCCGGATGGCGGAGATGGTGATGCCCAGCTCCCGGCGGGGATGAACAGGTCGACGCTGGCCGACCACGCCCACGCCTCGGCGCCGTGCAGGCCGGACCGCAGCGCGAACGAGTGCAGCCCGGCGTAGGACAGCCAGAACCCGACGGCGGTGGCCGCGACCGTCGCGGTGGCCATGAAGCCGACCGCGCCGCGCACCACCCGCTGGGCGAACGACGCGAGCGCGGGCGCCGGTCCCCGGTCACCGGGTACCTCCCGTCCGGACGGCTGCCCGTGCCGCCGTGTCCGTCCAGAAGATCCGCGACCCGGCCCGCGCACCGAGCCTGCGGCCCCAGGACGACCGCAGTACCGCCCGCAGCGCCTGCTCGGCTGTCTCGTGGTAGGTCGGCTTGCTCGGCCGCAGACCGTGCACGCCGGCGATCCAGTGGCCGTCCTCCAGGCTGATCGCGCCGGCGTGCTGGCCGCCGACCAGCACCCGAAGGCGCCGGGGATCTTCTTCTCGCCGCGCAGCTCGCCCCAGCACGAGACCGAGACCGGCCCGGCGTCCCGGCCGCTCACCGGTCACCGCCCAGCCTCGCGGCGACNGGACGGCTCAGGCGCGCCGCGATGCACCCGGTGCACAGGTCGTCCGGGGTGCGCTGGCCGATCATCTGGCCGCCGCAGCCCGCGCATACCCAGGACTCGCTGTCGATCGGCTTCCGGCGCCTGCTCACGGCTGCCTCTTTGGCTCGACCACGATGCTCCGCGGGTCGAAATGACGGCCGCGAGGTGCCGGCACCAGCCGGATCGTGGCGAGGAAGTCGAGCACCGCGCGCTGAATGCTGAGGGTGCCCCGTTGTACGCGGCGACGGGATCGGGCGCGGTCAGCGTTGCGGCGGCACCGGACCCGGCGAGCAGCCGCGCCTGCGCGGCTTGCGCGGCGGCGAGCTGACCGCGCAGCTTGCTGGTCTTCACCTTGTACCGGCGGCCGTCGATCAGGTCCGCGTCGTAGTCGGCCTCGGTCTTGAGGATCTGCCCGTTGAGCCGCCTGATCTCGGCGGCGATCCGCGCGCCCTCGCCCTTGCCCGGCGTGGCCAGGAGCCCGGCGAGATCCGGTTTCGCGAGCCGTCCGCGCAGTACGTCCATGACGAAGGCGTCGATCGGGGCGGCCGACCGGGTGAGATGGCCACCTTGCGGGCAGCGGTAGCGGGCGCCAGCGCCCGCGCTGCTGTGGGACCGCACGGGGCCGTCGCAGACGGCGCACAGGTAGAGGCCCGAGCCGAGGTACTTGCGGTCGGTGCCGACCTGGGACCGTCGCATCGCGTCGGCGAGCTTTGCCCCAACGACGTCGAACAGCCATCCGTCGACCAGGGCCGGCCACGCGCCGGGCTTGCCGTTGGGCTTGCCGTTGTAAACGGCGCGTCCGGCGTAGCGGGGGTTGAGCAGGATCGTGCGGACCGTCGAGGGGTTCCACGGCCGGCCGCTGCGCGTGGGCACTCCGGCGCGGTTGAGCCAGGCGACGATGCCACGCAGCGAGTCGCCAGCATGGAACTGATCGAAGATCTGCCGGACGACGGATGCCTCGTGCTCTATCACCTCGCTGCTGCTGGTGTACCCGGTGAGGCGCACGCCGAGCGGTGGCTTGCCGTTCTCGGCGCGCTGGAGCGCTGCGAGCTGCTGCCGCTCGGACTTGACCTCTGTCTCCATCGTGTCGAACTCGCCCAGCAATCCGGCCATCCCCCGTCCGTACGCGCTGGACAGGTCGAGGCTCGGCCCTTTGACGGCGGCGACGGAGACGCCGGCGCGGCGCAGGATCTCGATCCCTTCGGCGCGCTCGCGCCGGTTGCGCCAGAGCCGGGAGGTCTGGAACACGATGATCGTGTCGGACGGCCGCGTGAACGCGATTACCAAACCCCGCGGGCCCGTCAGGGACGCGGGGTAGCGGGCTGATCGCGCAGCCCTCCGCGGGCTGACCGCGGGTCGTCTCCAGCAGTCATCTGTCAATCCGACCCGGCTGGAGTGTGCTCGTCATGCCTACTTTCCTTGGCGTTCCCATGGACGCCGCATATCACATCGTCTCGACATTCGCCGGCATCCTGACGCCGCTGCTCGGCGGCATGGCCGCCGTGACCGCGATCGTCATGTTCACCGTGGCCGTCCGCCTGCTCCTTGTGCCGCTCAGCTACCGGGCCTCGCGCGGCATGGATACCCAGGCCCGGATGGCACCCCAGGTACAGGACCTGCAGAAGAAACACGCAGGGCAGCCCGACGCGCTGCGCCGCGAGGTTGCCGCCCTGTACCGGGCCGAGGGCACCACCACTTTCGCTGGCTGCCTGCCCCTGCGGCCCTGAGTGGCGTCGCCGAACTGACCGTCCGGCGCTCGCCGATGCCGTTCAGTGGGAGCGAGTGCGCGCTCGGTGGTGTTTTCGGCGCTTATCAGCGAACGCGCCGCGCGATACGGTTAACGCGCAGGCGCAATAGCCACCGGATACGCGGCCGGCCGCGGCTGAGAGCATTTAACGCGCTGAGGTCGGCAGTGGATACGTTTGCGGAGAAGCTCGCGGTTG
>JGI12270J11330_10001852_pt1 | contig 15625 bp, 9 predicted proteins | sample PeaSoiMetSII2010_FD_11330 | JGI IMG/M metagenome (IMG submission 11330)
TCAGACGTTCCTGGCCCAGCTTCGCTGCCGTCGACACGTCGAGATCCTGGAGCGAGCCGTACGATGCCCGCGCAACCGGCCGTCGGCCCGGCCTTCCCGCTCAAGACGACCTGACCGTACGGGAACGCGAGCCTCCTCAGGACCGCGCAGTTGCCCGACACGGTTCACCAGGTACCCATTGTTCGGGCAGATCCACACGGCGCGGTCTTCCCGCACCGGTGCCGTCAGCGGATGGGAGTCCGGATGCATGAGGGACCTTCGGCTCTGGGCAGGCGGCATCGGTGGCGGCAGCCTGGCGCTATGACGGACCTCGGAGGTCGGGGCGCTCATCCCCGGGCTGTGCGCACGGCGCGGCAGACCGCAGATCTGTCACCTGGCTACCCGCAGGAGTACCTGCGGCTGGTCACGCTGCGCGATGGGCGCAGCGTCCTCATCCGCCCCATCCAGCCCAGTGACGCGCACGCGCTGGCCGAAGCGATCAAGTCCGCCGACGCCGACACCATCCGCCGCCGGTTCCTCGGCGGCCACCCGCAGGTCACGCCCGAACTCCTCGATCACGGCCCTGATCAACGAGGCGGACGAGCCCGCGAACCTGGTCACCTCGCGCGGCATCGCCGAGTTCTCCGTACCGCTTCCGCCCGGATCAAGGGCACTGCGGCACGGACAGCCTGTTCCCCAGGCGGGACACAGTAGCTGACCAGTGCGTATTCGCATCCAGATGTCCGGTGCAGCACCCAGGGGCCACTCTGCGGCCTGATCAGGAAACATACCCGCTGCCAGCGCGCTCCAGCCCGGCCGAACGACGGCCGCGTTACCGCCGGGCGGCTCCCGCTCCGCCTCAGCGGGTGGCGAGCGTGTAGTGGACGTCGAGGTGGTCGGCGGCGCGGTTCGCGGTGATGGCCACGCTGTCCCCGGCCAGCAGCGCGTGGTCGTCGACGACAGGGAGGTCGGCCGTGGTGAAGCTGACCTGGTGGCTGAGCAGTGCCGGGCTGGCCTCGGGCCGGTCGAGGTCACGAGCGTCGCGGGCGCTCAGGGCCGCGGGGGTGATGGTCTCGCTGGTCCGGCCGATCGCGCGGCCATGCTCAGCCAGGACGGTGTACAGCCCCCGGCGGCAGAGGTCGGCGGGATCCAGGGCCGCGGCCAGCTGCGCCGGGAGATAGGACGTCTGGACGATGACCGGCCGGCCGTCGGCCAGCCGCAGGCGGCGCAGCCGGAGGACCTGGCCGGCCGCGCCGAGGCGGGCGCCGACGTCGTCCGGCGCCGCGACGGTGTCCGCGGCGAGCAGCCGGGTGGTGATCTGCGCGCCCTGGGCGGCGAGGTCGGCGGCGAAGCTGCGCAGGTGACCGAGGCCGTAGGCGTACCGGGAGGCCACGTAGGTGCCGCTGCCGTGGCGGGTGTCGATGAGCCCGTCGTCGGCGAGCAGCTGGAGTGCCTGCCGCAGGGTCATGATGCTGACGCTGAACTCGCCGGCCAGCTCGCGCTGGGAGGGCAGCGGACTGCCGGCGGGCCATCGGCCGCTGGTGATCCGGTCCCGCAGGGCGCCGTGGATGCGTAGGTACTTAGGCTGCCGGTCGTCAGCCGTCCGCCGGGCCGTGCTCACGGGCGGGCCTGGTCGAGCGCGGTGCGCAGGGCGGCCACGTCGCGGCCGATGTAGGCGCTGCTGGCGCCGTCCAGTACGCGGCGCATCAGCGCGGAGGCGACGATGACGCCGTCGGCGTGCCGGGCCGCGGCCGCGGCCCGGCCGGGGGTGTCGATGCCGAAGCCGATCAGCACCGGCCGGGGGCTGTGGCGGCGGGCGCGGGCGGCGACCGCCCAGCGGGCAGTGTCGGCGCTCTCGCGCGGGTTTCCTGTGGTGGCCATGACGCTCATGACATACAGGAAACCGCGCGTGCGCCCGGCGATGGCCTTAATCTGCTCCTGCCCGGTGGCGGGGGTGACCATCAGGGTGGCGTCCAGGCCAGCCTGTCCGGCCGCCTCGAGGTAGTCGCCGGCCTCGACCGCGGGCAGGTCGGGGATGATCACCCCGCTGAGCCCCGCGTCCGCGAGCTGGCGGCAGAACGCGGGCAGGCCGCGGGAGTAGGCGTGATTAGCGTAGGTCATCGCGATGAGCGGGACGTCGCCGGCGGCGGCCGCGCTGAGCTGGCCGAGGATGCCGGCCGTGCTCGCTCCGCGGCTGATGGCGGCGGCCGAGGCCTGCTGGATGGTGCGGCCGTCCAGCATGGGATCGGAGAACGGCAGGCCGATCTCGACCGCGTCGGCGCCGGCCTCGATCATGGCGGCCAGCAGGTCCGTCCAGTCCTCGCGGATCCCGCCGGTGACGTAGGTGACGAGGCTGGGCCGGCCGGCGGCGCGGGCCTGGCGCAGTGCGGTCTCAACGGCGGCCACGGACGAGCTCCTTCAGGCAGGCGGCGTCCTTGTCGCCGCGGCCGGACATGGTGATCAGCACCGTCGCGCCGCCGGCCACGTCTCCGGCGTGCGCGGCGCGGTGCACCCAGGCCAGGGCGTGAGCTGACTCGAGCGCGGGCAGGATGCCCTCGGTCCTGGCGCACAACTCGGCCGCGGCCACGGCCTCCTCGTCGGTCGCGGTGTGGTACTCGGCGCGCCCGGACTCGGCCAGGCAGGCATGCTCGGGGCCGACGCCGGGGTAGTCGAGCCCGGCGGAAACGGAGCGCGCCTCGGCGATCTGGCCGTCCTCGTCCTGCAGGAAAGACGACAGGGAGCCGTGCAGCACGCCGGGGCGGCCGTCCGTCACCGCTGCCCCGCCCGCGGCCTCGACGCCGACCAGCCGGGCCGGGGTGGCGACGAAGCCGGCGAATGTCCCGGCCGCATTCGACCCGCCGCCCACGCACGCGACGACGACGTCCGGCCCGGCCCCCGAGAGCAGTTCAGCGCACTGGGCGCGCGCCTCGTCCCCGATGACCCGCTGGAACTCCCGCACCAGCCAGGGGTACGGGTGCGGGCCCAGCACCGATCCGATGCAGTAGTGCGTGGAGTCCACCGTGGTTACCCAGTGCCGCAGCGCCTCGCTGGTCGCGTCCTTGAGCGTGCGCGCCCCCGAGGTGACGGGCACCACGGCCGCCCCGAGCAGTTCCATCCGGAACACGTTGAGTTCCTGCCGCGCGATGTCCTTCGCCCCCATGTACACCGTGCAGCCCAGGCCCAGGTGCGCGGCTACCGTCGCGGTGGCGACCCCGTGCTGGCCCGCGCCCGTCTCGGCGACCAGCGCGGTCTTGCCGATCCGCTGGGCCAGCAGCCCCTGGCCCAGCGCGTTGTTGATCTTGTGGCTGCCGGTGTGGGCGAGATCCTCGCGCTTGAGCAGCACCCGCACGCCCAGCGCCTCGGACAGGCGGGTCGCCTCGGTGACCGGGGTCGGCCGGCCAGCGTAGGAGCGCTGCAAGCCGGCCAGCCCGGCCCGGAAGCCCGCGTCGGCCCAGGCCGCCCGGAAAGCCGCCTCGAGCTGCTCGCACGCCGGCACCAGCGCCTCAGGGACGAAACGCCCGCCGAATGACCCGAACCGGCCGCGTGGCCCCGGATCGCCCATCGCCCACGGCCGGCTCGTCACCGCGGCGTCCGGTGCGCTGGCGGGCGCGACATCCGGTACCGCGGCGACTGCGGCGTGCTGCAGTCGTTCGACCATCACGTGTCCTCTCTCCTCTAGTGTTCTAGAAGACTAGCACGTGATGCCTCGCTGTCGCAGTCCCCGCCCGCTGGTTTCGTGGCATCCGGTATACGGATGCGAAGTCCTATGCGAGTACGGCGGTGAGGGTGCGGTGGCCTATTTCGGCAATCTGCGGGTTGTCGGCTGAGTTGGCCAGGCACGCGAGCGATAGCGCGAGTGCCCAGCCTCGGGCTCGTGCCCAGCTGTCGTCGCTGGCGGCGTCGTGGCCTCCTGCGCGGTAGGCGGTGCGGAAATCGTCGTGGTACCGGGCTGGCAGGAGCATCCAGGCGACGGACAGGTCGGTGGCAGGGTCACCGGAGGTGATGTCGCCGAAATCGATCACGCCGCTGATGCGGCCGCAGTGGACCAGGATGTTGGCAGGATGGAGGTCGCCGTGCAGCCACACCGCAGGCTCGTCCCACGCGGGTGCCGCGAGCGCAGCCTCCCACGCGCGCGTCACGGCCCTGTGGTCGGCCAGGCCGCCTACTGCGGTCAGGTGCTGGGTGAGCCTGGCGCTGCGGTCCGCGAGCGGGACGCCGCGGAGGGCGTTGGCGGGTGCGTCCGGCGGGGCGGAAGTGTGCAGGGCGCCCAGGAACCGGCCCAGGCTGATCGCGGCGTCCTGCCAGTCAGTCGGCGGGTTCCGGGAGGCGACCTGCCCGGGCAGGAACGGGACGATGCTCCATGGCCACGGGTAGCCAGGGCCCGGCTGCCCGGTCCGCACCGGTACCGGAACTGGCAGCGTCAGCCGGGGCTGCAGAATCGGGAGCCACCGCTGTTCGTGCACGACGAGCCCGGCGGCGACCTCACGTCTGGGCAGCCGGGCGACCAGGACGTTGCCGACCCGGTACATAACGTTGTCCCAGCCGTTAGCCATCACCTTGATGGCCAGGTGAGCAAGGTCGGGTTGCTGGGCGGTCAGGAGCCGCCGGACCAGCTTGGGGGAGAGGTCCACCTCGGCGGCCGGCATGCGATGAGGGCCCACAATGCGACACTAACCCAACTGGCTGAATAACCGGACCTGCCTCCTGGCGCGCGTGCCCGGAACCTCGCAGACCTCCATACCGTCCGCCGGCCTGACGCAGCCGACGGCCGACTCGCGACGACCGCACGGTTAGCTACAGCACTTGCGGTCACGAGGCGTTCCCAACTGCTATGGCACACGCGTGCGAAGCCGCCCAATTGGGCGGCTTCGGCCAGCCCGTCGAGCAGGATCTGGCCGGCGGTGACCGCGTCTTGGGGTGTCGGCCGCTTCTTGGCAGGCATATCCCGTTGCCGCGCCGTCCAGGGCCGGCCGCGCCGGGCACTAGGACGCTGACAGCGGACGCTGGTCTTGCCCGATTCGGCCCTCGGCGCTGGGGCCCAACTGCTGACCTGGGTTGACGAGATCCTGCGATCGCCCGGGCCATCCCGGTTGACAGAGTTGATATGAAAAGCCTATCATTGTGATATCAGTTTTAGTGCGGGCCTGTCCGGGCAGCGCGCGGCTTCTGAAAGCAGGTACACGTCATGACTCAGTACGGCACATGGGTCAGCTACGGCGGGGACGCCAGGATCTGGCTCGCCATCGGCTTGCTGGCCGTCGCGGGTGGTGTGACCTTGGCCGGGATCCGGCTGCCGCTGCCCGTCCGGGCCACCCGGCCCGGACCAGTGGGCCGGATCGCCATGATCCTGGCCTGGGTCGCCTCGATAGNGGCGTTCCTGGTCTGCGTAACCATCTACGCCCGGCAATACGTTCACGCGTATGGCCCGGAGGCGACCGCGCCGCCCACGGATCGCATCGCCCCGATCACCTTGCTGGCGGTCGCGGTCGTCTTCGTCATCATCATCTCGCGCCGCTCGCCTGGCTTCAGGACGAGGCTGGCCAGCGGAGCCATCTGCGCGATAGCCGCACCGATGATCTTCGAGCTTCCGTTCGACCTCATCGTGATGGCCAGGACCTACCCCCCGATCCCGCCCGACCCGGCCTTGTACCGGGCCCTGTTCTTCGTGCCCCTGTTCCTGATCGAGATCATCACGCTGCTGCTCCTGCGGCTGTCGCCGATGGTGCGGCTGACCAGGGCCACGTTCTTTTCCTTCGCGCTGATGCTGGGCGTGTTCGCGGTCTGGGCCCTGTCCGGATTCGGCTACCCGTCGGCCCCGCTCCCCACCGCGCTGAACATCGCGTCGAAGATCCTGGCCTTCGTCACCGCCCTCACCCTGTTCCTGCCCCAGCGGCCCGCGCCCGAGCAGGCACCCCAGCCGGATAGCAACGAGCAGGCCCAGCCCGCTCGCCCGCCGCTGGCCCTGGACTCGCCAGCGCTCACCGAGATCGCGGACGATCCGCAGCTGACCGGCCAGCCCGCCGGGAGCATCGTCGATGAGCAGGCGAAGCCGGTCCCGCTGAGTCCCGGGCACCACCCGAGTCCGGCTGCGGTGCCGCAGCTGGCCAAAGTAAAGGAGGCAGACATGAGTGAGCCAGCCGTCGTGGTGCGCGGGCTGTGCAAGAGCTTCGGCGCGAAGGAGGCGGTGGCCGGGATCGACCTGGAGATCGCGGNCGGTTCGCTGGCCGGGCTGGTCGGGCCGAACGGGGCGGGGAAGACCACGTCCCTGTCGATGATGACCGGCCTGCTGCGGCCGGATGTCGGCCAGATCCTGATCAACGGGCTGGATGTGTGGGCCGACGGTCCACGGGCCGCCAAGGCCGCCATCGGGGTGGTGCCGGACCAGGCCCGGCTGTTCGAGCGGCTCAGCGGCGCGGAAATGCTGGAGTACGCCGGACGGCTGCGCGGCATGCCCGCCGCCGAGGCCCGCTCACGGGCCACCCAGTTGCTGGACGTGCTCGACCTGACCGCGGACGCGAAGCGGCTGGTCGCTGACTACTCCACGGGCATGCGCAAGAAAGTCATGCTCGGCTGCGCCCTGATCCACAATCCTTCGGTGCTGTTCCTGGACGAGCCACTGGAGGGGGTGGATCCGGTCTCCGCCGACGTGATCCGCAGGCTGCTGACCCGGTTCACCGCCTCCGGCTCGACCGTGCTGTTCTCCAGCCACGTCATGGAACTGGTCGAACAGGTCTGTGACCACGTCTCCATCATCGACAAGGGCCGGATCGTGGCCACCGGCACCACGGAGCAGGTACGGGGCGGCAAGACCCTGCAGCAGGCATTCCTCGACCTGGTCGGCCCGCACGCACGCGATGAGGAGGGACTGTCATGGCTCGGCGCCTCGTCCAGCTGAAGCTGCGCCTGCTGCGCAACGCACTGCACGCGTCCACGGCGGCCCAGGTCTCCTTCCTAGTCAGCACGACCCTCGCGATCCTGGTCGCGATCGGCACGTTCGTGGTGCTGGCCCTGTTCCGAGGCCAGAGCGTGTCCGTGGACGTGACCTCGGTCACCTTCACGGTGTTCGCGTTCGGCTGGCTGATCCTGCCGATCTTCGCCTTTGGCCTGGACAGCACCCTCGATCCGGCCACGCTGGCGATCTACCCGCTGCGCATCCGCCCGCTGGTGGTGGGACTGCTGGCCGCGTCGGCCGCCGGTGCGTGGCCGCTGGCCAACCTGATCGGCCTGCTCGGCGTGACCATCGGGCTGGCCCGCGGCCTGTCCGGCGTGCTCATCGCGGCGGTCGCGGTGCTGCTCCAGGTGCTGTTCTGCATCACGCTGGCCCGGCTGGTGACCACCAGCATGGCCGGGCTGCTCCGGTCCCGCCGCGGCAAGGACCTCGCCGCCTTCCTGATCATCCCGATCTTCGCGTTGTACGAGTTCTTTGCCCAGGTGGTGCCGAAGGAGGCCGCCGACGGCAAGGTCAGCACGGCGAGCTTCGCCGGCATCGACTCGTGGCTGCGCTGGCTGCCGCCGGGCCTCGCCGCGCACGCGATCCAGGACGCCTCCGACGGGCATCCCGGCACCGCGCTGCTGCGCCTGGCGCTGCTGGCCGCCATTATCGTCGCGCTGGGCTGGCTCTGGATCCGGTCGCTCAGCCGTGCTCTGGTCACCGCGGACACTACCACCCAGTCATCACGGGTGCACAGCACGGCGCTGCCGCTGGCCCGGTACGGCCTGCGCGGCGCGGTGACCGCCCGGGTCTGGATCTACCAGCGCCGCGAGCCCGCGTCGCTCGTCTTCTGGGCGATGACCGCGGTCATCATGGCCGCCGTGTCGGCCCGAGCCCTCCTCGGTCCGGACGGGCATCCGGCCTTCGTACTGGGCAGCGCGGTCGTCGGCGCCGGGTTCGTCGGCTACTTCCACGCCAACTCGGCCGGGCTGACCGGGCCCCCGTTCGTCCTCGAGGCCATGGCCCTGACCGGCCGCCGCGAGCTGCGATCCTACTTCTCCGGCCAGAACATCGCGCTCGCCGTGATCGCGGTGCCACTGATTACCGCGGTCTCGTTCGGCCTCGCCGCCGTGATCGGGAAGCCCGGGTTCGGACTCCTGGGCACGGCCATGGGCTTCGCCGCGCTGGGCGCGGCCCTGGCCATAAGCAACATCTTCACCGTCGTGGCTCCCTACCCGATGGACAAGCGAGCCGGAAACCCCATGCGCCAGGCCGCCCAGGGATACACGTCCTACCAGTTCCTCGCCATTTTCGGCAGCGTGGGCGGCACCGCCATAGCGGTCCTCCCGCTCATCTTCGCCACCGTGCTCAGCAACGCGGATCCGGCCGCCATCCGGATGCCGGTACTGCTGCTGTGCGGCGCCGCGTACGGCTTCGTGCTGGCCCTGGCCGGCGTACGGATCGCGGCCGTCGCGGCCGAGCGCAGGCTGCCCGAGCTGGCCCAGATCGCCATCCGCAGCAAGCTGTAGCAGGACTCACGAAACTGCCGCCCGCCGTCCCGGTCAGCCGATCGGCGGATACGGCGGAGCCATCCGGCCGATCCGGCGGTACAGCCGGCGGCCGGTGAGCTCTGGCTGGCCGGGGCCCGGCGTTGCGACGCTGAAGGCACCCAGCGCGACGGGCCGGAGCCGGAAGGACGGCGCACGACCAGGCATCTGAACGCATTAGCACACTCAGACAACCACGGGCCCAGCCCGGCAGGGCCTGGCCACCTGCAAAATTGGCGCATACCCCTTTGTGACGCTGCGGGGGTGGCGGCTAGGGCGTGGTCGATGAAAGGGCGCCCATGCCGCCGATGGCAGAGCGGCGGGAGGCACAGGCACCCCTACGGCACGCCGCTGTTCTCGATAGGATGCCAGCCGGTCAGCTGGCCGGGGTGGCGATCCCGTACTCGTGGATCTTGCGGTAGATCGTCGCCCGGGACATGCCCAGTGATCCGGCTCCCTTGGTTTTGTTGCCGTGGTGGTCCAGCAGGGTCTGCACGATGGCGTCGCGTTCTATTGACTCCAGCGGGCTGAGCAGTCGGCGGCTTACGCTCCAGCATTCGGGCGGAAGGTCTCCCGGATGGATGGTGCCGGTGCGCCGGTGCCGGGCAACCCGTCGCAGGACCTGCCAGAGCTGCTCGGTGTTGCCCGGCCAGTTCGACCGCAGCAGCAGGTGCATCGCCTCGGGCGAGCAGGCCGGCGGGCCGTGAGGGTTCAGCCTGGCCAGGAAGAACGGCACGAGCTCATGCAGGTCCTCGATGTGGTGGCGGAGCGGGGGAAGCTCCACAGCGCCGGGGAAGAACTTCAGCAGGCCCGCCAGGTCGCCGCTGGCCGGGCACTGGCTGAGCGTGACCGCAACCCACAGAACGTGCTGCTTGCCCGCGGCCAGCGCTTGCTCCAGCGCTATCCACAGTGCCTGAAGCCGCAGGGTGCTGAGCTGGTCGACGTGGCGGATGACCAGGCTCCCCTCGCCTTCAAGCAGTTCGCCGAGCGCCCGCACCATCCAGTCGTGATCACCGGCTTCGGCGGCGTCCAGCACGTGGAACGCGCCGGCCGGGTTGCGGCGCCGGCAGACAGCCCGCAGCAGCGCCAGCTTGCCGGCTCCGGGCTCGCCCTCCAGCGAGAGCCACTCGCCCGAGGCGCAGGCCGCCTCCACCCGACCGCAGGCTCGCAGCCACAGCGGACCGGAGCCCACCAGGGCGGGCCCGAACCTCCGCGCCTGCGAGCCTGTCCCCGCATCCCCCGCTGCCTGGCTGGCCGGCTCGATCAGCTTCACATGCACCACGCCGCCAGCCAGCTGCCGCCTGCCCTTCCCGCGCAGGGGGCGGCAGTGCATCCGCGCCCTGGCCCCGGTCGGCAGCTCGACATCCACCTGAGCAGGGTGATCGCCGGCCAGCGCCCCGGCCGCGTGGCCGAGGAGCGCGGCCTGGTCGCCGGGGTCGAGCGTGTCCCGCGCCTGGTCGTTCATCAGCACCATGTCGTGGGTTAGCGCGAAGACGAACCCGCCGGTGTAGCGGCAGGCCCGCAGATACTCCCGCAGCAGCTGGAACTCCTCCGCGCTGCTGTCGTCGAGGAGGCCCTGCGTGACCTGGCGGGCAGTGCTCTGGGCGAGCGCGATCAGCAGCCGGCCGGCGTCCTTGCGCCAGCTGGTCAGGTTCACGGCGCCGACGGCCTTGCCGGAGATCGGGTGTCGGATCGGCACCGCGGCGCAGGCGAGGTCCTCAAGGTGCTCGGCGTAGTGCTCGTGGCCGAACACGTGCGCCGCCTGGCCGCTCTCCAGTGCGGTGCCGATCCCGTTGGTGCCGACGAACTCCTCGGCGTAGCTGAAGCCCGGCGCTAGCTGAACGCGGTCCAGGTGCCGCTCAAGATCGTGGTTGGCTGTCAGCCTGGACAGCGCCACCCCGTGCGCATCGGTGAGGATGATGCTGACCGGCTCGCCCTGAAGACTCTCGCGCAGGTTCTGCAGCACCGGCAGGGCGGTGCGGGTCAGCGGGGTGTCGAGGTCGGGATCGCGGACGTAGGAGAGGTCAATGCGGTCGGCCGCGACATGCCACTCCCGGGAGCGCCGCCAAGACGCCAGGATCGTGTCACGCACCTGGCCCGGCTCGATGGGCTCCGCTGTCAGGAACCGTTCCCTGGCCTGGGCCAGCCGGCTGTCACCGGGCACGCCCGGCCGCACACGTGCTCCGCACGACATGCCTATCCCCAGTCTGCAACTGCAGCTATCACGAGGCCGGCCGGGACCCTGGCTGGCTCCGGGGCGAAGACGTTCATCGTGTCACCGGTTCCACATCCGCAGCCGCCAGGCCAGGGACCTGGCCTGGCGGCTTGCAACGGGCACCGGCAGCCTCAGCCGGATGCGCGGCACTGCGAGCGCCATGACCACGGCGATGACGATGGCCAGGCCGGCGGCGTGCGCTCCCGCGGTAGCCCCGGGTAGTTAGCCGTCGTTGGCGGCTGAGTTCCGGTGCCTGTCTCGCACGCTACGCTCGCATTCGGTAACTAGCAACCTATTTCCAGAATTTTTTAACATGTTGATGGTGGCGAACTGGACCTTCCTGACCAGCCGCCTGGGCGCTGCTGTGACTACGCCCCATGGCCAGGGACTTCGGCACCATGGAGCGCCCGCTGTGACCTGGAGATCGGAAAAGGCTGGCTGGGCCGCGCTCGATGACATCCGTCGCTGAGCGCTGCAAGCTGACCAGAGTTGCCAGGAGGCTCTCGTACAGAGACCGCAACGGGGCGCTGATCAGCTGCCAGAGGGATGCCAAATCCGCAGGTGGCTGGCTCTCATCCTGGCTCTCACTGCTGGACACAATTTCGAAAAAATAGCGGGCCGTACCGGATTTGAACCAGTGACCTCTTCCGTGTCAGGGAATTTCAGGACGATTCCGGGTGTCTGCCACCGTCGGACTGAGTCGAACGGGGAGCCCTTGACCTGGACGGACATTCTGAGTAGGTCGCGCTGAGTCCGGGGGGCGGCTGATGGCGTTGGCTCTCATTCGAGGAGTACCGCCCAGTACTTGAAATCCGCAAACGATCGCCCAACTCACGGCTGCTGGTCCTTGGCGACCAATCTTCCCGCCCCTGGCCCAGTACCGAACGTCAGCCGCAAAGTGCCGGCCAGCTCCCCGTCGGCATATGCGATCAGCAATTCTTAGCACTCATCAAGCGCGTCGGTGAACTGCCGCCGCGTGATCAGAGACAGAAGAGAACATGTTCATCTCCGCAACGTAAGTCTCATAACGCAGACGAAAACCAGCTCATGCTCCTCGGCAGTTTGTGCGAGCTTGACAGCGGCCTCGGGCGCCGTGGCTTCGGTGCTCACGACGTTGGTCCCGGCGGACAACCTTCCCCGTACTCAAGGCGGGGAGACGTGGCTGCCANGGCCGAAGCGTAACAGGCTTACTCGCGGCCTGGTTGTCGCTGCAGACGGGGTGACGCTGGGGTATGTAACGCCCTTGCGGTGGAAGGTGATTTGACCACCACTTCACGCGAGTGGTTGGCTCTCCACTTTTTCGTATGGCTGGCCAATCTACCGGGGTGATGAGCTGACAGGCCGGCGGGTGCCGGGCGAGAATGGGGTGGTGCGGGCTGAGGAACGGAAGCTTGCGACGGTTCTTTTCGCGGACCTCGTCGGGTCGACTGAGCTTGCAGCGGATCAGGATCCCGAACGGGTCCGGGCGATGCTCGATCGCTTCTACGACGCAATGGCGGCGGAGATCGAGCGGGCTGGAGGCACGGTCGAGAAGTTCATCGGCGATGCGGTGATGGCTGTTTTCGGCGTTCCAGCGGCGCATGAGGACGACGCGGAGCGGGCCTTGCATGTGGCGTTGGGGATGCAGCGGCGATTGGGAGAGTTGTTCGGCCGGCGGCTCGCCCTTCGTATCGGTGTGAATACCGGCGACGTCGTGGTGGGGCGGCCCCGTGAGGGCAGCTCGTTTGTCACCGGCGACGCGGTCAACGTCTGCGCCCGACTGGAGCAAGCGGCCGCTCCGGGGGAGATCCTGGCCGGCGACCGGACGGTTGCGGCCGCGCGCGGCGCGTTCGAGTTCGCGGAGCCGGTGAAGGTCGAGGCGAAGGGAAAGCCCGAGGGCATCGTCTGCCGCAAGCTTTTGCGCGCGCTGTCGCTGATGCGCCCGCGCGGGGTCGGCGGGCTGCAGCCGGTCTTCGTCGGGCGCGGCCGCGAACTGGCGGACTTGCAGCAGGCATATGGCCGCGTCGTCAGCAGCGGCGAACCGCACCTGGTCAATGTCGTCGGCGACGCTGGGGTCGGCAAGACACGGCTCCTGCGCGAATTCTGGCAGTGGCTGGGCGGGCAATCGCGGCCGCCGCTTCTGCGGGCCGGCAGGTGCCTCCCGTACGGTCACGGGATAACGTACTGGCCGCTCGGTGAGGTGCTGAAGGAGCACTTCGGAATTCTCGAGAGCGACCCGCCGGACGTGGTCGCCGAACGGGTCGCTGGCCGCGATGGGCTCGGCTTCACACTCGGCCTTGCGCCGCCGGAGGGCATGCACCCGCTGACCGTGCGCGACCGGCTGCACACGTCGTGGGTGGGTTTCCTTCAAGAGCTGACCGAGGAGCACCCAACCGTGGTCCTCGTCGAGGACCTGCACTGGGCGGATGATGAGCTGTGCGACCTACTGACGATGCTCGCCGTGCGCGTCCGTGGGCCGCTGCTGATGATCGCGACCGCACGGCCAGAGCTGCTCGATCAGCGACCAGGCTGGGCCCGGTCGGCCGGGACAACGGTCGTGCGGCTCGAGGTGCTGCCCTCCGAGGAGGCGGAGCAGCTGATCGGCGCGCTGCTTGGCAGCGACTGTCCCGGCCCCGTACACGAGCTGGTCGCTGAACGGGCGGAGGGGAACCCGTTCTTCGTCGAGGAACTGATCGCGACGCTCGCAGACCGAGGCGTACTTGCCCGCCGAAACGGCGGATGGTCGTTCGGTGAGCTCCCGGTGGGTTTTTCCGTGCCGGACACCGTTCAGGCTGTGATCGCCGCGCGCATCGACATGCTGCCCCGGGCCGAGAAGGCGGCGCTGCGGACGGCCGCCGTGATCGGGCGCGTGTTCTGGAGCGGTCCCGTCTGCGAGCTCGCCGAGGAAGCGGACCCGGACTTCGTCCTGCTCCAGGAGCGGGACTTCGTGCTCCGCCGGGCCGGCTCGTCGATCGACGGTCAGCAGGAGTACGTAATCAAGCACGCGCTCACCCGCGAGGTGGCCTACCAGAGCCTCCTCAAGGCGAAGCGGGCGCCGCTGCACGCCGGCTTCGGACAGTGGCTCGAGCGGAACGGGAAAGACGAGTCCGAGCACGCGCCGTTGCTGGCGCACCACTACGCCGCGGCCGTGGTTCCCGAAGTCCTTGATCTGGCCTGGTCCGGCCGGGAAGGGGAAGCCGATCGCCTGCGCGCCAAGGCCGTCTGGTGGTCGCGGCGGGCGGCGGAGCTGGCCATCGGCCGCTACGAGATCGACGAGGGCCTGACCCTGCTCGATCGGGCGCTCGGCCTCGAGAGCGACCCGCGGGAGCAGGCCGCGATCTGGCAGCGAATCGGCCAGGCCTGCGCCCTCAAGTACGATGGAGAGCGCTTCTGGCAGGCCATGCAGCAAGCGCTAGATATCGGCGGCCCCTCGGCCGAGGTGTACTCCGACCTCGCCCTGCAATCGGTGCAACGGGCTGGCATGTGGGTCCAGCAGCCGGACTGGACCCTCGTCGATCGCTGGATCGAGCAGGCCCTGGAGCTGGCCGGGGAAGGCTCCCTCGCCAAGGGGAATGCGCTCGCCGCGCTGGCCATGAGCAACGACGACGAATCCGCTGCTCGCTCGGCCCTGGCGATCGCCGAACGGCTGGGAGACGTTGAGCTTCGTTGCATATCGCTCTACATTCTCGCCGAAACAGCCCTCACCGCCAGGGACTTCGACCGGGCCTGCACCGTCATGGATCAGGTGATGGCGCTTCTCCCCAGGCTGCCCAATCCCGACGTCGGCTCCGTGGCACTCATGTCCGCGGTCTTCGTGTATCTGTGCTCCGGCCACCTCGGCGATGCCGCGCGGGCCGCCGTGCAGGCCGTCGACGTCGCGGCCGGCCTGACCCCGCACCACCGCCTGCACGCGGCGTGCTGGCAGATCCTGCTGGCGACCGTGACCGGGCGCTGGGACGAGGTGCGAGCTCGGACGGCCGAGGCCGAGCGAGTGGTGGACGCCAACCTGGCCGCGGTCACGCCCTGCGTTTTGACCGTCTCCATTCTCCTGAACTGCGCTACCGCCAGCGCACTGGCAGGCGACGAGGACGAGGCCCGGCGGCTGGAAAGCAAGGCGTACGGCCTCGGCATGGAAGGCGATCGGTGGTATCACGGCTGGTTCGACCCTCCCAAGATCCGCCTTGCGCTGGTCCGGGACGACCTCGGCGAAGTCGCGGAACTCGCGTCGCACGAGCTGGACTGGGAGTGGGAGCCGCCGCCGGCGTTCCTGGACGCACTCGCCGCGCTCGGCGACCGCGAGCGAATTGAGGCGGAGGCATCCAAGTGGATGCAACCGGGAAGCTTCGCCGAGCCATTCGCGCTCCGGGCCCTGGGCATCGCCCGCGGCGATCGGACACTGCTCAGGCAGGCGCTGGAGCGATTCGAGGCAATGCAGCTCTCCTGGCACGCAGAGCAGACGAGACGCCTGATGTAAGGCGGTGCTCCGTCTCGGTCTCGTCGCAGCCGGGCCACTCAGGCTAAGCCAGGAGACCCGGCCGACGGTGAGCGAGAGGACCACACTGGGGGTTGTGACCGGGAGTGCCGGCCCCGAAGATTCAGCTATGACCACTGACGTGGCAGGAGTCTTGCGCAACACCGTCCTGCTCCGCTCGGTGCCGGCGTCAGACCTGGAGCGGGTTCTCGCGGTATCCCGGTTGCGGACCTTCCGCCGCGGGCAGGTCGTGTTCACCAGGGGCGACCCGGGCGACACCTTGATTGTTGTGGTCTCCGGCCAGGTCAAGGTCGTGGTCCGCTCCGCGGACGGCGGCGAGCTAACGCTGACGATCATCCCTGCTGGCGGGGCATTCGGCGAGCTTAGCATCGCCGATGGCGGCCCTAGGTCCGCCGACGCCGAAACCCTTGAGGAATCCCAGTTGCTGCTCATCCCGCGCGAAATGATCCAGGAGATTTGCGCGCGGGTACCGCCCGCTGCGC
>JGI12270J11330_10001855_pt1 | contig 15615 bp, 13 predicted proteins | sample PeaSoiMetSII2010_FD_11330 | JGI IMG/M metagenome (IMG submission 11330)
CTCTCCAAGAGGCCGGTTGACTTTTCGCTCTGATTTGCTGAGCAATCGCGATTGCGCATGATCCAACCGGAAAGCTCTATGGTCTCACCGGGATCGCGGAGGGATACGAGTGCATCTCGGCTTACATAGTGAATTCCGGATTCGGTCACGATAAAATCCATCGGTACGTCGTAAGGCTGCGGCTGAATCGTTGCGATCCGGGACAATTCGAACGCCACGCCGAACTTGAGCGGTTGTGGTCGCAGGATGGTGAGCGTCCGATCGAAATAGCCACCACCATAGCCAAGCCGGTAACCTCGCGAGTCAAAACCCACGGGAGGGATGAGCATGGCTTGCGGACGGACGACAGCGGTTCCCTCAGGCACCGGCAGGTCGAACACGTCTTTGCTAACACGCACGCCTGGCCGCCATTCACGGAACTGAAGTGGCGATCCTTTTCGCGATACGACCGGGAGTGCGACCGTCCCACCGTATTTTCGGATTTAATGTATCGCGAACCGAGGATCAAACTCACCTTGAAACGGCCAGAAAAAACTGACTATCTTCGAACACAGAATTGGGAAGCCCTCCGCCAGCAACTGCGTGGCGCGCGCGCCACCGGCGGCGCTGCATCTTCTTGATTGCCACTCTGAGAGAAGATCCGCGCACTGAGCCTTTCTTCACCCCTTAATCTCGTCCGGATTGTCCAAGAGTGCGCTCCTTCTGGCGCGAGCCCGGCAGCAGGTCCGCGCGCACAGAACCCTTTGCGTGAGCCTATTCATATTGAACTAGCCTGCTTACCGTCCGCAATTGCATTTCCGCCTCCGCGCTGATCCGCGCAACGAGCGTTGCGGCGCTCTCGATGCTGTTTATCAAATCGACGACCTCGCCAGCCCAGACGACCGCAATCTCGTAGTTGCCGACAGAAACGGCNGCTCGATACGCAATGCGCTCCATTTTCAGAGCCGCCGCTAGATCGCTTTCGCGATTCTCCCAATGGTCCATGAAGCGATTGCGAAGGGCGCGGCCAAGATGGTGCACAGGCCATGCATAATCGCGGACGATGTCGAATACCCTCGTGCGTGCGGTGTCGCTTCCCGTGGCAGCAACGATGCGTCGTTTCGCCTCATCCTGGCCCAAGGCTTCCGAAGACGCGTAGAACCGGGTACCGAGCAAGGCGCCGTGGGCGCCCAGCATCAGCGCGGCCGCCAAGCCGCGGCCGTCGCCAATCCCGCCCGCGGCAATGACGGGCGTAGGGGCCACCGCGTCAACCACGGCCGGGACCAGCGGCAGCGTGGCCCGCACACCCCCGTGCCCACCGGCTTCCGTGCCTTCGGCGACGATGAGATCGGCACCGGCCTCGCAGGCAACTCGAGCCTGCTCCAAGTCCTGAATCTGGCAGATTAACTTGCATCCGGCGGACTTAATCGTTTGAGCATAGGGACGAGGGTCGCCGAAAGAGAGCATGAGAGCAGCAGGGTGATAGCTGAGTGCCAACTCGAGAACGGCTGGCTTGATCGACCATGTAATTAACCCTAAGCCCCAAGGCCGGTCCGTCTCATCCCTTGCTCGCGATAACTCGGTGCGCAACCAGCCGGCATCCCCGTAGCCCCCGCCGACCAGACCCAGTCCCCCGGCGTTCGAGACGGTGGCGGCCAAATTTCCGCCCGAGACGCCGCCCATGGGTGCAAGCACGATGGGATGTCTCAAATCGAACATGTCGGTCAGTGCCGTAGTGATCATGGGGTAGCTCGCTCTTCCATCGCGAGGGCGAAATTTTGAAAAGCGTATTTGTATCATACTTTGATATAAATAGCACAATGACGAAATTGCACCGGGCACAGTCCGCACCGACTATGTTCAAAGTTCGGAGCGAACCTCGAAAAAGCGGATATCGAAACTCTTGCAAATTTCCGCTACCAGTTGAGGCGGTTTCTGCGCTTAGGCGAGGACGTGACGCGTGAGACGGGCATCACCATGTTGCAGTACCGGCTGATGCTTATGTTCAGGGCTTTCCACGGAGGGAATGGGCGACGGTAGGCAAACTCGCGGAGCGCCTGCAAGTGACGCAGCACGGTATTGTGTCGTTGATTTCGCGATGTGAAGCGACCGGATTGGTTCAGCGCTGCACGGTGAGATCGATGAGCGCCGCGTAGAGGTCAGATGCCGGATAAGGTCGGTCGATGCCTCGATCATCTAGTGGGTCTGCGCCGCAAGCTCTTATCCCTGAAGTAGAAATCCGAGGGAGCGATTACAAAATGTGCCGGATTTGACCTCGTCTGAAACGGTTCCGGGCCATCGTGGAGCAGGCGCTAGACGGCGTCATCTTCGTCGATCCCCACGGGCGGATTCGGATCTGGAAGCACGGCGCCAAGACGATCTTCGGATATGCCGCGGGGGAAGTCCTGGACACGAGCCTCGATGTGATCGTCCCAGAGCGCTTGCGGTGCCCGCACTATGAAGGCTTTCCCTGGTCCATGAAGACCGGATAGACCAGGCATACCGGCCAGTTGTTGACCACCCGATCGGTGCACAAGGACGGCGGCAAGCTGTACGTGGATCTGCCCTTGGGTCTGATAAAGGACCCCCGCCGGTACCATTACCGGCGCATTGGCGATCGGCCGGGATTGCACCGAACGCCATTTTTTCCGGAGGCTTAGCGCCTTGAACTTGGCGCCCTAAGCAGACTTGGAATCCATTGGGGTCATGTACGACTTCCGATCCCCGACTTGACAACAACAAGGTCAATCGTCGCATGCAATTTCACCTCGTTGTGGCGTTTCATCAATGCGGTCGTGCACCTATGGAATCGGCGTAACGAACTTTCGGTACAGCCTGGGAAGCGCCCCCTCGCGGTTACTAATTGCCGAGCATCCTTTTCCACGATACACATATGGTCGGGAGTACTCCTACTCGGTGCGATGGCTTGTCGTAGGTCAAGGAACTCCAGCCGCGATCGAGGAAAATTGTAACCAGTATATTTTATATATCTTTAAACGGCCTGCAACTTCCTTGCCCCCTTTTTTTTGGGGACTCGCTGTCGATGTATGCCCTCGTAGAAGACCAGGTGAAACGATTCGTCAGAAGCAAGTTCGCCCGACGCGCCGCGTCGGTCCTGCCGTTTACTGCCATCGCCTTCGGCAAAGCCAGTGTCTTCAAATGCTTCAGCGACGAGTATACCGCGAGCATCGTCATGGTCAGCGGAATCGTGGCTCTATCCGGCGGCATGGCCAGCTTTTTCCTTCCGAACCTGTTCGGTGTGCCCGTGTTCAATACGGGCGACCGCCCTAGCGTCTTCATGCCGATGTACGGCATGGTCTGGGTGTCGCTTATCTGGATGTACTGGACCGAGGTTCGTCGCACGCAACTCTCCGCAGAACTTGCCGGAACGCTCGGCTCGGAAAGCTGACTCGCATTGCCCTTTGTCAGGAACCTCAATGAACACCAGCGTAAAGGCAACGGCTGACAATGCCGTGCCGTCAGCAGCGGGCAGCGGCGATATCGTCGATTGGCGCCCGGAAGACCCGACCTTCTGGAATGTCACTGGCAAGCGTATCGCCTACCGCAACCTGTGGATCTCGATACCTAGTCTGTTATGTGGCTTCGCGATCTGGGGCATGTGGGGAATCATCACGGTGCAGATGCTCAATCTTGGCTTTCCGTTCAGCCAGGGCGAGCTGTTCACACTTACCGCCATTTCCGGGTTGGCCGGCGCCACGATGCGTATCCCGGCGGCGTTTCTGATCCGGTTGGCGGGCGGACGCAACACCATCTTCCTCACCACTGCGATGCTCCTCGCTCCGGCCATGGGAACGGGCATCGTGCTGCAGCACAAGGACTGGCCGCTGTGGGCGTTCCAGCTGATGGCGCTTTGGTCCGGCGTGGGTGGCGGCAATTTTGCAAGTTCCATGTCGAACATCAGCACCTTTTTCCCGAAACGGCTGCAAGGCACTGCGCTGGGGCTAAACGCCGGGCTTGGCAACTTCGGCGTGACGAGCATGCAGATTGTCATTCCGCTGGTAATGACGATTGGCATCTTCGGCGCCTTTGGAGGTGAACCGATGACGCTCGTGAAGGACAGCGGTTGGATCTTGGGAAAGATCAAGGCCGGAACGCCGACGTATATCCAAAATGCGGGCTTTGCCTGGCTTCTCTCGCTGGTGCCGCTGGCTGTCTTTTGCTGGTTCGGAATGAACAACCTGAAAACCGTCTCGCCCAACACGGGGGGAACGATCGCAGCCTTTCTCAAGATCATCTGGCTCTACACGCTGTCCTTCGTGCCCGCCGGCATCGGTCTTTACCTTTACCTGCCGGCGCCTAGCGGACTGGGCCTGCTGAACATGTGGGCAGCGATGCCGCTCATCATCACCGGCACGTTGCTGGTTCTGAAGCTCACCGCCTTTGGCACGATGAAGGAGAACCTCGCGACGCAGTTTCAGATCTTCGGCAATAAGCACACTTGGTCGATGACCCTACTCTACATTGTGACTTTCGGCTCGTTCATCGGGTTCTCGATGGCGTTGCCACTTTCGATAACGGTGATCTTCGGTATCAGCCATGTACCCAACGCGGCAGGGCTGATGCAACACACACTCAAAAATCCAAACGCGCCTTCGGCATTGACCTATGCGTGGATCGGTCCCTTCGTCGGTGCGCTGGTGCGTCCGCTCGGGGGCTGGATTTCTGACAAGGTCGGTGGTTCGATTGTCACCCAGATCATCTCGGTGGTCATGGTGGTCGCCTCGGCCGCCGTGGGCTATGTGATGTTGCTCGCGTACCAATCGGCCACCCCGGAGGATTACTTCCTCGTCTTCATGAGCCTGTTTGTGGTGCTGTTTACCGCTAGCGGTATCGGTAACGGATCCACCTTTCGCACCATTGGCGCAATCTTCGACCGCCAGCAGGCCGGGCCCGTTCTTGGCTGGACGTCGGCGGTGGCCGCGTACGGGGCATTCATCGCCCCGGTGGTGATTGGCGCCCAGATCAAGGTCGGCACGCCCCAAATCGCGATGTACGGTTTTGCGATGTTCTATGCCCTGTGCCTAGCGCTGAACTGGTGGTTCTACCTCCGACCAAACGCATACGTGAAGAACCCCTGAGCTACCGCTTCCCGGAGACACTCCATGAGCCATTTCCTCGATCGACTCAACTACTTCTCTCAGCCGAGGGAAGCGTTCTCTGGCAACCATGGAGTCACAACCGGCGAAGACCGGACCTGGGAGGACGCATATCGAAACCGCTGGGCCCACGACAAAATCGTGCGCTCCACGCACGGCGTGAACTGCACTGGGTCCTGCTCGTGGAAAATCTACGTCAAGGGCGGCCTCGTCACCTGGGAGACGCAGCAAACCGACTATCCGCGCACCCGCTGGGACATGCCCAACCACGAACCGCGGGGCTGCGCGCGCGGTGCGAGCTACAGCTGGTACCTGTACAGCGCGAACCGCCTCAAGTACCCGCTGGTGCGTGGCCGCCTTCTGAAGAGCTGGCGCGCGGCGCGCATCACACACAACCCGGTCGACGCGTGGGCATCGATCGTCGAAGACGACGCAAAGCGACGCAACTACCAGCAGGTGCGGGGCCTAGGCGGTTTCGTGCGCTCGACCTGGGACGAAATCAACGAGATCGTCACCGCTGCCAACGTCTATACGATCAAGAAATACGGTCCTGACCGCATCGTCGGTTTCTCGCCGATCCCAGCCATGTCCATGGTCAGCTACGCCGCTGGCACACGTTACCTTAGCCTGATCGGCGGCGTGTGCATGAGCTTCTACGACTGGTACTGCGACCTACCGCCGAGCAGCCCGCAGGTCTGGGGTGAACAGACCGATGTACCCGAATCGGCCGACTGGTACAACTCCAGCTTCCTCATCGCCTGGGGCTCTAACGTGCCGCAGACGCGCACCCCCGACGCGCACTTCTTCACCGAGGTGCGTTACAAGGGTGCGAAGACGGTGGCGGTCACGCCGGATTACTCCGAGGTCGCGAAGCTGGCCGACGTCTGGATGAATCCGAAGCAGGGAACGGATGCGGCGGTCGCGATGGCGATGGGCCACGTGATCCTCAAGGAGTTCTATTTCCCTGACGGCGGACGCGTACGCAGCCCCTACTTCGACGATTACGTACGCCGCTATACCGACATGCCAATGCTGGTGATGCTCAAGGAGCACACCCTTCCCAGCGGCGAAGTGATTAACGTGCCGGACCGTTATGTTCGCGCATCGGACTTTAACGGCAATCTGGGCCAGGCCAACAATCCGGAATGGAAGACGGTCGCTTTCGACGAAACCGGCAAAGTGGTATTGCCCAATGGAGCAATTGGATTTCGCTGGGGATCCGAAGGGAGGGCGGATCAAGGCCAGTGGAATCTTGAGGCCAAGGAAGCGCGCCACGGACATGAAGTAAAACTCAAGCTTTCGGTACTCGAAGGCGAATCTCCGAGCACGCAGACGGCAAAAATTGCATTCCCGTATTTCGGCGGCGTTGTGAGCGAGCACTTCCCGAATAACCAGCAAACCGACGTGCTCGTGCGCACCGTGCCGGTGCGGCGCATCGCTCTGGGCAAGGCCGGCGAAAAGCGCGAGACGCTTGTCGCAACAGTCTTTGACCTGCAAGTAGCAAACTACGGCGTTGCACGCGGGCTGAGTGGCGAGCTGGCCGCCACCGGTTTCGACGACGATATGCCCTACACGCCAGCTTGGCAGGAGCGCATCACCGGCACGCCACGCGCACAGCTGATCTCGGTGGCGCGTCAGTTCGCCGAGAACGCGCACAAGACGCAGGGTAGATCCATGGTGATCATCGGCGCCGCGATGAACCACTGGTACCACAGCGACATGAACTACCGGGGCGTAATCAACATGCTGATGCTATGCGGTTGCATCGGCAAGAGCGGTGGCGGCTGGGCGCACTACGTGGGTCAGGAAAAGCTGCGGCCGCAGACCGGCTGGACCGCGTTAGCTTTCGCCCTCGACTGGATCCGCCCGCCACGTCAAACGAACAGCACGAGCTTTTTTTACGCACACACCGACCAGTGGCGCTACGAGAAACTGGGAATGGACGAAGTGCTCTCGCCGCTGGCCGATCGGAAAACATACGGTGGCAGCATGATCGACTACAACGTCCGTGCCGAGCGCATGGGGTGGCTACCAAGCGCACCCCAGTTGCAGACGAATCCCTTGCAGGTGGTACGCGATGCCCAAGCCGCGGGCGTCGACCCGAAGGACTACGCGGTCAGGGCGCTGCGGGACGGTTCGCTGAAAATGAGCTGCATCGACCCGGATCATCCGGACAACTGGCCGCGCAACATGTTCGTGTGGCGCTCCAACCTGTTGGGATCGTCGGGCAAGGGGCACGAATACTTCCTTAAACACCTGCTCGGCACGAGCAACGGCGTGCAAGGAAAGGATCTGGGTGCCGAGAAAGCGAGACCCGAAGAGGTCGTTTGGCACGAAAAAGCACCAGAGGGCAAGCTCGATCTGCTGGTCACGCTCGACTTTCGCATGAGCACGACCTGCCTGTACAGCGACATCGTGCTGCCAACCGCCACCTGGTACGAGAAGAACGATCTCAATACGAGCGACATGCACCCATTCATCCATCCGCTTTCCACAGCAGCGGACCCGGCCTGGCAATCCCGCAGCGATTGGGACATCTACATGGGTTTTGCGAAAACATTCAGCGAGAGCTGCGTCGGCCATCTGGGTGTCGAACGCGAACTTGTGTTGACACCACTCATGCACGACAGTCCGTCGGAGCTGGCCCAGCCATTCGAAGTCAAGGACTGGAAGCGTGGCGAGTGCGACCTGATTCCTGGAAAGACCGCGCCGAACCTGCAGGTGGTAGAGCGCGACTATCCCAATGTCTACAAGCGCTTCACCGCGCTTGGGCCCCTGATGGGCAAGGCGGGCAATGGCGGCAAGGGCATTACCTGGAATACGCAGACGGAAGTCCGACAACTCGGTGAACTCAGCGGGGTCGTCACCGCCGAAGGCGTGACCTGCGGTATGCCCAAGATCGAGACCGACATCGATGCGGCCGAGGTAGTACTCATGCTGGCACCTGAGACAAACGGCCATGTGGCGGTCAAGGCCTGGGAGGCATTGGGCAAGCAGACTGGGCGCGACCACACGCACCTCGCGGTGCACCGCGAGGATGAAAAGATACGCTTCCGTGACATCCAGGCGCAACCGCGCAAAATCATCAGCTCGCCCACCTGGAGCGGCATCGAGAGCGAAAACGTTTCCTACAACGCCGGTTACACCAATGTCCACGAATTGATTCCATGGCGCACGCTGACCGGCCGCCAGCAGTTCTACCTGGATCACCCGTGGATGATCGCGTTCGGCGAAGGCTTCAGCAGTTACCGTCCGCCGATTGACCTCAAGGCAACGGCCGGCATCCACGGAATCAAGCCAAATGGCAATCGCGAGATAGCGCTGAACTTCATAACGCCGCACCAGAAATGGGGAATCCACTCGACCTACACCGACAACCTGCTCATGCTCACGTTAAGCCGCGGCGGGCCCTGCGTGTGGCTCAGCGAGGACGACGCAAAGCGGGCCGGCATCGTCGACAACGACTGGATCGAGCTGTTCAACCTCAACGGCGCGATCGCGGCGCGCGCGGTGGTCAGCCAACGCGTCAAGCCCGGCATGGTGATGATGTACCACGCGCAGGAGAAGATCGTGAATACGCCCGGGTCCGAGATCACTGGCATGCGTGGCGGCATCCACAACTCGGTTACGCGCATCGTTCTAAAACCCACCCACATGATTGGCGGCTACGCGCAGCTCAGCTACGGCTTTAACTACTACGGAACGATTGGCACCAACCGCGACGAGTTCGTCGTCGTGCGCAAGATGAACAAGATCGACTGGCTCGACACACCAGTTGCCGAAAATCTAATCCGCCCCGTGCAAGCTCAGGGAGAAGTTGCATGAAGATCCGCGCTCAAATCGGCATGGTGCTCAATCTGGACAAATGCATCGGCTGCCACACATGTTCCGTGACCTGCAAGAACGTCTGGACCAGCCGCCCCGGCATGGAGTACGCCTGGTTCAACAACGTCGAGAGCAAGCCCGGAATCGGCTACCCGATGGAATGGGAGAACCAGGACAAATGGAGCGGCGGCTGGGTTCGCAACGCCGACGGCTCCATTCAGCCGCGTCAAGGGGCGAAGTGGAAGCTGCTGATGCGCATCTTCGCCAACCCCAAGCTGCCCGAGATCGACGACTATTACGAGCCCTTCACCTTCGACTATGGGCACCTGCAGTCCGCGCCGGAGATGAAAGCCACCCCGACGGCGCGCCCGCGCAGCCTGATTACCGGTAAGCAGATGGACAAGATCGTCTGGGGTCCGAACTGGGAAGAGATCCTCGGCGGTGAATTCTCCAAGCGCAGTAAAGACAGGAACTTCGACGACGTCCAAAAGGAGATCTACGGCCAGTTCGAAAACACTTTCATGATGTACCTGCCCAGGCTTTGCGAGCATTGCCTGAACCCTGCATGCGTCGCTTCGTGTCCGTCGGGCTCAATTTACAAGCGCGAGGAAGACGGCATCGTGCTGATCGACCAGGATAAGTGCCGCGGCTGGCGCATGTGCGTGAGCGGCTGCCCGTACAAGAAAATCTACTACAACTGGAAGAGCGGCAAAGCCGAGAAATGCATTTTTTGCTACCCGCGAATAGAAGCCGGCCAGCCAACGGTTTGCAGCGAAACCTGCGTCGGCCGGATCCGGTATTTAGGTGTGCTGTTGTACGACGCCGACCGCATCGAGGAGGCAGCCAGTGTCGAGCACGACCGCAACCTATACCAGGGGCAGCTCGACATTTTCCTCGATCCCAATGATCCGAAGGTGGTCGAGCAGGCACGAATTGACGGTATCTCCGACAAGTGGATGGAAGCTGCGCGCAACAGCCCGGTTTACAAGATGGCGGTGCAATGGAAGGTGGCGCTGCCGCTGCATCCCGAATACCGAACGATGCCGATGGTCTGGTACGTTCCACCGCTGTCGCCGATCAGCGCGGCAGCCAATGCTGGTCACGTGGGGTGCAACGGGGACATTCCGGACGTCAACCAGCTGCGCATTCCGGTCAAGTACCTGGCCAATCTGCTTACCTCAGGCGACACCGTGCCGGTCGTGCGTGCGCTCGAACGCATGCTGGCGATGCGCGCGTACCAGCGCGNAAAGAATGTCCATGGGAGGATCAACGAAACCGTTCTGAAGCAGGTCGGGATCAACCAGGCCGAGGTGGNGGAGATGTATCAACTCATGGCNATTGCCAACTACGAGGACCGGTTCGTGATCCCCACGACCCACCGCGAATATGCTGAAAACACGTTTAACGTTCGCGGGGGCTGCGGCTTCAGCTTCGGCAACGGCTGCTCGGAAGGTACCGGCGAGACCAGCCTCTTCGGCAGCGAGAAAAAGCGCACGATTCCCATCAAGGTGGAGGTTTGAACATGTTCGCACCAAGCTCGCCCCGACCGATGGCGAAGAGCCTGCGCGTTCTGGCCGCGCTACTCAATTACCCCGACGCAAGCATCCGAGGCTACCTGTTGGAAATGAAAGTTCTCCTGCATGAAGAATGCGCAATTTCCCAGTCGCGCCGGATCGAACTCGACACCTTGATCGACGCGCTGGCACGCACCGAGCCGCTCGACGCCGAGGCCGACTATGTCGAATTGTTCGACCGTGGTCGCGCGACCTCCCTGCACGTGTTCGAGCATGTCCACGGCGACTCGCGCGAGCGAGGTCCGGCGATGGTCGATCTTGGCCAGACCTACGAGAAGGCGGGCCTGGTCCTCGAGGCGGGCGAACTTCCCGACTACTTACCAGTGGTGCTCGAATTCGTCTCGACCCAGCCGCCGCGCGAGGCACGCGCCTTTCTGGCCGAGATGGCACACATCTTCAATGCAATTTTTGGTGCGCTGCGCCAGCGCGAAAGTGCCTACGCCAGCGTGCTTGCCGCACTGTTGGAACTGGCCGGTGAAGAGTCGCGGCCGGTCACTCCGCTCGCCCAAGAGTCGCTGGAGGAGAGCTGGGCCGAACCGCCCGTGTTCGACGGCTGCTCGTCCAAGGGCCAGACCAGGCCCGGCCAGGCACAACCAATCCACCTCGTCCTCCGAGCCGCGGATCCGGGAGGCACGGCATGAGCGCCCTGCAAACTTATCTGCACAATTTCGCCTTCACCGTCTACCCTTACATCTGTCTGGCGGTGTTCTTCATGGGCAGCCTGGCCCGCTTCGACCGCGATCAGTACACCTGGAAAAGCGACTCGTCGCAGCTCCTGCGCCGGGGCACACTGCGGTGGGGCAGCAACCTGTTCCATGTCGGCATTTTGTTCCTGTTCTTCGGCCACTTTGCCGGACTGCTGACACCGCACGCGGTCTACGAGGACTTCATCTCGCCGCAAAACAACCAACTTGTCGCCATTTTTTCCGGCGGCATTGCCGGTTTCATCTGCTTCATCGGTCTGAGCCTGTTGCTGTACCGGCGCCTGTTCGATCCGCGCATCCGGCTGACAAGCCACCGAACCGATATCGCGATACTTGTGATCCTATGGGTGCAACTGACTATCGGGCTGATCACGCTGCCCATATCGCTCGAACATGCCGATGGCAGCTCAATGCTTGCACTGGCAGACTGGGCGCAGGGCATCGTCACCTTCCGCCCCAACGCGGTGGGTCTCATTGCGCTGGACTGGCCATACAAACTGCATCTCATTCTCGGCATGACAATCTTTCTGCTGTTTCCGTTTAGCCGTCTGGTGCACGTTTGGAGCGGATTTGCCACGATCGGGTTCTTGTTTCGTCCGCACCAGGTCGTCCGCAGCCGGCGTCTGAACGTGCCGGCCGGCCACAACCTGCCGCGCTAGCCTGGCGCCGGTGTTTGAAGGAGGTGCTCGCATGCTCATCGAAAGAGTCGAGGGTGCTACCACCTCGCCGGAGAACATCGCTACACTTCTCGAAGTAGAGCTTGGCAGGGATTGGCAAAGCTATTTTGCCAGCCTCGGTTGTGGCGACATCGTGCTGCACAAGAAGCCCGCACCGGACATTTACCACTAGGTGCCGAATGACCTCGGCCTCGCCCCGGCTGAATGCATCGCGCTGGAAGACTCCAATAGCGGCCTGCGCTCTAGCCTGGCCGCGAGCATCATGACTTACATCATCATCATCAACAGCTACGCCCGCACTCAGGATTTCAACGAGGCAGCAGTGTTCGACGATCTTGGCGACCTGGATGCGTTTTACAAGGCAACCGGCTTGCCACTTACCAAATATCTCATGCGCGTAAATTTACTTCGCCCACGGCGGATTCAAGAAACAACTGCAACCGTTATGCGTAAGTGGCCTCACGCTGCCCGACAACGGACACTCGCGAAGGACACTGATTGGCCGTTATGCACAGTTCTCCGTGATGAATAGTTTGCTCGCCCGTAGCCGATTACGTGCCTCGCGCGCGAGCGGTTGAGTAGGCCAGCGCCAAGTCGCGCTGATTGACGAGTTCCTTGGTGGGAGTGACCGAGATTTTGCCGGCGGTCGGCAGCCGGTGATACTCAAGCGCGGCGGCGCGAAGTTGGTCATCCATTCGAGTTCTCCAGTGGTATACGCCCCGCTGCGGTCCGGGGCAGATCTTCTATCCTTTTTCAGGTGGCAACTAGTGCAAAAGGGCTGTCGTCCACGCTTTCGTGACGAAGGCGAGGCCAACCCCCTTTCCGGGGCCGATCGTCGCAGTTCTGGGATAAGGTTGGCTTTGCGAACCTACAACCTGTCAAGGAGAAGGAACGATGACCGCCAAGCCCAGTATCGCACCGGTGGATCTTGTTGGACAAACACGTCGATGGTCACCTTTCGCGGGAGATGATTGGCTACGTCTGACCTCCTGAACCCAGTACCCATAAGGGTTTTCAGGCACCTGCATCGCATCCCACCGATTTTCCTTCGCTCCGAACGCGGTTCGCCGGCCAGCAAAAATTCGCCCAGCGGCGCCAACACACAGGTCGTGCAAAAATGCTCTCGCTGACGAAAAGATCAGTATTTACAATGGTCATGCGACCTCGTTAACGATCGAGTGGGAATAATTCAGGATTCAACGGTAAGCCCATGAAAAGCAAAACGCCCAGCAAGCCGCCTACCCTGGAAGACGATCCCGGCATTCCGGTGTCGCGCAGGATCCGCGACCGGATTCGTAAGGCCAACGAGCGGTTCCACGCCAACGACAATATTGCGAAATTCATTGAGCCCGAGGAACTGCGCCAGCTCCTGATGGAGGTCGAGGCCAAGATGCAGGGCGTGCTGGAGAGCCTCGTGATCGACACCGAGAGCGACCACAACACGCAGCACACGGCCCGGCGCATTGCGAAGATGTACCTCACCGAGATCTTCCGGGGTCGTTACAGCCTCATGCCCACCATTACCGAGTTCCCCAATCTCGAGCGCCTGAACGAGTTGATGATTGTGGGCCCGATTACGGTGCGAAGCGCCTGCTCTCACCATCTTTGCCCGATCATCGGAAAAGTATGGATTGGCGTTATGCCAAACGAACACTCAAACCTCATCGGGCTCTCCAAGTACACGCGGCTTTGCGACTGGCTAATGAGCCGGCCGCAGATCCAGGAGGAGGCCGTCGCACGGTTGGCGGATCTGTTGCAGGAGCGAATACATCCGGATGGTCTTGCCGTCGTGATGGAGGCTGACCACTTCTGCATGCAGTGGCGCGGCGTCAAGGACGCCGAATCGAAAATGATCAACAGCGTGATGCACGGTTCTTTCCTCAAGGATGCGAACCTGCGCCGTGAGTTTCTCGCCCTACTGCAGAGAAAGCATGCCTAGGAGGCACCGATGCTCGTCCGACTTCTCTACGCCAGCCGTTCCGCGAAACCCATTGACTCAGGAGTCGTCGAGTCGATCCTCGCGCAGTCCCGCAAGCGCAATCCGGAACTCGGCATCACCGGGATCCTGTGCCAGGACGGCGATGTCTTCCTGCAGGTGCTGGAGGGCGGGCGCATGGCCGTCAATCAGCTCTATAACGAGATCGTGCACGATGAACGCCACCGCGATGTGGTTTTGCTTCACTTCGAGGAGATCATGGAGCGCCGTTTTGCCGGTTGGACCATGGGGCACGTGAACCTGGCCAAAGTGAACCCATCGCTGCTTCTGAAGTATTGTGAGAAGACGGCTCTCGATCCCTATGCGACGTCCGGTCGGGTGGCGATGGCTCTGCTCGAGGAGTTGATCGCTACAGCGCAGATCATCGGGCGCGCGGGTTAGCTGTTGAGGATCGGTAATCGTGCGAGCCAGGTTCCTTAAGCGTGCGAGCCGCTCATCAAATCGGATCATGAATTTCTACTCCGCCTCTGCGTCACCCTCGCGCGCCAGCGACGCGCGGCATATACTCCCCGATGGGCGGCGCAGGCTGAACGAGGAGTTGTCATGGCCAACAAGTTCTTGCGGTTGAGGGCAGCGATCCGGCGCCGCGCCGAGTCTCTTGCCAATGTGGTGCGGCGCACTGAACCCGAGGCGATCCACGGCCGATTACATCCGGACAACCAAGCGCTGGACGGCCGCTATTACGGCCTACTGGTCCACGTGGACCGATCCGACCGCTGAAGTCCCGAGAAGAAACCCGAGCGGCGCGACACACCGGACCACCATCGCAGCGCCCGTGCGGACCCGCACTTGGACGAGCCCACAGAGGACATGCAACTCCAAGTAAATTGGACAGCCGCCACAGTGCCCCACTAACGCCAGGCATGGCGCATAGCGCCGTGTCTGGCGCACAAAGAAAGCGCCTTGTGGTAACGGAAGACTCGGGTCGTGACTCGTGCCGCTGATTTTTCGCGCAATTGCGCGGACCCGGGTCCAAGCGCAGAATATTTTGCGGCGACCCGGGGAAGCTCCGCACGGGCGTCGGAACGCGGCTCCCCGGTGCCGCCGCAGACGGATCAAGAGAATTGTCCTTGGGTCCGTTAGCGCGAGCGGTCGCATTCAGCGAGAAAGGGGGCCGGTATGTTCAAATCGATACTCATTCCGACCGACGGTTCGAAGCTGTCCGACATGGCTGTGCGCCAGGGGCTCGAGCTAGCCCGGGCGCTTAGGAGCAAGGCCGTGGCGCTGCACGTGAGTGCGCCATATCATGTGCTGGCGGCCACACCGGCCGCCTTCAACGCCACGCGTGAGCAGTGCGAGCAAAACGCCGCGGCGTTCAACAAGGAGGTCTTCGAGCGGGTTGCCGCCACAGCTCGCGAGCTGGGCGTGTCCTGTACCTGCCTATCGCGCACCGGCGAGCATGTATGGCAGGAGATCATCATGGCCGCGGAGGCCAATCGCTGCGATGCGATCTGCATGGCTTCTCACGGACGCGGCGGTTTCGTGGCCGTGATGCTGGGAAGCGAAACCGCGAAGGTACTGACCCACACCAAGATCCCGGTGGTCGTCCTGCGTTGACGTCAACCGCCCGGCCCCCGCCCTGCGGGCAGCTGCTTCGTGCCCTCAAAGGCGCCCAAGGCGGAGACGACGAAGACCAGCACTTCGCCCCGCCCCGCTACGGAAACTTGACAGCCAGCAGGTTCACCCCGAGCGCGAACACACGATCCCCGGCATGTCAAGCAGTCACCGGAGGCCAAGGCGCCG
>JGI12270J11330_10001856_pt1 | contig 15615 bp, 7 predicted proteins | sample PeaSoiMetSII2010_FD_11330 | JGI IMG/M metagenome (IMG submission 11330)
CATGATCCACATTCCGCGCATCGGCCAGGAAGTGATCGTCGATTTCCTGGAAGGCGATCCGGACCAGCCGATCATCGTTGGCAGCGTCTATAACGCCTCGCAAATGCCGCCCTACAAGCTGCCGGACAACAAGACGCAGAGTGGTATCAGGAGCAACAGCAGCAAGGGGGGCGGGCAAAACGATCGCAATGAGATGCGATTCGAGGATAAAACGGGTTCCGAACAGTACTTTATGTTTGCCCAGAAGGACATGGACCAGCGCGTGAAGAATGATTCCCGGGAGTTCGTCGGGAATGATCGCAGTCTGATTGTGACGGCCAACCAAAAGGAGAGTGTCGGGGCGGACAAAGACACCTCCGTGANGGGCGACNAAAACGAGAAGGTNGGTGGCGATCNTTCTCTGCAAGTCACCGGCAATCTGAATGAAAAGACCGGTGGCGATCTCTCCCTGCAGGTGGGTGGCAACCAGTGGGAGAAGGTNGGNCAGGTCTATGCGTCCGAGGCCGGCCAGGAGATCCATCTGAAGGCCGGAATGAAGATCATCATCGAAGCCGGCATGCAGATTTCGCTCATTGGACCGGGGGGGTTCGTGGATATAGGACCGTCTGGCGTGACCATTCAGGGCACCATGGTCTTGATCAACAGCGGTGGCGCGGCGGGAAGCGGAACCAGCGCTAGTCCGAAAGATCCTAAAGATCCCAAGGCTCCAGACGTGGCTGACGATGGCAGTAAGGTTGGCAAGCTGAATTGAGAATCCCAGGAGAATAACATCCTGCCGCCTGGTTGCCCGGCCGGCAGAAACCCGCGCAGGATTCGGGGATCATAGAAGCGGAAGTAGAATTCGCTGCCGTTTGGGGCCTGCATCCAGTACGGCAAAAACCTGCTGGCGCTCGGCGTAGAGTAGATCGACGAGGGGCAAGGACGCACGAGCGGTGTCCGGCATGGGCTCGCTCTATTGTGCCAACTACGGCTAGGTCTGTGACCGTATGAAAGAGTTCCTTTTGTAGCCGAACTTCCGACGGGCAGCTTTGCGGTCGAACGTCCAGTTGATCTTGGTGCGGGCGCGATTCATCCGACGATTCCAGGCTCGGCTTTCTCGACGCAGAGTCCTGAGATCAGGGATCCTTCTGGTACCGAGGCATTGCCGTGAGAAGATGCCGATTTCGATTTCGGCCTGATTCAGCCAACTTCCGTGGGTGGGCGTGTAGTGAACGGTGAACCGGTCCCAGATCTCGCCGCCGACCTCTGCGCCGTAAAGATCGGTGAGTGACTTGCGGCGATGAATATTCAGGTTGTCCATCACCAGATGGATGGTCTCGGCTTCCGGATACTGAATGGCTAAGTGGAAGGCTACCTGTGCGAACTCAAACGCCGACCGGTCCGGTGTGGGGAAGGTGAAGTGCCGACCCGCCTTCGGCTCTACGGCGCAGAAGACATTAGCCGTGCCGCAGCGCTCATATTCGCTATCCCGCCGGGCTTCGCGCCCGGGCTCGGCCGGAGATGCAGGGCGGACATCGGCGTGCAACGTGACTGGCTTCTCATCCAGACACACGACCGGTTGTTTGGGATCGTAGGGTTGTTCATACGTCTCTAGAACATCCTCCATCTTGGCGATGTAGTCTTCATTGAGTTCGGCCACGCACCACATTTTTTTCCCGCCACGGCTTGAGGTCGTGGTGGAGCAGCAAAACCCGGACGGTTTCCCTTCCCACTCTTGGAACCAGTCGCCGCTTCACGGCTTCCTCGGCCACCAGTCGCACGGTCCACCGGGCGCGACCTTCGGGCGGGTCGCTGCAGACCATGGCAATGATGCGCTGCCTCTGGCTGTCCTCCAGTAGCGCGGCCGCACCGGGCCGCTCCTTCTCATAGAGGGCCCGTCCGAGTCCCCCTTGCTGGTAGCGATGGCCAACCTTCCGAATGGCCTGTGGAGTCAACGGAACAACGGCGGCAACCCGCGGCGCGCTACCGCCTTGGGCCAACTGCAAGAGCGCGACGGCCCGCAGGACGACCCGCACCTGCTGCACACCGCCGCTCAACAGTTTCCTCAACGCCTTCTGGTCCTTGCTTGTGACTTCGATACGCAGGGCTGGACGGGCCATACCCTAAGTATGCGCCAAAACATTTCTGATTGGAATTGTTTTTATTAGAATCTTTTCAGGCGGTCAAAGACCTAGCTGTCTAGGCCGGGTACTGCGCTCACACTCTGTTGCTCGTCTCTTTCCTCGAGCAGCAAGCGGTTGCCTCGCCTGTCCATTTACCAATCTTGGGTCACGGGAACGGTTTCACATCACTTCATGGAACTCGCCAGGCCACGCCGCCGTTCTCGTCATAGAAGACTTCCTGAATGTTCGGCCCTGCCAGGGAAAGCATGGCAAAGCCGTTGAACACGCGCTCAGGAATGTCCGGGTCATTGGCGGGACGCTTTTCGTACCACAGGACGTTGGGGTTGTTGTCGAGTTCCGTAGCGTGTCCCCAAGGCAGACCGCCATGACCGCAGCAGCGGCATGCCACGTTTCGTCCGCCCGGATCTTGATTCTGATACACCACTGCGGCATGGACGTGTCCCCAGTACCAATAGGAGGGACCGCCGCCGGCGGGGAACGCATTCATGACCTGATCCCACAACATTGCAGTTTGCGACCCGGTCTCATCGAGGCCGTTATGGTGCGTGAGCAAGATCAGCTTTTTTCGATCGAGCTGCGCTTTGGCCCCAATTTCCAATAAAAAGGAATTCTGTACGTTCGGGTGATCGGGTGGGAAGAGCGCTCCGTCCATGTAGAGATTGTCATCGTCAGCATAGTAAGCCGAGTCCATACCGACGATCACCCAGTTGCTGTTCTCCAAGGCGAAAAAGCTGCATCCCTTCTGGATCTCGAACGGTGGATTAGCTATGGCTTGAAAGTACGGTTTGGCTCCCGAATACATCTCGTGATTGGAGTTCAGAGACAGCGAACCGATCGAGCCCTTCGGCCAAAGCTTGACCAACTCATGCAGTTCTTCATCGCCGGTCCCTGAATAGTAAACATCGCCCAGATGAATCGTCAGCTGAGGCTTGAGAAATGCCATGTGATTGCCGACATCGGTGCTGGGCGCAGGGTTGGATGCAGTCCGCCAGTCGCCTGTCCCCCAGTCGCCTGCGAGCGCGATGGTTACCGAGTCCGGTATCTGGATGGTTGGCGGGCTCTCAACAAATGGGTTGATGCTACCAAAGATCGCCGTTTCGAGAAACACGGCAAACGCCTCGACCCAGCCCGGATCGAATTGCTGATATTTGCCCGTTCCCCAGATGACGCCATCAGGCCCAACATCCAGGACGACGCCGGCCGCCAGGCTGTTTACGACGTTGTCAGAATCGTTGGTGAGCGCGCTATGGGCCAGCATCAAATGATGCGGGGCGGCTGGGGCCGACGGCGCCCTGCCGGTCTGGGAAACGCTTACCGCCTGCTGATTAGCGTTCAGGATTGACTGAGCAATCCGGCCCTGCTGGTCCGGTGTCATTCGGCTCCATGCACTGTTGATCCGGCTAGCGACTACGGGGTCAATACTGATCTTCATATTTCGCCTCCCACGACGTTTGCGATTTTGTTAATCCATTTTGGAATATAGTACGCTTACGGTACCGCCCGCATTGGGAAATTCCTCAGGAATTGCCATACAGTTGTATCGGGGCTCACAGGTCGAGAATCCTCGTTCGAAGCCAACTTCACATTGTTTCGCTCTCCTGCCGCTCATTGCAATTAGCAGGCTGGCATCAACCGGCGAGCACCCCGAAAACGGGGAGTTCCTCGGTCAGCCACAGAAGTATGCCGTGGTCAACTTGGTCAACTGGATCGGATTGATCTTGGTGCGGTTCGCCCGCCGGGATTTGAACCCGATCCAAGCTGTCAAACGCCGCCCGGCCCTGGGCCATGAACTCCGGCCGATTAACAATTAGCGGCAAAGCACGGTCGGGCCTGCATTGGCCGCGTTGGTAAGGGTTGCGGTCTTGCCATCTCGATCCAGACGCATGCGGTGCACCGCCGGCGCAGCGGGGGCGGGAGAGATCCGCAAGCTGAACGTCAGTTCATCACCGGTGAAGCTGGCATCGATTACATCGAGCGACTTTGTAACGGCAGCCGCGGTGATGAGGACCATGCCCTGGATGATGTGTTTCTTGCGGTCCACGAAAAGCTCGATTTCGGTTAGGCCCGGCACGACGGCGTTCGGCGCAACGGTAGGCGTCCAGTTACCTTGGACCCGCGCGTTGTGGTCATCGATCAGGCTGAGGTAGAACTTCTGGAACTGCATGCCATAGGTATCCCCGGCAACTTTCCAGGCATCGCGAAACTCGGCGCTGCCGGCCCATTGGCGGAACAGGTTCAGCCAGCCCGCATTGTGGGGATGAGCGCGCTGTACCGGATCGTCGAGTTGCAGGTCGATATAAACGTCCTCGATAAGCTGTAGGAAAGAAATGCAGCGATAGCGGCCCTCGCGGTTTGACGCGGCCGCTAGGTTCCATTTCTCGAAAATCGTGGGGTCTAGGTACGATAAAGCTTGGGTTTTGGCAATATCCCCCACCAGCTTTGAGTAATCGGCCGTATGTTTGGTGAAAGACTTCTGGATGGCATCGCTGGGCGGATAGAGCATTTCCCAGAGATTCTTGAACAAATCCTTTTTGGCATCCTTATAGGATTCGGCGTCCATGTAGCCCTCGTCGAGGTACGCCTCGTCCCCGCCGAAGGCGGCATCCACGATGTGAAAGCCGAGCTTGCGGTAGCTCTCGAACTGAGATTCGTCAAACCATTGGTCGCCGGTAGATTGATGGGGAAAGTCGGCGTGGGCCGAGTGATATTGGAGAATATCAGTTTCTTCGTTTCCCGTGAGTGAGGACTTCAGATAGAGAAGATATGCCGGCCTCGTGTCTCCAGGGTAGTGGATGCATCCCACAACACAGTGCGAACGGCTGTAGCCGTCCTTTAGCCGGATCTGATCAACGTCAATGTCGATCTCGACGTCAAAATCGGTGCGGCACTTGCGAATCGCGTTGGCCAAACCTTCGAATTTCAGACCACTGTCCTGTTCGCCATCGCAAGTGATGATGTAGCGGCAGTGGCGGCGCACCAGCTCGTAGATACCTAGATTCTCGAAATGGCCGCCATCAGAAACATTGACGTAAGCCTTGTCACTGCTGGCCAAGCCGAACAATTCGGTAATCAGGTAAGTGAGACCGAAGGTGGGCCCGGGATTGTCCGCTTTGCCGGAGCGAGCTGGGTTGCCGAGCCACCATCCGAGCCGCAGGTTAAAGATGGTGAGCAGAAACGCGACAGCGGTGGACGTGTGATATCCGGCATTGGGATTCGCGGCGGCGCCCGAGATGCCCATGGCGGTACCGATGCGGATACCCGATTCATATGCGAAATTGCCGGTAGGCGTATAGGCTTCGGGAGAGAGCTTGATACCGAGTTTCTTGGGATTGCCGGCTTCCCTGTCGATCTGCGGCTTGTCGTAACCGCAGTAGCGGGGAGTGAAGATAAACGAGGCGGCCTTTCGCTCCTGCCAGGCAAGCGCACTCCCACCCGCGAGGTTGAGAGCGCCGTTGAGGATGGGGTAGGGGCCACAATAGTCCGCAACCGCCGCAAAGTTGTGAAGAGGTATGTCGTCGGCATCATCGAATCCGGTGAAGGGGTCTGGCTTGCGATTGAGGTCCGGCTGGTCATTGACATCCATAAACCCTGTGAAGGGATCTGACTTCGGATCGCGACGCGAGGCGCCGAGATAGCAGCGCACCAAGCGGTTTTTATAGAAATGGTGCATGGAGAAATCGTTGATATCGACTCGCCAGGAAAGCAGCAAGCCACCCAATGTGACCAGCGCGAAGAGAGATCCAAGATTGAAAAAATCGATGTTGGTAGGCGCCCAAAAGCCGACATTCGCTTTGCAAAGGTCCTGCGCATAGCTTCTCTCACGTTTTTCGAAGTGGCCGGGCGGAGTCGGCTTCGCGCCAACCGACAGCGTTACGGGCTGAGGAGAAGTGGCCAGTGTGATGCTGATGGGATGAGATTCTGGAGATAAGTCGCCTGCGGCGGGTGAGACCAACTCGTGAACACCAAATGCAATGGCAGTGGCGAAACCGATTATGAAGACAAAGGGTGCGATTCTTGTAATGGCATCACGCGCGAGATCTTTCCAATCGGGAGCTCCTGATGATTGTCCGTCGGTCTTTGCGCTCTTGCCGGCGAACAGGCCGCTGGCCGAGATGGCACCCCAGATGGCGCCTATGCTGAGTGCTTTCGTTGACCGTGCCCAATATATTACCCATGGACCGTAGATCGAAATTCCGGTTATGAGCAGCCAAGCCATTGTGTAGATGAACGTCCACGCCCGCAGGCGGCCCAGCCACTCGCGGGAATCATCTTCGAGATCGTGGCCCATCAGTCCAATCAGCAGAATCATGGCTAGCGAGAGAGATATGAGAATGAGTGGCGGGCCGCAACAGAGAACGGCCCATGGGAGCCAATCCGCACTGGTGTCGCCGATATGACTGGCACGGAGCGGGATGCCGCGGAAATGGCCGGCAAGGAGAGCGAGGCCGTGTAGTAGAACCGCCAGAAGAACACCTGACAATAGGGACCACAGCAGCGCCCAAAAATAGCCGAAAAAGCCCGCGCCAGGGAGATTTTTGTGATTCGCTGCGAAACACTTCGGGAAACCGCTGCAGCAGGCGGGAATCGCGTAAAGGACAAAACCGATGGCGGTGGGCATCATCAGCCAGTCGGTAACAAACAGTGCGTCGCTCCGCAGCATCCACTCCGCCATGGCGGAGGAGCCGATCATCAGGGGCAGCACCGCAAACCACTGTACGCCCGTCTGGCCGGGTCCACTGGTCTCCCCGTTATTCACCAGATAGAGACTGACCCCGATACTGACGGCCGAGACCAGCAGAGAAATAAGCGCAACATACGAGTCGGTGCTTACCAACGGCGAATGGTTGACCTTCGGCAAGTAATAACCACCGAAACGAGGCGCCATCAGAAACAAGCAGATGCCGAAGATGACGACAATGAGATTCAGTAGCGTGTTACGCGTCCAAATGGCCGCAATGACCCAGGTGTCGGCACGCAGTAGCGAAGTGTCGGGAGTCAAGTAATTGCTGTAACGGCGCAACTGGTGGATCGACTCGCGACTCTCGCCAGGGGAATCCGGGTTGAGGGCTTTTTCCACATCTTTGAGCGCTTGGTGAGACGTCCCTGCGGAGGCGCGGGTCCGGTGGATCCAAGAGACTAGCCAGGACCCGATGTAACCGCCGCCCGAGACGGTCGAGAGGTAATCGATGTGTCGGAGAAGTCCGCGGACAGCGAGTCCTTGAAGGATCCCGAGACTAAGGGTGGCGCTGCGGATGCCTCCCCCGGAAATCGAGAGGCCCACGAGGTCCTCATCAAGAGCGCGCGTATAGACCGTCTCGGGGGGCGCCCCGGGCTGGCCGGGTTTGAGAAGTTCTTTAAGAAACTCGCTGCCCCGATCGACGACAGCTTTGGTTTCTTTCCAAAACGCGGCGCTAGCATCTTTGGCTTTGTCGATCAGCGAAGCCGAGGGCTTGGGTTCCCCGGCTCCGAGCACCGGACTGTCGGGAACTGGAGGGGCATCAAGAACCGGCTGGGCATCGGGAGCCGCGGGAGGGGGAGGATCGACGGGAGGAGCTACCCCTGCGGGCGGGTTTTTTGATTTAGGGACGGGTGAATAGACGCCTTTCGCCTCTCTGGCAGCCTGAATTGAGGCCAGCTCGTCGTCAAGTACGGTGGCGAAGGATTGGGTGATGTTCGAGAAAATCGGCATCGCGGCTGACTTGGTTACCGGATCATTATATGGACTCAATCGCAGTCCTACAACAGATATATGCTCGCGGACGGATCAGGATTAGGGAATCAGATTCTGGGCGCAAGTGGCGGCACTGCTGCCCGCCGGGAAGCAGATGACGTCAGGCAGAGCGGATTTCCTGGAGTTAATTCTGAATTGAGGCCTAATACCCCCCATTTGTGGGTAGGTAGCTACCAAATATGGCGGTAAGAGGAGCTGACGGGGTTGGCCATGCGGTCGCAATTTGCCGGGACAAGCCTGCTGATAACTCTGCTACAATCCACCAAACATATGTGCCATCGAATAGGGGTTTTGTCCGCTCTTTTTGTTACGGTTCTGGCCGCCGCCCAGACTCATCCCGCAAAGAAGAAAGTGGTCCACGCGGCCGCCAAACCTGCAACGACTCCACCGCTCAAGGTACCGCAACCGGCATCCGATGCCGCGCCCACCTCCAAGGGCAAGTACTTTGTCGAGCTGCTTTCGGTGAGCCCAAAGGAGATGTCCAGTGGCATTTGTGAGGATCTTCCTGAGGGAGACAATCGCGCCCTTTCGGCAACCGAGGTAGCACAGCTGATCGGCAACCCCGATCCGTTTTCGGTGGAGGCACGCGGAAGCCGGCAGTTGGTGGTTTATTCCACGAGCCTCTTGTCCGCCGACCAGAAAGACGCTAACGATTCCGACCACAAAAAGTTGGCGAGTCTCGAGGCAAGCGCCACGAAACTGGCTAACCTACGGAAGTTTGAAATTGAGCTGACAGTTCCGCACGGTGGGAGCTTCGTGGAGCTCGGCAGCAAATTGAATGCCAGGAATTACGACGGCCTTACCGTGGAGGATGTCGGACCCGACGCGATCCGGGTCTCCGGCGACAGCGCACCTGATTGCAAAGTCTGGGACGAGTTCCTGACCGATGTGAGGCATATCGCCTGGAGGGTTCATCCGGTGTCTCCGGTTGAGCGAGTGTTCTATTTGAACGGATCCGACGTATCGGCAGCCCTGAACGGCGGCGGTGGATCACAAGATTCGGGCGGAGACGGCCATGGGAGCGGGCCTAATATTACTGTCAACGCGGTTGGAGCCCAAACATCAGGTAACGGCGGTGGAGGAGACGGCGGTGGTGGCAGCAATGGCGGCGCCGGAAAAGGTGCTGCGGGAAGCGGCGGTGGGCAGAAGGGGAATTCGACTCAAAACAATGGTCAGAATACCGGCGGTCAGAAGAGCGGAAATGGTCAGGGGGGCGGATCCAAGTCAGGGAATAAGACAAGCGGCGCCGGTACAGGAGCGGGCACGGGGAGCACAACTGCGAACAGCAAGGGTAATGGCAGTGCGGATGGCAGCCAGCCTCAGAGCGACGGCAACAGCGGCTCGGGGACCCAGAATGGCAATGGAAATCAAGCCAGCCTCGGAGGTGGATCGGGGTCGAGCACGCCGAGCCAATCCCCGGTAGGCACTGCGTTCTCCGCCACACCGGATCTGCTTGTTTTCTCGGAACCAACGCCGGGAGACGATTCCGCTGTCGAAGAGAAACAGCGCATCGTGGCTATGCTGGACCTGCCCCGCCCGGAAATGATTGTCAACGTCTGGTCAATGCAGGTTTCGACATCCAAACCGAACGAAGCTGCTATAGCCAGCGAAACCGTGCGAAACGCCGTTTCCGAGTTTAATGACCGGCTGCAACAAGGGATACTGAGGGGTTGGGACATAGTCAAGACGAAGGCTGCTAGTCCGAAGGATTTCTATGACGAAGCATTTTACAGGTATGTGGCTTATCACCACATAGGCGATGCTCCCGAAGCCCGCCAGTCGCCAGATAAACCGACCAATAAAGATGCGTCTGAGGACTTCCTCAACTATCGAAATGGTGTCAAGCTCGATGGTCAGACGCGTGAAAAGTGGGGGATCTGCCCCGCCGGCCAATACTGTCTGGGCTACACGGAGCTTTTTCATCCCGTGAAACCTAGATTGACTGACCTGCTCCTAATCGTAATTGGTGCGGCCGACGACAAGGCGATGGCAGTTGTCAATGAGGCCATCGACGCGATGGAGGGTGGTGCTGCCGGTCTGAGACCGCCGTATCAAAACGGGTGCGAAGAAGCCGATCTGGACGAGTATAAGAAGCGCCCCGGCATGTTTTTCGAATGCTTCCGCGAAGTGGCCAACCTATACCTGAGGCCGCCAAAGGAATCCGAAAACGCTGTGCCGATCCATTTGCTGAGGAGCGCAGTGGCCAATTTCCTTTTCAACTATAAAATGGCCTTTGAATTCCCCCATGAATTCTCCTCGTATGATTTGAGTCAGAGCGCCCAAGGACTGAACACGGCCTTGAGTCCGTTCGTGGATGCCTTTAACCACGACATTCGGGCTTCCCAGACGGGTCTGTCCAGAATCCTCGTCCGCGACAAAGCGTATTTTGATGCTCCCCATCGGAACTGGGGCGGAGACGAAGCCAAGTCGTTCACCAACAGCGCCGTGGTTTCGGTGCGCACGGTCAGCGGGAATGAAACGATCGTCGACACCGCGACTCAGAGTTACATCGATGTCACGAGCGCACCGACGTTACAACAATTGATGAGTTCCATCAGCCAGGCATCCAGTGGTATGCCGGGTGTGATTGGCAACAACCTGGGCGCCGGCGCGGCTACGGCATTGGTGGGCGCGTTGAACAGCATGCAGAGAACATCAGCCAAGATCGGTCGCGGACTCAAGGTGGATTTGATGCCGCGAAGTCTGCCCGGAGCATCAGCCGCGGAGATTAACGTAATTCTGAATGTGGACGAAACCGGGGAACCGACGCTTTATGCTTCGGGCCAGGCAAGCAATGCCACCGACGAGCTCTCGCGAGTGGCCAAGCACGACACACAAACCAAAATGCGCGTCGATTCGTTGAGAATCTTCGAGGTCTCCTCACTTTCCGCGCAACTCTCGCGTTCGCGCACCCGGTTTCCGTTACTGCCGCTACCTGGGCTGGAGGTTCCATATATCGGGTCGTTGGTTGGAATTCCGCGGCGCCCGGCTGTCGAGAACCATAGCAGCATCGCCGTCTTGAGCGCCATGGTGGTGCCAACGGCGGCTGATCTCGCTTATGGCACGCGATTCGAATCAGATCTCATCGTACAAAGCGATAAGCGCGGCACTCAATGTTCCGCGGATTCAAAGAGCCAGGCTGACTGTGTCTTCCGCAGGCCCAGATCGCTCCAAGACTTCGCCGGGAACATTCAAGCCTTCCATCGCACCATGGTCGGCTGTCTGGCAACCCACATGAAGGCGCCGCTGACGCCATGGGGCGATCGGCCTTCCGCTGAGGATTGCACAACGCTGACCTTTGCGGAGATTCCGTCGGCTGCGCGGTAAGATTCACCATGCGCCACAAGGGCCGGTCATCCCGGATATACACGCTGAAGATTCGACACTACATTACCAACAAGGGGTGCGCGTCTATCCACATTGGCTGACTAGCAGAACAGAAGCCCAGGCATCGCGCTTGTCATCATCACCCGCAACGCTTCTCCGCGCCTTCCATAGCGCGTCGCTGGGGTTGAAAATCCGTTCCGACGAGAAAAGATGCTCGTAGAAACTGAGCGCCAGGGCGTAGGCGCCCATGTCGGTTACGGCCCACCGGAATCCCACGACGTTCGGCACACTGGCGGCAAGCACGGCTTGAATAGTTCCGACGTACTGCTGGTCGAGGCCAGTAGAACCGTGAACCGCAGCGCCATAGCAGCAACTCAGATACGCAAGCCATAGCACGTGATTGTGCAACATGAAGCGAAGCTTCTCACAGGACACTCTGTCATCTTCCCCATGCTTTCCGCGAAGAACTAAACTGCTCTCGTCAGGGTTAAGCCCTTGCTCACCGTGCCCGCAGAAATGGAACAAATGGAAGGGCCCAGACTTTTCCAAACTTTTGCCGACGGCCGGTAAAGTCGCTTCAATCGGTTCAACCACTGAGATCCTCGACCGCAGTCCAATTGAGTCACACGCCACCTCAATCCGGTCCTTCAACTGTCTCAGTTCGCCGTCCAGATTCGGGAGCGAGTTTCGAGGATCAGCGCCCGCCAGCAGCACTTTCAGGGTGCCGCCCTGTTCGATCAGATCGCGAATGCAAGCCTCGAAAGAACGCCGCGTGGCCGGCGGCGTAATGTTGCGAATGCGACGGGCGATTCTCGACTCGAGTGCGAGGTAGGACGAGTGCACAGGCAACAGCTCGATTGGCAATTTCAGACCGGACTCTTCAGAAATGAAAACAAAGTCACCACCTGCGATCTGAAGCTGAGGAGTCAGGTTCGGGCAGCTCTCTAAGAAGCTTTCGAGCTGACTTGCAACGCCACGAAGCTCCGCACCGAAATCGGCAGCGGTCCGGCCAGGCATCATCATCCTCAAGCAGCGTTGGTTTAGATCATCCACCGTTCGTTCGATTTGTTGCGGCTGCCGCTCAATCAGATGATGTTTGCACTCGCCGGGCTTGTCCAAGATGATGCCGAACGGAGGCGCCCAATGTATCCGAGTCTCCTGCTCATCGGGAGCTTTTCTAGCCGGAACAACTGAGCCACTCAGATGTCTTACAAAGTGCGCACTCAATTCGCAAAGCGCGGCCGCGGCGAGCGACGGCCAGCAGTCGTCCAACAGGCGCAGCCAATGAGACAGCGCATTCTCGTTCAGGCCGTCCGCCGCTTCACGCGGAAACGTTAGCACCAAATCCAGGGAAGCCTCCGGACGGGCAAATGGGATCGCGAAAGAGAACCTCTGTTCGTCGAAGCCAAACGCTGCGTGCGGCGGAGATGTCTCATGTGCCAACTTCAGGGCGTGCAGCACGGAAGGATGGGGAGCTGCATCCATTGCGGATGCCCGGAGCGCCTTCCGCTGCGCCGGATCGATCCATACCACTTCCTTTTGGCCACAATAGGTGACGTGGAGTAACGCTGCGACCGGCGCCTGAACGTGAAAGACGCAGGTCGACCATGCTGATAGCAGCTTTTTCAGCGTGCCATACACTTCGGGCGACTGGTAACATTCGGTGCGCACGTCGGCGAGCAGCGCCACGCTTGGGAAACGCACATATCCAGTCGGCTCATCTTCGAGCAATCGCCTGACGAAACGTCCGACTATGCCGTTACGGAAACAGTAATGCGCAAAACTCTGTTCTTTGCGCAAAACCAAGACGCCGGAGAGGCAAAAACGATCGATGTCGGGTGATGCGTCGCGCCGAATTACGCGCCGTCCTGGCGCGGAGGCGATGTCCCGAACAAGGCTACGCAGCTCGCGATCGCTGGCGATCTCGAGAACGATCTGATGAAAGGCATCCGGTAGTTCACGTGAGTCCAGGAGGCTTTCCACTGCTCTTTCGATTAGGTCCTCACTCAAGGGCAGCGTCGGATCGAGCGCATCGAACAACAGGTCGAGATACATGGTCTCTCCGCCCGTTTCGGCGCGGATTTTGGCGTGAACCGTTTCTGCCACACAACCGTTCGAGCCGACGCGCGAACGCCACGCTGATTCGTTGGGGCGGGGAAAGATCAGGCTCGAAACCACAAAAGTCGAATCACCAGTGCGTCGAAGATCAAAAAGACTGGTGCTGCCTGCTAGAAGCAGACAAAGATTCTTGAATTCGCGGTATAGACCCTCCTGGTCGACCATTAACCGGAACCGCCGCAATAAAGAACGCCCAAAGAACTGTGGAACGGCATCGAGATGATCGACCACAAGTGCGAGACGCGATTGGCATTTGACAAGCACATCCTTAATGAAATGATCGAAGCGGCCAGTCCCATCAGGAGGACCTTCGGCGCTAACATCAAAGGGCAAATCTCGGCAAGCCAGATCTAGCTGTTGAAACACGGAGCGATACATTCGGTCTTCCGCGTCTAGCGGCACCTTCCGGAGATCAAGGTACAGAGGTAGCGGTGATCGGCCATCCGAACCGCTGCGGCATAGCTCCACAAACTGCTGCAGAAATTGCGTCTTTCCGGAATAGCGCGGTCCCAGCACGGCCCACCGGGGACAGGCGCGGCTCGGGTGCAGTCCCCGAAGTTCTTCAAGAAGCGCCTCCGCGTTCAGCGGCGGAGTCGGGTGCTGGAAATTCATCGCCGGTCCGACTCTGCCCAAAGGGCCTGAGGGGTTCCCAGATTGCGCTTTACACGCTGCAGGGCTTTGCGCGTCAGAAATCGTAAGTCCTGGCTCTCGATGTAGCTCACCAATGCCGGAACAGCGAAGCGATACGTGCTTGCAGTGCCGTCCACCTTTTCGGTGATCGATATCATGCGAAGGTTCGTGAGCAGCCCCTCGATTTCCGCAACATCCAATTCGATATCGATCTTAGACAGTACCTTATCTACTTCCGGCGGAGAAAATACAAAATCGTCTACTCCGTGGGAAATCGTGTGCATTTCCGAGACCAGCAAGTACGTCAGCAACTCCTCGTAAGGGTTGGCGTTCGCCATAAATGTTCCGAAAATTCGCTGGCGGAATGCATCGTTGTTCACGACCTGCTTCACCAGATCGTTAGAGTCCGGCGGCCGGCCCTCTTTTTCCGTCATCGCCAATAACTCGCTGCAATACATTTGGACCAGTTCGGGATGCCCCTTCGTCTCCTGATAGATCATGGCGACGTGGTCATCGTGCACGTCCACTCCCAAAAGTGTGAGTGGCTCCTCGACCATCACCCGGGTCTCATCACGCGAAAGGCCACGTAGATGAATTTTGTTAGTGAAATTGAAGAGCTCGGATTTGTCACGCAAGGCATCCGCCATCACGCGGCGGAAACCGGCGAAGAAGATGCGGCAGTTATCTTGGCCCTGAAACGTCGCGCGTAAAACCTTCATCAGGTCCTCGCCACCGCGCACGTCCCGTTCCAGGAGTTCGTCAAGCTCGTCAACGAATACGGCGATGCGGAACTTCCCATCCTTCGCGGCGGACTGAAGAACTTGCGCAAAATTCTGTGCGATTGTCGGGTCCTGCATGTGTCGTTCCGCCTCCGCCTGCCGGAAAATCTGGCGCAGGATCGCGTACAGCACTTCGTGCGTCGATTGGTACGTGCTCGCATAAATCTCCGCGATGTGGACCTTGTCCGCACCCTGCGATTCCATGCGTCTTCGGATTTCGCGGAGCAGAGACGTTTTCCCGATCCGGCGTGATCCCATGATCGTCACGTTGCCGCCGCGCCTGTTTCCCATCGCTTCGCCAAGAGCGTCAGTGCGGCCGAAAAAGCGCTCGCCGCATACCGGAGTCCCCGGATTGTACGGCGAGAGCGCTCGTCGCCCCAACGACGCCGCCAAACCGTGAACCAGTTGGCAATTCCTGCGGTGCTTCTCCCTCCGGTCTTCCTTGCGCTCCTGTTTCTTGTCCGGCATGACGGCTTCAATCGTGCTGCCGTCCAGCACCGCGACTTGTTCTGAGCTGAGCTTCACGCGCAGGTCCTCAGAAAAGTCGGGAACGCGGCCACCGACCACCAGAACAACAAAATCGGTGTCGACGTCGTGCAAAGCGGATCGCATGTCATCAACGACCGCTTCAACAACATTCGATTTCAAAACTTTGTGGCCCGACAGGCGCTTCGCAACCACGAATGGCACGAAGTGTCCCGCTACGAGCTTCAAACTTGTAAGATCGAGATAGTGAACTTCGAAATCCCCGCGGTCTTCCACCGGACGATGCCGTTTGAAGCCGTTGTCAGCCAGGAACTTGAGGAAGGCGCCCGGCGGCTGAAACTCGACGGCAACTTCTGAAGACATAATAAACCTCTCGACGTTCAGTTAACCGAGATCAAGCGGTGACGAAGAAGAATGCTCA
>JGI12270J11330_10001863_pt1 | contig 15593 bp, 14 predicted proteins | sample PeaSoiMetSII2010_FD_11330 | JGI IMG/M metagenome (IMG submission 11330)
TATCATTTCCTCAAGACGTTCAGCGCCGAGCTGGGGAAGAAGGTCACCGACATTTCCGAAGGCGCCATGAGCGCGCTCACGAATTACTCATGGCCGGGCAATGTGCGCGAACTGGAAAACGTCATACAACGCGCGGCCATCCTGACTAGCGACACCGTCATCCGTCGCGCCCATCTCGTCAATATCGTCGATCCCTCCCGCCGGCCGGAGGAGTTCCCGGTGCCGCGAACGGGCGATGAGCTCAAGCGCCTCAAAAAAGCCGCGCGCGAGAAGTCGGTGGAAGAGATCGAAAAACAGTTCGTGCTCGAAGCGCTCAAGCGCAATCAATGGAACGTCACCAAGAGCGCCGAGGACACCGGGCTGCAGCGTCCGAATTTCCAGGCGCTGATGAAGAAATATGCGATCCGGGTGCGCGACAGCGAACACGAGACCGACGAAACTTAGACCGCAACCGCTTCAGATTGCATCGACTGTCGGTCCGGTTATTTCATCGCACGTCGCCGAACAGCAGTTTCACAGCTCCGTCCCTGGGGCCACCTCCTCCACGTCCTCGTAACCGGTCAGCATGGCCTTGTAATGCGCCGCGCGGGTGTGGCCGAGGCTGCCGAGGTAGATGTGAACCAGCACGTAAAAGATCAAGAAGACGAAGATCAGAACGTGCACCGTGTCGATAACGCGCACGCCGCCAAAGAAGTCGACCTGGGCGGAGAAGCGCTTGAGGTCCCATAGCAGAATCCCCGTATAGAATTGGATGGGCAGCAGCAGCATCATGATGATCTGGTAGAGCATGCTCTGCAGCGGATTGAATTTGCGATAGATGCTGACGTGAAACGGATTGGGATCGCCCTTGAAGATGCCGTAACCATAGTAATAGGCCTGCCGCCAGCTGCCGAGGAAATGCTTCCGCGGACTTAGTTCGGGGTGATAGGCCTTGATGCGGTCGGAGGTCAGGTAATAGGCTAGCCACACGAAAAAATTGGCGATCAAAATAAAGCCAATCGTGTTGTGGGTTTGGACCGCGGTCCGAAACGACACCACATTGATGAGCCCGACATAGCGGATCTGCATGCCGGTGAGAATCATCAGGACGATGCCGATGGCGTTGATCCAGTGCCAGATCCTGACCGGCAGCGGATGGATGTAGAGCCTTTGCATGTCGCTGTCCCTTTCAGCGTTGCTGTGCGGTTATGTGGTTTAGTGATGTTGGCCGGCACCCGGCTGACCGCCAGGATCGGCGCCATGACCGCTGCCAGGACCGCCCGGGCGGGTCAAGCCGTAGTACTTGAAAACCCATCCCAGGGTCAGATGCCCGACGGCAACGCCCAGACCGCCGACGATCGCCAGGATCACCAAGAGGTCCAGGAGCTTGATGCGGGTGCCGCCGATTGCGTAGAAGCCGCCCACCGATTCGAGCGAAATCGGCGAGCTCAGCACATCGGCATTGGCGCCATAGCGTAGCCGTTGGCCCTGCGCCTGGACCAGCGAGATGGTCACGTTCTGGAAGGCCTTCGAGCCCGAGCTGTGACAGATACGGCAGTCGCTGATCGCCTTGCTCTTGTCGGTGAGCTGGTGCGACTGCGGACCGGTGCTGGCTTCCAGGCGGCCGCGCACGATGGTTTTGCCGGCTATGCCGCTGCGATTGAGCGTCTGCAGCACGTTCCATAGCGCTTGCGCATCGATGCCTTTGCCGTCCGATTGGGCGCTGGCCTCGAACAGCGGCACGCCCACTTGCTGGATGTCGCGCGGCTGCGCGTCCTTACTGTCGATCAGCATGAGATCGACCGTGCGCTGCGCTGTGGGGGCATGGCAGGCCGGGCACGACACCACCTCGAAATGCAAAGCGGCGTTCGGCAGCCAGGTCTCGTGGGCTTCCAGCACGCCGGCATGACAGCCGAAACAAGCCGCCTCCGGACCCTGGCCGCTGGAGGTCGGCTGCACCGCGTGGGCGCTGTGGCAGTCGGTGCAGATCGGCGCATAACTTTCTGCGGACTTGAGCCGGGCTTTGGCGTGCATGCTGCCGAGATAGGCCGTGTAGATATCGGCGTGGCATTTCTTGCAGGGGATTTGCTCGATCGAGGCCGCCGCGCCTTTGATGACGGCGTGCGGGTTATGGCAGTCGGTGCACAACGGAGCCGACGGATTGTTGGCGAGGATCAGGGCGGCATGGATGCTGGTCTGCCATTGATCGAATTTGTCGGCATGACAGCCGCGGCAGACCTGCGTCATGGCGATGGAAAAGCCGCGCGCATTCGCGATGACTTTGTCGGCTGGAGGGTGCGCGGTCAAATCGACGTCGGAATGACAGCCGGCGCAGCCGATCGCGCCGTGCACGGACTTGCCGAACATATCGGCCGGTACCTGCAGTTGCAGGGTATGTCCGTCCCCCAGCGTCTTCTCCATGCCGGCGCTGCCATGGCACGCGAGACATTGGTCGGAGGCCGATGGCGCCTTGTCTTCGGCAAGCGCCGGCGGAATCGCGGCGGCGAGAAAAGCAACCGTTGCGCCAACGACCGCGATGGCGAAGCCGTTGCACACGGCCGCTCGCGAGATTTTGAGCAGTGTGCTGCAATCCATAACTGTCCTCATACCGCCGTCGGTTTCATCCACGTCCCAGTCGGTCCTTAACCCCCCCGGCGGCCCATATTGGCGCGGTACTTGCCCCAGATCGATCGGCGTTGCTTTGATCTAGCGCATGATCCGGTCGGACTTGCCGGCACCGGTAGAGGCGCTGAGCCCGGAGGAAAAAGGGAGGCCGGGGCAAACTCCCCGGCCTCGGCCATCGCCCATGAGGCTAGGCCCAGTCGGCCGCATTAACCTTTGGCCGCCACCGCTTTCCCGGCCATCCACAGCAACAGCGCCAAGCCGATGAACGGGAAGAGCACGACGTAGGCCAATCCGACAAACGGCGCCGCAATCACCATGGCAACATGCTTGAGCACGATGGCGGCGGCTTTCACCGTTGCGTTTCTGGCGGCAGCGCGGGCCGCCAGAAAGGCGACCATGGCGAGGCCGTAGAACGGCATGGCCATGATGTAAGCCAAGCCGATAAAGGGCGCGGCGAAGAAGAGTAGGATGTTTCCCAGCATGCTTCCCGCGCGGGCGACCTCTGCCACAGGCGCTTCGGGGGCGGCCGCAATAACAGCCGCGCCTACCGGCGCCGCCGGCACTGCCAGGACATCGCGGGCGCTGTCTTCGATCATCGCGGGAGACAGCGGCTTGTGCAGGAATTTCGAAACACCTGCCGCCTTGGCACGCTCTTCGGCAATGTCGGTGCCATAGCCGGTGATGATCACGACCGGAGTCCAGGGCCGTCGGGCTCTGACCTTCTCGGCCACCTCCAGTCCGCTCATGCCGGGCATGCGGATGTCGCTGTAGACGAGGTCGTATTTTTCCTCGTTCAGCTTGCGCAACGCTTCTTCACCGTTTTCGGCGGTGATGACGGCGTAACCCTTGCCGGTGAGGACACGATCAAAGCTCTTGCGGACGGCGGGATCGTCGTCGACAACGAGCACGCGGCGTAATGCGGTCATGGCCAGCTCCTATTTTTTTGGCCTCGATGAGGCTCTTTGTTTGGGTCCTTACCCGCCATAACAACCGCATAAGTCGTGCCAGGCCCGGCACGGAGCTAAATAAGCCATATGGTTCAAATGTTTAGGTCTTGCCCCGATCCCCCAGGACCAGACCTCAGATACGCTCCAAGTATAATTTTTTCATACGGAACGGGCCGCGATCGTCAGAATAACTCAAATATTCAATCGCTTACTCGATTTGGCCGGTGCATATTTTTGTCGGGCCATAATCGGATGAAGGCGGCAGTTAAACGTGTAGCGGCCGGTGAGCCCTTCCGTTTCGACATAACAGGGATGCCATGGCCGCGCTCACGGGTTCTGAGCCCGGACGATCCAGACAGCGGAGGGCACCAGAACACCACCGGCCGTGAGGTACCTCGACAGAAGGTCTCTCACGGCGCCGGCGACTTTGCCGGAAAGCTCCGGATGCTCGCGAAGCGCCGCACCTAATGGCCCCAGCCTCAGGGCGAGCTTCAACGACTGCTCAAGGTCGCTGCCGCCGATGCGCGCGTCGAATGGCTCGGTCGTCACCGAAGCAAACCCCGCGTCGCTCAGGATCGAGCGCACGCGGCCAGCGTCGGCAAAGGCAAACGGCCCANGCGCCGTCGGATCGGGCGGCGCAACAGGCGGTATGAATGGAAGCGCCGCTTGCAGCGGCGCCAGCATCCACGGGTTCTCGGCGAGGGGTCGCCAACAGACGAAGACCAGACGGCCGCCGCGCTTCAAGGATGCGCGGATATTCCTAAATGCCGCCACCGGATCGCTGAAGAACATCACGCCGAAGCGGGAGAATGCCGCGTCGAAAATGCCCCGCCCAATATCGCCGGTTTGGGCGTCCAGTTGCCGGAAGTCGACGCGCAAGTTTGCCGCCGGGCGCGGCCGGTGGCGCGCGACCTCGAGCATGGGCTTCGAAAGATCGATGCCCAGCACCGACCCAGTCGGCGCGACGCAAGCGGCCAGCGCCAGCGAGCTCTGGCCGCAACCGCAACCGATGTCGATGATGTGCTCGCCCTCGCCCGGCTGCAACACGTCGATCGCCGCGAGACCCAACGGCTCAATCTGACGGTCCAGCAGCTCCTGAAGCTTCGCCCAGGTTTCGCCGGCAGCGGCATTCCAATATTCGCTTTGCGCGGCGTTCGGGGAGACGGCGATATTAGCCATCCGTCCTTGGGATAACTTCTCTTACTTCTACTGAGCCGCCATTCTCGAGTATGGGGCAGCCCTTTGCAACGTCCACCGCCTTGTCATAATTATCGGCTTCTATCATTAGGTAACCTCCCACAGTGTCAGCGCTGAACTTTAGGTCGTCCACACGCTCTGATGAGACTACCTTGCCCTCCTGCTTGAACCTGTTCCCTGGAACCTCGTTTGCGGCGATCTTCATCGCCCATTCGACAAATCTGTCGAAGTACTCCTTCGTCAGCTCTGCGTGGGGCAGTCCGCCCTTGAATAACAAGGCGTAGTACGGCATTTCCTCACCATACGCTCCGACCCAACGCTTCGTCTCAATCCGCGTGCCGCAACGCGGCGTCCGCGAGCGCGTCGTCGATGAGCTGGCGACAGGCGATAAGGTCGTCGAGCACGGTCTGTAGTTTGCGCCGGCCCTCCGTGTTCACAGCGAGCCGCCGCGCCGCCGGCTCGATCGCTGCCGAACGTTCGCCAGCCGGCTTGCCGGGACGCCGCGGCGAGGCTGCGAGAACGGTGGGCTCTTCATGCGGGCTTGTTGCCGCGTGTTGCTCCGCTCCATCGTCCCCTGCCCTGTCCTCCTCGAGCTCTGGCGGCGGCGGTTCGGCGCCAGCACGCCAGACGTTTTGAACGAACGCCAGGCCTTGCTCGCGCAGGATGCGCTGCACGCCGCGAATAGTGTAGCCCTCGCCGTACAGCAAGTGGCGCACGCCACGCAGCAGGTCGACGTCGTCCGGGCGATAATAACGCCGCCCGCCGCCCCGCTTCAGCGGCCGGATTTGCGCGAAGCGGCTCTCCCAGAACCGCAACACGTGCTGAGGAATGTTGATCTCCTCGGCGACTTCGCTGATCGTGCGGAACGCGTCCGGCGCTTTGTCCAATGCTTTGTTCTCCGCCGGCGCCGGCTAGCCGAGTTCGCTGGCGCTTTCCTTACCGCCATTCGGCCCGGAATTGATCCGCTGCTTGAGGATAGCGGAGGGCTTGAATACCATGACCCGGCGCGGCGAGATCGGCACTTCCTTGCCGGTCTTGGGATTGCGGCCGATGCGCTGCCCCTTCTTGCGCACCACGAACGAGCCGAACGACGACAGCTTCACCGTCTCGCCGCGTTCCAAGCAGTCGGTGATCTCTTTGAGAACCAGTTCGACGAGGGTAGCGGATTCCGTGCGCGACAGGCCGACTTTCTGATAGACCGCCTCGCACAAATCCGCGCGCGTGATCGTCTTTCTCGCCATCGCCAGCCCCACTCTCGGCGATCGATACCAATCGATCATCGTATCGTACTGAATTATCAACGATATTAACTTCTCACCCCACGGTCAACGGCCTTCCGCGCCGATCTCACCAGCGCAGCAGGGCGGCGCCCCAGGTGAAACCGCCGCCCATGGCCTCGAGCAGCAACAGGTCGCCGCGCTTGATGCGGCGGTCGGCGACGGCATCGGCCAACGCCAGCGGTATGGAGGCTGCCGATGTGTTGCCGTGGCGGTCGACGGTGGTGACCACTTTGTCCGGCGGAATGCCGAGCTTGTGCGCCGAGCCGTCGATGATCCGTTTGTTGGCTTGATGCGGAACGAACCAGTCGATGTCGGCGACCGTCATGCCGGTTACTTTGAACGCATCCTCGACCACGTCGGTGATCATCGCCACGGCGTGACGAAAAACCTCGCGGCCTTCCATGCGCAGATGGCCGACCGTGCCGGTCGACGAGGGTCCGCCGTCGACATAGAGCTTCGATTTGTAGCGGCCGTCGGAGCGCAGCCGCACCGTGAGAATGCCGCGGTCGGCGCGCGTGCCGGGTTGCTCCTGCGCTTCGAGCACGACCGCGCCGGCGCCGTCGCCGAACAGCACGCAGGTGCCGCGATCGGTCCAGTCGAGGATGCGCGAGAACGTCTCCGACCCGATCACCAGCGCGCGGGAGAACGCACCCGAGCGCAGCAGCGCGTCGGCTGTCGCCAGCGCGAACACGAATCCGGAGCACACCGCCTGCACGTCAAAGGCGGCGCCGTGGGTGATGCCGAGGTCGGCCTGCACCGCGACAGCGCTGGCGGGGAAGGTGTTATCGGGCGTCGAGGTCGCCAGCACGATGAGATCGATCGCCTGCGCATCGAGCTTGGCATGGGCGAGCGCGGCGTGCGCCGCGTGGGTCGCCATGTGCGAGGTCAATTCGCCGGGCGCGGCGATGCGGCGCTCATGGATGCCGGTGCGCTGCACAATCCATTCGTCGGACGTGTCGACCTTGCGCGCGAGCTCGGCGTTGGTGAGGATCTGGCTCGGCAAATAGCTGCCGCAGCCGAGCACGACTGACCGGCGAATTGTCACGACGCGGCTCCTCCGAGGGCGTGCTGCCGCTCGCCGTGCGCCCGGCCGAGCGCCGCCGTGATCTTGGCGAGCAGTCCGTCGCACACGACGCCATGGCCGAGCTCGATCGCCGCGGCAAAACCTTCGGCGTCAGTGCCGCCGTGGCTTTTGATGACGATGCCGTTCAGGCCGAGGAACACCCCGCCATTGGCGCGGCGCGGGTCCATGCGTTCGCGCAATTGCCGGAACGCCGAACGCGCGAAAAAATACCCGATGCGGGCGCTGAGCGAGCGGGTCATCGCNCCNCGCAGATATTGGGCCATCTGCCGGGCCGTGCCTTCGGCGGTCTTGAGCGCGATGTTACCGGCAAAGCCTTCGGTGACGACGACATCNACCTTGCCCGTGCCGATGTCNTCGCCTTCGACGAATCCCACATAGTCGAGGTCGGGCNNTTGTTCCTCGCGCAAGATGCGGCCGGCTTCACGCACCTGTTCAAGACCCTTGACCTCCTCGACCCCGATATTGAGCAANCCGACCGTCGCCCGTTTCAACCCGTACAAGATGCGCGCCGTGGCCGCACCCATGACCGCGAGGTCGACCAGGTGCTCGGCATCGGCGCCAATCGAGGCGCCAACGTCGAGCACGATCGATTCGCCGCGCAAGGTCGGCCACAGCGCCGCGATGGCGGGGCGTGTGATCCCGGGCAGCGTTTTGAGCTCGAATTTCGACATCGCCATCAGCGCGCCGGTATTGCCCGCCGATACGGCCATGTCGGCTTCCTGCTTTTTGACTGATTCGATCGCCAGCCACATCGAAGATTTCCGGCGGCCATAGCGCAGCGCCTGGCTCGGCTTGTCTTCCATCCGCACCGCTATCTCGCTGTGCACGAGGCGCGAGACGGATTTCAGCGCCGGGCGTTCGGCAATGAGCGGCGCCACCACCGACGTGTTGCCGAAGAACAAAAACTCGCTGTCGGGATGCCGCGCCAACGCCAGATCCGCGCCGGCGACGATCACGGCAGGGCCGTGATCTCCCCCCATCGCATCGAGAGCAATGCGGACCGTGTGCGACATTGCCACCGGCTCCTAGCCCGCGATCCAATTCAACCGAATCGGCTCATGGCCTAGGTATTTTTGTTTAAGCATGATCCTTTCCGAAAACCGGTTGCCACCCCGAATGACGTCCGGGGCAAGCTCTTTCGGGATCACGCTCCTGGTCCGAACATGGGGGAGGCGAGACCGCAAAGGACAATACCGGTTCGGCATCCAGACACAACTGCGATCAGTGGTCATCCGGACCCTTCCTGAGCGATGCGAGCGCGGCGAACGGGCTTTCATCCGGCTTTGCCTCCGGCGGCTGGAACACCGCTCCGGGCTTGCGGGGATAGGGATCGAGCCCGAGGATGAGGAACTCGATGGCGAGCGCGCCGAGATCGACCAGCCCGCCGATCAGCGGCTCCGTTTCATCCGCGCTCTCGCCACGCGTGCCGACTTCTCCGTCTTCCCGCTCCGCGGTCGGTTGCGGCATGAACAGGAGGTCGATTGCTTCTTCGACTTCATTGACGAGCGGCTCGAGCGTGACGATGCACAGCTGACCGACCGTGGCCGAGACTCTCCCGGCCACGTGCAAGCCGGCTCCACGCCGCGTGACGTCGAAATTCGCCTCCAGGCGCGGCAGATCGCGCAAGCTCGCCATTCGCGCCACTGCGGCGCGGACCTGCGCATTCGCTACGAGGTCGAAGCGCGCACCGGTTTCGGCGACATCTTCGACCGCGACGGGGACCTGCCAGGGCGTCGGAGCATATTTCTCGGAGCGCTGCTCACGCATGTGCAAAGGCCTCGGGGTTGGGGAAGACCAGCTGGCCCGCGACGAGCGCGTCCTCCTCCACGGTATCGAGCAGCTTTGCCGCCGCGCGCGCATAGCGCGCCAGCCGGGCCGCCCTGTCATCGATACCGGCGGCCTCAAAGATATTGCGTGCCAGCGCCTTCTCAAGCTCCCGGTCGTCGGCAGCGGCGAGTGCCTCGCCGTAGGCGGCCTGCCGGCCATAGAACGCCTCGCCGAAGCGGCGCATCTCCCGCGGCACGGCGAGGTCGCCCACGCCCATCTCCCGCAAATTGGCGTCCAGGTCGCGGCAGAAGGCGTCGAACAGCCCCTGCCCTAGCGCTCGCTCAGGACTGCGTCCCCGACCGGGTTCCGCATGGCGTCCGGGTCGCGGTCGAGGTTCATGATCCCGGCCCAACCGCGCCAAAACCAGCACGAGATGCAGGACGATCAGGTCAAATCGGCCCTGGACGGTGTCGGGGACGCTATAATCGGCGTAAAACGTTGGCGAGCGCGCCTGCGCCACGATCATGCCATAGAGCGCGTGGATGCTGCGGCTGTGGGGATTGCGCCGAAACGCCGGTAAGATCATAGAGATAGCTCGCCGCCCTCATCCGCCCGCATACCACTCAGCGGCGGCAAATTGCCAATTGCGGGTTTCGGGGGTACGGCAGGCGGCTGTCGGACGCAAGGTGGATGTCGGAATGCGCAGGGGCCGGGTGCACAGTGGGGAAACGCGCGCCGCAGCGTCTTATGCGCTGATTATCGCGCTTGCTCTGGCACTGGGCGGCTGCTTCGGCGAGACGTTCCAGCGCGGCTATGTGCTTCCCGAAGGCGCGCTCGAGCAAATCCGGCTTGGCGCATCGCAGGAGCAGGTGCTGATCGTGCTCGGCACGCCCTCGACCGTCGCCACCGTTTCCGGCGAAGCGTTCTACTACATCTCGCAGCGCGCCGAGCGGGCGATCTCGTTCATGCCCGCCAAGATCACCGACCAGCGCGTCATCGCCATCTATTTCGACAAGGACCGGCGGGTCGAACGGGTCGCCTCCTACGGCATCAAGGACGGCAAGGTGTTCGATTACATCAGCCGCACGACGCCGACGGCCGGCGCGGACGCCAATTTCATCAAGGCGCTGTTCCAGAACCTGGGCAATGCCCACATCGGCCTGCCGTTCTGAGTGGCCGGCGAGGATTTGCAACCGCGCGTCATCGTCAGATCGGAACAACCAAACAATCCAGTCACGATGCTGGATTGCTTCGGCACGGCGCCATTTTTTGACGCGCGTGCCTCACGACAAGGAATGCGGCGCCTTTCTCAGTGCGCCAAGATCGCGAGCAGCAACAGCGCCACGATGTTGGTGATCTTGATCATCGGATTGACCGCCGGGCCGGCCGTATCCTTGTAGGGATCGCCGACCGTATCGCCGGTCACGGCGGCCTTGTGGGCCTCGGAGCCCTTGCCGCCGAAATGGCCGTCCTCGATGTATTTCTTGGCATTGTCCCAGGCACCGCCGCCCGACGTCATCGAGATGGCGACGAACAGACCGGTCACGATCACGCCGAGCAGCATCGCCCCGAGCGCCGAGAACGCCGCGGACTTGCCTTGGGCCCCGCCGCCGGCCACGAAGTAGATGACGAAATAGCCGACGATCGGCGACAGCACCGGCAACAGCGACGGTATGACCATCTCCTTGATCGCCGCGCGCGTCAGCATATCGACGGCGCGGCCGTAATCGGGCTTTTCCGTGCCCTGCATAATGCCAGGGTGCTCGCGGAATTGCCGCCGTACCTCTTCGACGATCGAGGACGCCGCGCGCCCGACCGCGGTCATGCCCATCGCGCCGAACATGTACGGCAACAGGCCGCCGAACAAGAGCCCGGCCACGACATAAGGATTGACGAGAGAAAAATCGGGCATGACGCCTTGGAAATAGGGGTGCTTGTCGGCGCTGGCGATGAAGAACTTGAGGTCCTGGTTGTAGGCTGCGAACAGCACCAGCGCGCCTAACCCGGCCGAGCCGATGGCGTAACCCTTGGTCACCGCCTTGGTGGTATTGCCGACGGCGTCGAGCGCATCGGTCGATTTGCGCACCTCTTTCGGCAGGCCGGCCATTTCGGCGATGCCGCCGGCGTTGTCGGTGACCGGCCCGAATGCATCGAGCGCCACGACGATGCCGGCGAGCGCCAGCATCGTCGTCACCGCGATGGCGATGCCAAACAGGCCCGCTAGGTTATAGCTCACCAGGATGCCGGCGATGATGACCAGCGCCGGACCGGCGGTTGCTTCCATCGACACGGCGAGGCCTTGGATCACATTGGTGCCGTGGCCGGTCACCGAGGCCTTGGCGATCGATTGCACCGGCCGATAGTTGGTGCCGGTGTAGTACTCGGTGATGACGATGATCAGCCCCGTCACGACGAGGCCGGTGACGCCGCAATAGAACAGCTCAGCGCCCGAATAGGTCGCCCCCTGAAGCTGGCCGAAACCGATGAGGTAATGCGTCACTCCGGCGATGCCGATGAGTGACAAAATCGCGGTGGCGATCATCCCCTTGTACAGCGCGCCCATGATCGATTGGCTGGCGCCAAGCCGCACGAAAAACGTGCCGATGATCGAGGCGATGATGCAGACGCCGCCGATGGCGAGCGGCAACGTCATCATCCGCATCACCATGTCGCCGCTGACTGAACCGAAGAAGATGGCGGCAAGAACCATGGTCGCGACGGTGGTGACGGCATAGGTCTCGAACAGGTCGGCCGCCATGCCGGCGCAGTCGCCGACGTTGTCGCCGACGTTGTCGGCGATGGTGGCCGGATTGCGTGGATCGTCTTCCGGAATGCCGGCTTCGACCTTGCCGACGAGATCGCCGCCGACATCGGCGCCCTTGGTGAAGATGCCGCCGCCCAGTCGGGCGAAGATGGAGATCAGCGAGGCGCCGAAACCGAGCGCCACCATGGAATCGACCACGACGCGATCATTCGGCGCATAATGCAGCGTGCCGGTGAGGAAGCCGAAATAGAGGGTGACGCCGAGCAAAGCGAGCCCCGCCACCAGGAGCCCGGTGATCGCACCGGCGCGGAATGCGAGTTCGAGACCGCCAGCGAGCGAGCCGATGGCAGCCTGCGCGGTGCGCACATTGGCGCGCACGGAAACGTTCATGCCGATGAAGCCCGCGGAGCCGGACAGGATGGCGCCGACCGCAAAGCCGACGGCGACGAGCCAGCCGAGGAGATAGCCGACGATGACGAAGATCACGATGCCGACGATGGCGATCGTGGTGTATTGCCGCCGCAGATAGGCCTGGGCGCCCTCGCGCACCGCCGCGGATATTTCCTGCATCTTGGCGCTGCCGGGATCGGCTCGCATCACCGAAAACGTGGCCCAGATGGCGTAAAGGAGGGCGAGCACGCCGCAGAGAACGATGAGCCACAAAGTCGTCATGGAAAACCCCGGTTGATGGATGCGGCCGGAGTTGAAACCGGCCCGGAAGGAGAGCGCCCGGCGAAGCATCCACGCGTCCAGCCCAAGCGGCGCGGACATTGCCAAAAATGCCCGGGGGGCGCAACGGCGGTGAGCGGTTTACGCACGCTCCATAGTGGATGGCTGCGGCGCCGGTCGAGCAGCGATAAACCCTCGATCCTTACACCACCGGTGCAGGACGTATTCGGGGTTTGCGGGCGATCAAACCACGCCGAGATGGCGGATGGGGCGTCCCGGCGCGATGGCTTCCGCGGCGGCAATGATGGCATGGGTGTCGATGCCATAGTGACGGTAGAGCTCCGCGATCGAGCCGGTCTGGCCGAAATGCTCGACGCCGAGCGGCCGCATACGATGGCCCTCCACCGCACCCAGCCAAGCCAGCGTCGCCGGATGGCCGTCCAGCACGCTGACGATGCCGCAATGCCGGGGCAAGCCGGCAAACAGGCGCTCGATGTGGGAACGGGCTTGCACAAGCCCGCGCTCGCGCGCCCGCCACGCAGCCGCCCAGCCGGCATTGAGGCGGTCGGCGGAGGTGACGGCGAGCAGCCCCACATCGCGGCGGTCCTCCGCCATCAGTCCGACCGCTTGGATCGCCTCGGGCGCGACCGCGCCGGTGTAAGCGACCACGACTTGGCAGTTGGGCCCGGGCTTGCGCAGCCAGTAGGCGCCATCGACGATCGCTTGGCGTAACTCCGCAGTCATCTCGCGCTTGATCTGCTCGATCGGCCGGGTGGAGAGCCGCAAATAGACCGAGCCGCCGGTCTCATCGCGCAGCCAGTTGCGCTCGGAGAGCTCGCCGCCACCGTCCCTCTGGATGTAATCCAACGCGAAGGCGAGAATGACGGCCAATTCGTCGACGAAGGCCGGCTCGAACGCGGCGAGACCGTCCTGACCTATCCCGATCAACGGTTCGACAATCGACTGATGCGCGCCGCCTTCCGGCGCCAGCGTGATGCCTGACGGCGTGGCGACCAGAATGAAGCGGGCGTCCTGATAGCAGGCATAATTCAGCGCATCGAGGCCGCGGGCGATGAACGGGTCATAGAGCGTTCCGATCGGCAACAGCCGCTCGCCGTTGATCGCGTGCGAGAGGCCGAGCGCCGAAAGCAAGGCGAATAGATTCATCTCGGCGATGCCAAGCTCGATATGCTGGCCCGCGGGCGAGAACTCCCAGTTGAAGGTGGATGGGATGCGCTCGCTCTTGAACGTATCGGCGAGCGCTTCACGCGCGAACAGCTTGCGGCGATTGACCCACGGGCCGAGGCTGGTCGACACGGTGACGTCGGGCGACGCGGTGACGATGCGGGCGGCAAGCGGCGTCGTACCGCGCGCCAGTTCGTTGAGCAGCGCGCCAAAGCCGAGTTGCGTCGACATCTGCGATTGGAGCGTCACCGCAAGCTCCGCCGGCACATCGATCCGCGGCGCCTGCAAGCGGCGTTCGCCGCCGCGCGCGAACGACACGCGGTCGAGGAAGGCCTGGATCTTTTCCGCCGGCTGCCGCAGGCCCTCGAAGCGGTCCCATTCGTGCCCCGGCCGGATGTTCATCGCGGCGCGGAGTGTCTCCATCTGCGCCGGCGTCATCAGCCCGGCGTGGTTGTCCTTGTGCCCGGCGAACGGCAGACCGTAGCCTTTGATCGTATAGGCGATGAAGCAAACCGGCCGCTCGTGATCGATACCGTCGAAAGCGTCAATGATCGCGGCGAGGTCGTGGCCGCCGAGATTGTTCATCAGCTGCGCCAACTCGTCGTCGCTGCGCCGTTCGATCAGTTGCGTCACCGGCCCCTGGTCGCCGATCTCGTCGAGCAAGCGCTTGCGCCAGGCGGCGCCGCCCTGGAATACCAGCGCGGAATAGAGTTGGTTCGGGCAACGATCGATCCATTGCCGCAGCACCTCGCCGCCGGGCTCGGCGAAGGCGGCTTGCTGCAGCGATCCGTATTTGACGACCACCACATCCCAGCCGAAGTTGCGGAACAGGCTTTGGTAGCGTTCCCACAGTCCTTCGCGGACCACGGCATCGAGGCTTTGCCGGTTGTAATCGACGATCCACCAGCAATTGCGCAGACCCTGCTTCCAGCCTTCGAGGATCGCCTCGAAGATGTTGCCCTCGTCCAGCTCGGCGTCACCGAGGAGCGCGATCATGCGGCCTTCCGGCCTGTCAGCGCCCCAACCGTGGGCGCGCACATAATCCTGGGTGAGCGACGCGAACAGCGTCTGCGCAACGCCTAAGCCTACTGAGCCGGTCGAGAAATCGACGTCGTCGGCATCCTTGGTGCGCGAGGGATAGGATTGCGCGCCCTTGTAGCCGCGGAAGTTTTCCAGCTTGTCGCGGCTCTGGCGGCCGAGCAGATATTGGATGGCATGAAAATTAGGCGCGGCGTGCGGCTTGACCGCGACGCGATCGGCCGGCCGCAGGCTGTGGAAATAAAGCGCAGTCATGATGGTGGCGAGCGACGCGGAGGAGGCTTGGTGGCCTCCCACTTTCAGTCCGTCGGTGTTTTCCCGCACATGGTTGGCGTGGTGGATGGTCCAGCTCGCCAGCCACAGCACCTTGCGCTCGAGCTCAGCGAGGATCGGCAGGTCGCGCGTAAGCGAGGGTGACGGCATCATGTGCTTCGTTAGCGTTTCGCCCGTCAGACCAGCGTCGGCCGCCGCGCCAGCGTGCCCCATGCAAGCAGCAGCCCGGCCACGACGACGACCGGAAAGACCACCTCATTGACCGCCGTCCAGCCGTAGCTCGCCAGCAAAGCGCCGGACGAGAACGAACCGATCGCCATCGAGCCGAAGATCAGAAAGTCGTTGAAGGCCTGGACCTTGTTGCGCTCGCGCGGGCCGTGACATTCGGTGACCAGCGTGGTCGCGCCGACGAAGGCGAAGTTCCAACCGATGCCGAGAAGCGCCAGGGCCGCCCAGAAATTCCACAGCGCGATGCCGAGCACGCCGATCGTGGCGGCGGCGGCGATCAGCAGCAGTCCGGTCGCGACGACGGCCCGCAGCCCGAAGCGGGCGATCAGCGCACCGGTGAAAAAGCTCGGGGCATACATGCCGATCACGTGCCATTGAATTCCCAGCGCGGCTTCACCGACCGAATGGTGACACATCACCATGGCGAGCGGAGCCGCGGTCATCATCATGTTCATCACGACGTAGCTGGCGACGCCGCAGGCGACGGCGACGATAAATCGCGGCTTGCCGATGATTTCGGCAAGCGGCCGCCCCTCGCCGAGCGGCCGCGCGACGGC
>JGI12270J11330_10001864_pt1 | contig 15588 bp, 13 predicted proteins | sample PeaSoiMetSII2010_FD_11330 | JGI IMG/M metagenome (IMG submission 11330)
CCCGTCTCCGCCAGAACCTTCGTGATCGCCGCCGTCAGCGACGTCTTGCCATGGTCAACATGCCCAATCGTCCCGACGTTGCAATGCGGCTTCGTCCGCTCGAATTTCGCCTTCGACATCTTTCGCTCTCCGTCCTCTATCCCCGCCTCAAGCCATCTTGGCGCGGACTTCGTCCGCGACGGCCTGGGGCACTTGCTCGTAGTGATCGAAATGCATGGTGTACTGGGCCCGGCCCTGGCTCATCGAACGCAGGGTGCTGACATAGCCGAACATGTTGGCGAGCGGCACCATCGCGCCGATGACCCGCGCATTGCCGCGGCTGTCCATGCTGCCGATCTGGCCGCGCCGGCTGTTCAGGTCGCCGATGACGTCGCCCATGTACTCCTCGGGCGTCACAACTTCCCCCCCCCCCCCCCCACGCCTTCGCGGTAGCAGGCGCGCGCGGCGATGTCGAAGGTCATGACGTTCGAATCGACGTCGTGATAGTCGCCGTCGATGAGCGAGGCCTTGAAGTCGATCATCGGGAAGCCGGCGATGACTCCGCTCTCCTTCGCGACCTTCAGGCCTTTCTCCACGCCGGGAACGAATTCCTTCGGCACCGATCCGCCGATGACCTCGTTCTCGAACACGAAGCCCGAACCCGGCGGGAGCGGCTCGAAGCGGATCTTGACCTTGGCGTATTGTCCGGCGCCGCCGGTTTGCTTCTTGTGGGTGTAATCCTGTTCGACCGTGCGGGTGATGGTCTCGCGGTATGCGACCTGCGGCGCGCCGACGGTGGCCTCGACCTTGAACTCCCGCTTCATGCGGTCGACGATGATCTCGAGGTGCAGCTCGCCCATGCCCTTGATGATGGTCTGTCCGCTCTCGGGATCGCTGGCGACCCGGAACGACGGATCTTCCTGAGCCAGGCGGTTGAGCGCGACGCCCATCTTCTCCTGGTCACCCTTGGTCTTGGGCTCGACCGAGACTTCGATGACCGGCTCGGGGAAGATCATGCGCTCGAGCACGATCGGATTTGCCGGATCGCACAGCGTGTCGCCGGTCGTGGTCCCCTTGAGGCCGGCCAGCGCCACGATGTCGCCGGCGCAGGCTTCCTTGATGTCTTCGCGGTGGTTGGCATGCATCTGCAGCATGCGCCCGACCCGCTCCCGGTCGCCCTTGACCGTATTCAGGATCTGCGAACCCGAGTTGAGGATGCCCGAATAAATCCGCACGAAAGTGAGCGANCCGACGAAGGGATCGGTCATGATCTTGAAAGCAAGCCCCGAGAACGGCTCGCTGTCCGAACTCTTGCGGGCCAGCGTCTCTTCGCTATCAACCTTGGTGCCGACGACGTCGGGCACGTCGGTGGGCGCCGGCAGGTAGTCCACCACCGCGTCAAGCAGCGGCTGGACGCCCTTGTTCTTGAAGGCGCTGCCGCACAGGACGGGCACGAACAGGCTGGCGATGGCACCCTTGCGGATGCAACGCTTCAACGTCGCCTCGTCCGGTTCCTTGCCTTCGAGATAGGCTTCCATCACGCCATCATCGACCTCGACCGCCAATTCAACGAGCTTGGCGCGATACTCGGCCGCCTTGGCCTGGTAGGCCGCGGGGATATCGCCGACGGTGAATTCGGCGCCCAGGGTCTCCTCTTTCCAGGTGATGCCCTTCATGCGCACCAGATCGACCACGCCGACGAACTCGCTCTCGACGCCGATGGGAAGCTGGACGACCATCGGCTTGGCGCCCAGCCGGTCGATGATCATCTGCACGCAGCGGTCGAAATTGGCGCCGATGCGGTCCATCTTGTTGACGAAGCAGATGCGCGGCACGCCGTACTTGTCAGCCTGACGCCAGACAGTCTCGGACTGGGGCTCGACGCCGGCCACCCCGTCGAAGACGGTGACCGCACCATCCAGCACGCGCAAGGAGCGCTCGACCTCGATGGTGAAGTCGACGTGGCCCGGCGTATCGATGATGTTGATCCTGTGGTCGCGCCAGAAGCAGGTCGTGGCGGCCGAGGTGATGGTGATGCCGCGCTCTTGCTCCTGCTCCATCCAGTCCATGGTGGCGGTGCCCTCATGGACTTCGCCGATCTTATAGGACCGGCCGGTGTAATAGAGGATGCGCTCCGTGGTCGTCGTCTTGCCGGCATCGATGTGGGCCATGATGCCGATGTTTCGGTAGCGATCGAGGGGCGTGACGCGCGGCATGAAAAATCACCAGCGGTAATGGGAGAAGGCCTTGTTGGCCTCCGCCATCTTGTGGGTGTCCTCCCGCTTCTTCACCGACGCGCCGCGATTGTTCGCGGCGTCGAGGAGTTCGGCCGACAGCCGGTCGGTCATCGTCTGTTCGCCGCGGCCGCGGGCGTGCTGGATGATCCAACGGATCGCCAGCGCCTGGGCCCTCTCCGGACGGACTTCGACGGGTACCTGGTAGGTCGCGCCGCCGACCCGACGGGAGCGGACCTCGAGCTGGGGCTTCACGTTCTCGAGCGCGTCGTTGAACAGCTTCACCGGATCGGCGCCGACCTTCTTCTGCATCTGCTCGAAGGCGCCATAGACGATCTGCTCGGCCACCGATTTCTTCCCGGCGTACATCATCGTGTTCATGAACTTGGTGACCACGACGCTGCCGAACTTGGCATCCGGCTGGACTTCGCGCTTCTCGGCGGCATGACGGCGGGACATGGGATCGCTCCTTACTTCGGACGCTTGGCGCCGTATTTCGAACGGCGCTGGCGGCGGTCCTTCACACCCTGGGTATCGAGCGTGCCGCGGATGATGTGGTAGCGCACGCCCGGCAGGTCCTTGACGCGACCGCCGCGAATCAGCACCACCGAGTGCTCCTGCAGGTTGTGGCCTTCGCCCGGGATGTAGCTCGTGACCTCGAAGCCGTTGGTGAGCCGCACGCGCGCGACCTTGCGCAGCGCCGAGTTGGGCTTCTTCGGGGTCGTCGTGTAGACCCGNGTGCAGACGCCGCGCTTCTGCGGGCTCGCCTTCAGCGCCGGCACCTTGTTGCGGGCGGCAAGCGGCCGGCGCGGGTTGCTGATCAACTGATTGATCGTGGGCATCGACTTCGCATTCCTCCGACGGCCGCGTCCGGCCGCCTCAAATTGCACTGCTGCGGCCCTTGTGCCGCGATGCAAACAACCGCGCCGAGGCGACCCTAAGGTTCGCTTCGGGGCGGTACCGAACTTCGTCGCCGTCCGAAAACGGCGTATGTCTCACCTAGAAATGCCAGGGCTGCGTCTAGATCGTACGATCTACCACCAGCCCAAGAAAGGCGCGCGGAATATAGGTGTCGCACCCAGGCCAGTCAAGCGGAACCGCGCCTCGAAAGACTATCGTCTATGCAGCTTGCTCTAATCGATCTCCCGGGTCGCGGACGATAGCTCGCAAGGCATTGAGCTATAGCCTCAATTCCAGATTCCGCAGGCCTCAGCGGCGATGCCCGGCCAACCTGCCCTTTGGGCGGGCTGGCCGGGCTCCGATTCGGACTCCGCCGTTGTGCCTCAGGCGACCTTGGTTGCCTTCGCCGGTTCGCTCGCCGGCAGGGCCTTGGCCTGGTTGGCGGCGATCTGCTTGTCCCGCTCGGCCGCGACCGCGCGCACGCGGTTCATCACCGAACCGGTACCGGCCGGGATGAGGCGGCCGACGATGACGTTCTCCTTGAGGCCGATCAGCTCGTCGATCCGGCCCGAGACCGCAGCCTCGGTCAATACCCGCGTCGTCTCCTGGAAAGAGGCGGCGGAGATGAAGCTGCCGGTCTGGAGGCTCGCCTTGGTGATCCCCTGGAGCACGGGGATGCCCTGGGCGAGACGCCCGCCTTCGACCATCATCCTGGCATTGACCTCCTCGAACTCCTGGCGGTCGATCTGCTCGCCGATCAGGAAGGTCGTGTCGCCGGGCTCCTCGATCTCGATCTTTTGCAGCATCTGGCGGACGATGACCTCGATGTGCTTGTCGTTGATCTTGACGCCCTGGAGCCGATAGACCTCCTGGATCTCGTTGATCAGATAGCTCGCCAGCGCCTCGACCCCGAGCACGCTCAGGATGTCGTGGGGCACGGGGTTGCCGTCCATCAGCAAGTCGCCCCGCAACACGAAATCGCCCTCCTGGACGCTGATGTGCTTGCCCTTCGGGATCAGGTACTCGCGCGGCTCCTGGCTCGCGTCCTCGGGCACGACCAGGATACGACGCTTGGTCTTGTAGTCCTTGCCGAATTCGACCCGCCCATCCAGATCGCTGATGATCGCGAAGTCCTTCGGCTTGCGGGCCTCGAACAGTTCGGCCACCCGCGGCAGACCGCCGGTGATGTCGCGGGTCTTGGAGGACTCCCGCGGGATGCGCGCCAGCACGTCGCCGGCCCTGACTTGGGCGCCGTTCTCGACCGACAGGATGGCGTCGACCGACATGAAGTAGCGGGCTTCCAGGCCGTTGGCCAGCTTCAGGATCTTGCCCTTGCCGTCGGTCAGCGTGATGCGCGGCTTCAGGTCATTGCCCCGCGGCTGCTGCTTCCAGTCGATGACGACGCGGTTGGTGATGCCGGTGGTCTCGTCCAGCACCTCGCGCATGGACAGGCCCTCGACCAGGTCGAGGTAGTTGGCGATGCCCTCACGCTCAGTGATGATCGGCAGAGTGTAAGGGTCCCACTCGGCCAGCTTCTGGCCCTTGGTTACCGCGGTGCCATGGTCGGCCAGCAACCGGCCGCCGTATGGCACCCGATGGCGGGCGCGCTCCCGCCCCGCCTCGTCGCTCAGCACCAGCTCGCAGTTCCGGCCCATGACGATCGGCACGCCCTCGCTGTTGACCACGACGTTGCGGTTCTTGATGGTCAACTGAGCATCGAAGGCCGCTTCGACGCTGGATTGCTCGGCGCCGCGCTGGACCGCGCCGCCGATGTGGAAGGTCCGCATCGTGAGCTGCGTGCCGGGCTCGCCGATCGACTGAGCGGCGATGACGCCCACCGCTTCGCCGACATTGACCGCCGTGCCGCGAGCGAGGTCTCGCCCGTAGCAGGCGGCGCAGACGCCGTTCTTGGTCTCGCAGGTGAGGACCGACCGAATCATGACCTTGTCGATGCCGGCGCGGTCGATGGTCTCCACCTTCTCTTCGTCGATCAACTCTCCGGCGGCGAGAATGCGCCCGCCCTTCAGCGGATCGACGATGTCGACGGCGGCCGACCGGCCGAGGATGCGCTCGGACAGAGGCGAGATGACCTCCCCGCCCTCGACCACCGCCTTCACTTGCAGACCGCGGGTCGTGCCGCAATCCACCTCGACGATGATGGCGTCCTGGGCCACGTCCACGAGCCGGCGCGTCAGATAGCCCGAGTTGGCGGTCTTCAGCGCCGTGTCGGCGAGGCCCTTGCGGGCGCCGTGGGTGGAATTGAAATATTCGAGGACGGTCAGCCCCTCCTTGAAGTTGGAGATGATCGGCGTCTCGATGATTTCGCCCGAAGGCTTGGCCATCAGGCCGCGCATCCCGGCCAGCTGCTTGATCTGGGCCGCCGAGCCGCGGGCGCCGGAATGGGCCATCATGTACACCGAGTTGATCTGGCTGCCCGAGGCGTGCTCGGACATCGCCTTCATCATCTCGTCGGCGACCCGCTCGGTGCAGTCCGACCAGACGTCGACCACCTTGTTGTACTTCTCGCCCTGGGTGATCAGGCCGTCGAGGTACTGCTGCTCGTATTCCTTGACCTTGCGCTGGGCGTCGGCGACGAGCTTCTCCTTCGCCTTCGGCACGATCAGGTCATCCTTGCCGAAGGAGATGCCGGCCCGGCAGGCGTAGTGGAAGCCCAGCCCCATCATCCGGTCGGCGAAGATCACCGTCTCCTTCTGGCCGCAATGGCGGTAGACGGCATCGATGACGTTGGTGATCTCCTTCTTCGTCAGCACCCGGTTGATGACGCTGATGGGCAGGTTGGGATGCTTGGGCAGGATCTCCGCCAGGAGCATGCGCCCGGGGGTCGTCTGGATCACCTTGGTCACCAGCTCGCCCTTGTCGTCGTAGATCTGGGTGCGCGCCTTGATCGGCGTGTGCAGCGTGATCGCCTTGGCGTTCAAGGCCGCCTGGATCTCGCCGATGTCCGAGAAGGCCATGCCCGCGCCGGGCTCGTTCTTGCCTTCCAAGGTCACGTAGTAGAGGCCGAGCACGATGTCCTGGCTGGGCACGATGATCGGCTTGCCGTTGGCGGGCGACAGGATGTTGTTGGTCGACATCATCAGCACGCGGGCCTCGAGCTGCGCCTCCAACGAAAGGGGCACGTGCACCGCCATCTGGTCGCCGTCGAAGTCGGCGTTGAAGGCGGTGCAGACCAGCGGATGGAGCTGGATCGCCTTGCCCTCGATCAGCACCGGCTCGAAGGCCTGGATGCCCAGGCGGTGCAAGGTCGGTGCGCGGTTGAGCAGCACCGGGTGCTCGCGGATGACTTCCTCCAGGATGTCCCAGACCTCGGGGCGCTCTTTCTCCACCATGCGCTTGGCCGCCTTGATGGTGGAGGCCATGGCATAGAGCTCGAGCTTCGAATAGATGAAAGGCTTGAACAGCTCGAGGGCCATCTTCTTGGGCAGGCCGCACTGGTGCAGCTTCAGCTCCGGCCCCACGACGATGACCGAGCGTCCCGAATAGTCGACGCGCTTGCCCAGAAGGTTCTGCCGGAAGCGGCCCTGCTTGCCCTTCAGCATGTCCGAAAGGGACTTCAAGGGCCGCTTGTTGGCGCCGGTGATGACCCGGCCGCGCCGGCCGTTGTCGAACAGCGCGTCCACCGCCTCCTGCAGCATGCGCTTCTCGTTGCGCACGATGATGTCAGGCGCCCGCAGCTCGATCAGCCGCTTCAGGCGGTTGTTGCGGTTGATGACCCGGCGATAGAGGTCGTTGAGGTCCGAGGTGGCGAAGCGCCCGCCGTCCAGCGGGACCAGGGGGCGCAGCTCCGGCGGGATCACCGGAATCACCTCCATGATCATCCACTGGGGCTTGCTGCCCGAGGCAAGGAAGGCCTCGACCAGCTTCAGGCGCTTGACCAGCTTCTTGCGCTTGGCCTCCGAGTTCGTCTCCTTGAGATCGATGCGCATCCGGTCGCGCTCTTCCTCAAGGTTGATGGCGGAGAGCATGATCCGGAGCGCTTCGGCGCCGATGCCGGCTTGGAAGGAATCGACCCCGTGCTCGTCCTGGGCCGCCATGTACTGGTCCTCGTTCAGCAGCTGATGCTGCTTCAGAGGCGTCAGGCCCGGCTCGATGACGACGAAGTTCTCGAAATAGAGGATGCGCTCGAGGTCCTTCAGCGTCATGTCGAGGAGCAGGCCGATGCGGCTCGGCAGCGACTTCAGGAACCAGATATGGGCGACCGGCGAGGCGAGCTCGATATGCCCCATGCGGTCGCGGCGCACCTTGGAAAGGGTCACCTCGACGCCGCACTTTTCGCAGATGATTCCGCGATACTTCATCCGCTTGTACTTGCCGCACAGGCACTCATAGTCCTTGATCGGCCCGAAGATGCGGGCGCAGAACAGGCCGTCCCGCTCCGGCTTGAAGGTGCGGTAGTTGATCGTCTCCGGCTTCTTGATCTCGCCGAAGGACCAGGACCGGATGCGCTCGGGGCTCGCGATCGAGATCTTGATCTGATCGAAGCTTTGCGTACCGGTCGTCTGGCCGAAGGCGGCGATGAGCTCGTGGTTCATTGCATACTCCCGAATCGGGTTCTGATCGGCGCGATCAATAGCTGCGCTGCTCGAGTTCGACGTTGAGCCCCAGCGACCGGAGTTCCTTCACCAGCACGTTGAAGGATTCCGGGATGCCGGCCTCGAAATTGTCGTCGCCACGCACGATCGCCTCGTAGGTCTTGGTGCGGCCGGAAACGTCGTCCGACTTCACCGTCAGCATCTCCTGCAAGGTGTAGGCGGCGCCGTAGGCTTCCAGGGCCCAGACCTCCATTTCGCCGAAGCGCTGGCCGCCGAACTGGGCCTTGCCGCCCAGCGGCTGCTGGGTGACCAGGCTGTAGGGGCCGATGGAGCGGGCGTGGATCTTGTCGTCCACCAGATGGTGCAGCTTCATCATGTAGATGTAGCCGACGGTCACCTTCCGCTCGAACCGGTCGCCCGTGCGCCCGTCGGTCAGATGGACCTGGCCGGACCGATGCAGCCCCGCCAGCTCCAGCATCTCACGATGTCCTGCTCCGTCGCGCCGTCGAAGACGGGCGAAGAAACGGGGACGCCGTGGCGCAGATGTTCGGCCAGCTCCAGGGTCTGGGGATCGTCCAGTTCGGTCACTTCCTGCTTGTAGGTGCGGTCGCCGTAGATCGCTTTCAAGTGCTTGCGCAGCTCGGCCGTCTTGCCCGCGGTCTTGGAGGCTTCGAGCAATTGTCCGATCTGGTGGCCCAGGTTGGCGCAGGCCCAACCCAGATGGGTCTCCAGGATCTGGCCGACGTTCATGCGGCTCGGCACGCCCAGCGGGTTCAGCACGATGTCGACCGGCGTGCCGTCATCGAGGTAGGGCATGTCCTCGACCGGGACGATCTTGGACACCACGCCCTTGTTGCCGTGCCGACCGGCCATCTTGTCCCCCGGCTGGAGCTTGCGCTTCACGGCGACGAAGACCTTGACCATCTTCATCACGCCCGGCGCCAGTTCGGCGCCGGCCTGGAGCTTTTCGACCTTGTTGTTGAAGCGGGCTTCGATGGCCTGGATGCTGCCGTTGAACTGCTTCTTCAGGGACTCGATGTCCGCCATGCGCTTGTCGTTCTTGACCGTGATCTGGCGCCACTGCCCGGGCGTGAACTCGCCCAGGAGCTTGTCGGTCACCTTGCTGTCCGCCTTCAGCCCCTTGGGCCCGCCGCCGGCGGTCTGGTTCAGGAGCAGCTCCTTGAGCCGGCCGTAGAAGCTGCGCTCGATGATGGCCTTCTCGTCGTCGCGGTCCTTGGCCAGACGCTCGATTTCCGTGCGCTCATTGGCGAGCGCGCGCTCGTCCTTGTCGACGCCGCGCCTGGAGAAGACGCGGACCTCGACGATGGTGCCGGAGACTCCGGGCGGCAGGCGCATGGAGGTATCGCGCACGTCGGAGGCCTTTTCGCCGAAGATGGCGCGCAGGAGCTTTTCCTCCGGCGTCATCGGCGATTCGCCCTTCGGCGTCACCTTGCCCACCAGGATGTCGCCCGGCTTCACCTCGGCGCCGATATAGACGATGCCCGCCTCGTCGAGGTTCTTGAGCGCTTCCTCGCCGACATTGGGGATGTCGCGGGTGATTTCCTCCTGGCCCAGCTTGGTATCGCGGGCCATCACCTCGAACTCCTCGATGTGGATCGAGGTGAAGACATCGTCGCTGACCAGGCGTTCGGAGATCAGGATCGAGTCTTCGAAGTTGTAGCCCTGCCAGGGCATGAAGGCGCAGAGCACGTTGCGGCCCAGCGCCAGCTCGCCCAGGTCGGTCGAGGGTCCATCGGCGACGATGTCGCCCTTGGTCACGATGTCGCCGACCTTCACCAGCGGACGCTGGGTGATGCAGGTGTTCTGGTTGGAGCGCTGGAACTTCAGCAGGTTGTAGATGTCCACGCCCGGCGCATCCGACTTGGTCTCGTCGGTTGCCCGGATGACGATGCGGGTCGCATCCACCTGGTCGACCATGCCCGAGCGCCGGGCGCCGATGGCGACGCCCGAATCCCGTGCCACGGTCTCCTCCATGCCGGTGCCGACCAGAGGCGCCTCGGCGCGGAGCAGCGGCACCGCCTGGCGCTGCATGTTGGAGCCCATGAGGGCGCGGTTGGCGTCGTCATTCTCCAGGAAGGGGATGAGTGCGGCGGCCACCGACACCAACTGCTTGGGCGAGACGTCCATGTAGTTGATGTCCTCGGGCCGGGACATGACGAAGTCGCCGCCCCGCCGGCAGGAGATCAGGTCGGAGGTGAAGCGGCGCCGGCTGTCGAGCTCGGCATTGGCCTGGGCGATGGTGAACCGCCCCTCCTCCATGGCCGAGAGATAGACGGAATGATCCGTCACGACGCCCTTTTCGACGATGCGGTACGGGCTCTCGATGAAGCCGTACTGGTTGACCCGGGCATAGGTGGCCAGGCTGTTGATGAGGCCGATATTCGGGCCTTCCGGCGTCTCGATCGGGCAGATCCGGCCGTAATGGGTCGGATGCACGTCGCGGACTTCGAACCCGGCGCGCTCGCGGGTCAAGCCGCCCGGCCCAAGGGCCGAGAGCCGGCGCTTATGGGTGATCTCGGACAGGGGATTGGTCTGGTCCATGAACTGGGACAGCTGCGAGGAACCGAAGAACTCGCGCACCGCGGCCGCCGCCGGCTTGGCGTTGATCAGGTCATGGGGCATGACGGAGTCGATTTCGACCGAGCTCATGCGCTCGCGGATCGCCCGCTCCATGCGCAGGAGCCCGATGCGATACTGGTTCTCCAGCAGCTCGCCGACCGAGCGCACCCGCCGGTTGCCGAGATGGTCGATGTCGTCGATCTCGCCCCGCCCGTCCTTGAGGTCGGTCAAGACCTTGAGGATGGCCAGGATGTCAGCCTTGCGCAGCACGCGCACCTGGTCGTCGGCGCCGGCCGGGTCGAAACGCTCCGGCGGCAGGACGCTCAAGCGCGAGTTCATCTTCACCCGGCCCACGGCCGAAAGGTCGTAGCGCTCGTTGTCGAAGAACAGGCCCTGGAACAGGGCTTCCGCCGTGTCGAGGGTCGGCGGCTCGCCCGGCCGCATGACGCGGTAGATGTCGATGAGGGCGTCCTCGCGGGTCCGGTTCCGGTCGGCCGCGAAGGTGTTGCGCATGTAGGGGCCGACGTTGACATGGTCGATGGCGAGCGTCGGCAGCGTGGTGATGCCCGCCTGCTCGACCTGCTCGATGATCGCGGCGGTCAGCTCGTCGCCCGCCTCGACGAAGATCTCGCCGGTCTGCTCGTTGATGAGATCGGCGGCCGCGTACCGTCCAATCAGATCCTCGACCGTGACCAGCTGCTGCTTCAGGCCGTTCTCCTGGAGCTTCCTCGCGAGCCTGGCGGTCATCTTGGCGCCTGCCTCGGCCACCGTCTTGCCGGTCTTGGCATCCACCAGATCGCGGACCAGCTTGATGCCGCGCATGCGCGCCGCATCGAAAGGCGTCTGCCAGCCCTTCTTGGAATGGGTGAAGGCCACCGTGTCGTAGAAGAAGCCGAGGATCTCGTCGGCCGACATGCCGCCGGTGCGGCGCTCATCGTCCTCCAGCTTGGTGGCATCGGCGAGCNCGGCCAGGTGCTGCTCCGCGCCCTTGCCCCAGAGCGCCAGCAGCAGGGTCGTGGCCGGCAGCTTCCGNCGCCGGTCGATGCGAACATAGACGAGGTCCTTGGCGTCGAACTCGAAGTCGAGCCAGGAGCCGCGGTAGGGAATCACCCGGGCGGCATAGAGATACTTGCCCGAGGAATGGGTCTTGCCCTTGTCGTGGTCGAAGAAGACGCCGGGCGACCGGTGCATCTGGCTGACGATGACGCGCTCGGTTCCGTTGATGATGAAGGTGCCGTTGGCCGTCATCAGGGGCATGTCGCCCATATAGACGTCCTGCTCCTTGATATCGCGGATGGAGCGCGCGCCGCTGTCCTCGTCCACGTCCCAGACCACGAGCCTGAGGGTGACCTTGAGCGGCGCGCCAAAGCTCATGCCGCGCTGCTGGCACTCCTCCACGTCGTATTTCGGCTCTTCCAGCTCGTACTTGACGAACTGAAGCTCGGCCCGCTCCGAGAAGTCGCGGATCGGGAACACCGATTTGAAGACCTCCTGAAGGCCGACGCTGACGCGCTTGTCGGGCGTCACGCCGATCTGGAGGAAGTGGTCGTAAGAGCTCTTCTGAACCTCGATCAGGTTCGGCATCCGGCTGATCTCCGGAATCCGCCCGAAATCCCTGCGAATGCGCTTGCGACCGGTAAACGACTTCGTCATCGATGTCCTCGTCCTCAGCGGGGCTCTATGAGCCCCTGGGTTCTAAGCGGGGCCATCCTGGCCCCAAGGGTTCGTCGTCTCTCCGCTTCTTCGTCGTTGCCTGCCGGCACCGGCCGGCGAGTTCCTTGTCTCAAGCAACCCGCCGGCCGGTTGTCCCGGCAGTGGTGCGGGCGGTCTTGCCTACTTCAGCTCGACCTTCGCGCCCGCGTCTTCCAGCTTCTTCTTGATCTCGGCGGCTTCGGTCTTGTTGACGCCTTCCTTGACCGCCTTCGGTGCGGCTTCGACCAGATCCTTGGCCTCCTTCAGGCCAAGCCCGGTCACCGCGCGCACTTCCTTGATCACGTTGATCTTCTTCTCGCCGGCAGCCATGAGCATGACGGCGAACTCCTCTTGCTCGGCCGCGGGGGCGGCGGCAGCGGCGGCGACAGCCGCGACGGCCACCGGGGCCGCGGCAGAGACGCCCCACGCTTCCTCGAGCTTCTTGCTGAGCTCCGCTGCCTCGATGACNGTCAGCTTGGAGAGCTCGTCAACCAACTTCTGTAGATCGGCCATTGTCATTTTCTCCTATCGGCTTGAACTTTGGGGATCCTCAACCGGCCTTGTTCGCATAGGCCCCGAAGACACGGGCGAGCTGGCCCGCCGGCGCCCGCAGAACCTGCGCGACGCGCGTCGCCGGGGTCTGCAGCATGCCGATGAGCTTGGCTCTCAGCTCGTTCAGCGACGGCAGGGTCGCGAGCGCCTTGACCCCGTTGGGGTCGAGCAGCGTGTCGCCCATCGCCCCGCCGACGATGGTGAGCTTTTCGTTCGCATTGGCATAACTGATCGCCACCTTCGCGGCGGCCACTGGATCGGTCGAATAGGCGACCGCCGTGGGCCCTTTGAAGAGAGGCGCCAGCTTGGCGAACTTCGTGCCTTCGAGAGCGCGACGAGCGAGCCGATTTTTAGTCACTTTGAAGCCGGCACCGGCTTCCCGCATCTGCCGGCGAAGCGTCGTCACTTCGGCGACCGTCAGGCCGGACTGCTGGGTCACGACGACCAGCTCCGTCTTGGCCAAGACGTCATGCAGGGAGTCGACCAGCTTCTGCTTTTGCGATCGGTCCACTTATCGTCTCCGATGCCTGGGCCTTCCGGGACTATTCCCGTCCGGCCCGTTGCACATGGATCAGCCAGGACAGGCCCGGCCGATCCGGTTCGCCTGTCCCAGAAGTTCAAGCCGCCGCCGGCCAGAGCATTGGCCGATGAACGGTTGTCCTCCTGCCTATTGCGGGCGCTTCGCGCGATTAAGCCTTCGGGGACAAGTCCCTTCGGGCACCCGCAGTCTCGGACAGGTTCGGAGCGAGCCCACCGGGCGCGCCCCGCTTCACCGGCGCCCCGGCGATATGCCGAAGCGTCGGAATTCCAGTACGGCGATCGCCTAGCCCAGCAGGCTCGCGATCTCCAGCTTCACGCCCGGCCCCATGGTCGAGCTGATGCTCACCTTCTTTATGTAGCTGCCCTTGGCGCCCGAGGGCTTCGCCCTGGCGACCGCGCCGACAAACGCTTTCACGTTGTCGATCAGGGCTTCCTTGCTGAAGCTCGCCTTGCCGACGCCCGCATGGATCAGGCCCGTCTTCTCGGCGCGGAACTCGACCTGCCCGCCCTTGGTCGCCTTGATCGCCTGGGCCACGTCGTTGGTCACGGTGCCGAGCTTCGGGTTCGGCATCAGCCCGCGGGGGCCCAGCACTTTGCCCAGGCGTCCTACGATGGCCATCATGTCCGGCGTGGCGATGCACTTGTCGAAGTCGATCTTTCCCGCCTGCACTTGCTCGGCCAGATCCTCAGCACCCACCAGGTCGGCGCCAGCCTCCTTGGCCAGTTTCGCCCTGTCGCCCTTGGCGAAGACGGCGACCCGGAGGCTCTTGCCCGTGCCGTGGGGAAGCTGCACCACGCCGCGGACGTTCTGGTCCGACTGGCGCGGGTCGACGCCCAGATTCATCGCCACTTCCACGGTCTCGTCGAACTTCGCCGTGGCGCCTCGCTTGATCAGGTCCACCGCCGTGTCGACCTTGTAGAAGGCGTTCCGGTCGAGGCCCTCGCGGGCCTTCTTGCCTCGCTTGCCCAGTGCCATCGTCCTACTCCACCACCTGAAGGCCCATCGAACGGGCCGAACCCTTGATCATCTGCACCGCCGCTTCGATGCTGTTGGCGTTCAGATCGGCCATCTTCTGCTCGGCGATCTTGCGCAGCTGCGCCGTGGTCACCTTGCCCACGAAGCCGCGGCCCGTGGTCTGGGACCCCTTCTCGATGCCGGCCGCCTTGAGCAGGAAATAGCTCGCCGGCGGCGTCTTGGTGACGAAGGTGAACGACCGGTCGGAGAAGCAGGTGATCACCACCGGGATCGGCATGCCCGGTTCGAGGTTCTGCGTCGCCGCATTGAACTCCTTGCAGAAGGTCATGATGTTGAGGCCGCGCTGACCGAGCGCGGGCCCCACCGGCGGCGAGGGATTGGCCTTGCCGGCCGGGATCTGCAGTTTGATGTAGCCTTCGATCTTCTTTGCCATTGATCAAACCCCTTTCCTGGGATTGCGCGGTGCGGCGATGGCGCGCCTCCCGCAAGTTCCGACGCGGCGGGACCGTCCCGCCGCCCGCTCTCAGACCTTCTCGACCTGCGAGTACTCGAGCTCCACCGGCGTGGCGCGTCCGAAGATCGAGACCGCCACCTTGAGCCGGCCCTTCTCCTCATCCACTTCCTCCACCAGCCCGTTGAACGAGGTGAAGGGGCCGTCGCAGACCCGGACCTGCTCGCCGATCTCGAAGATGATCGCCGGCTTCGGCCGCTCGATCCCTTCCTGGACCTGGCGCTGGATGCGCATCGCCTCGGCCTCGGTGATCGGCGTCGGACGGCCCTTGCCGCCGAGGAAACCCGTCACCTTCGGCGTGTTCATCACCAGATGCCAGGTCTCGTCGGTCATCTCCATCTTCACCAGAACGTAGCCGGGGAAGAACTTGCGCTCCGCGTTCACCTTGGCGCCGCGGCGCAGTTCCACGACCTCCTCGGTTGGCACCAGCACTTCCGTGAACTTGTCGGCCATGCCCTGGCTCTCGGCCTGCTCGCGGATCGACTGGGCGATCTTGCGCTCGAAGCCCGAGTAGACATGCACGACGTACCAACGATGCGTCACTTCTATCAGCCTCCGAACCCGATCAGCGCGCGAACCCCGACGGAAAGCAGCGCATCCACCGCCATGAAGAACAGCGCGCAGGCCAGCACCATGAGGAACACCATGCCGGTGGTGACCGTGGTCTCCTTGCGCGACGGCCAGGTGACCTTGGCGGTCTCCTGGCGCACCTGGTGGAAGAACTCGACGGGACTTAACTTCGCCATGACCTTCCTTGCTCTTCGATCTCGCCTGGTCCTCTAACGTGGCAGGAGTGGAGGGACTCGAACCCCCAACCCCCGGTTTTGGAGACCGGTGCTCTAGCCAATTGAGCTACACTCCTAGTCGCCCGCCCATCAGGGCCGGGCTTCGTGCTCCACGCCTATTCGATGCCCGCTTCGATGCCCGCGCTTACTCTATGATCGAGGCGACGACGCCGGCGCCGACGGTCCGGCCGCCCTCGCGGATGGCGAAGCGCAGGCCTTCGTCCATGGCGATCGGCACGATCAGCTGGATCTCCATCGTCACGTTGTCGCCCGGCATCACCATCTC
>JGI12270J11330_10001893_pt1 | contig 15453 bp, 9 predicted proteins | sample PeaSoiMetSII2010_FD_11330 | JGI IMG/M metagenome (IMG submission 11330)
GTGACGCCGTAGAGCACGCTCCCGGTCTCCATGGTCTTGCGGTTGTGGGTGACAATGATGAATTGCGTCTGCGTGCTCATGTCCCCGATCAAACGCGTGAACCGCCCGACGTTCGCTTCATCGAGGGGTGCATCGACTTCGTCCAGGATGCAGAAGGGGCTCGGCTGGTAGCGGAAAATAGCGATCAGCAACGCCAGCGCGGTCATGGCCTTCTCGCCGCCCGAAAGCAGCAAAACGTTCTGCAAACGCTTGCCTGGCGGCGAGGCCACAATGTCGATGCCAGCATCGCCGGAGCTGTCCGGTTCGGTCAAGCGCATCTCCGCCATGCCGCCGCCGAAAATGGTGTGAAAGGCGGTTGAGAAATTGGCGTTGATGGCCGCGAAAGCCTGTTCAAATTTTTCCTTGGTGATGACGTCGAGTTCCTTGATGGCCTGCTGGGTATCGGCGATGGACTGCAGCAGATCGTCGCGCTCGCGGGTCAGGAAGGTGAACCGCTGTTCGCACTCGTTGAATTCTTCCAGGGCCATCATGTTCACGGCGCCCATGTTTTCGATGCGCTGCTTCATTTCGCGGTAGTTTGCTTCGGCCAGAGCCAGCTCTTCGCCGGACATGAAGGCGGTTTCCGAGGCGATCAGGTCCTCGGGTTGCGCGTTCACTTCGGCGAGGCAATTTTCGCGCAAGTGCTGGCGGTCGGAATCGTTGCGCGCTTTGTCCACTTCAAAACGGCCGCGCTCCTCGCGCATGTCTTGCAACGATTGCCGGTCCGCGCGCAGATGATCTTCGGCCTGCGTTACGCGCGCGCGGCCTTCCTCCCATTCCCGCTCAAGCTGCTTCTGGTTTTCTTCCAAGCGCGTCTTTTCGGCACGCAGCACTTCCAATTGCCGCGTTAGGTCTTCCGTTTGCCGGGCCATTGCCGCGGTTTCTTCGGTGATGGACGCTTCCTGTTGCCGCAGAGCCGCCTCACGGCGTTCCAGATCGGTCCGCTCCTCTTGCAGGCGATGGGCAATGGCTTCCACGGAGGCCATGCGCTCGTTCATGGCGGCGAGTTCCGCCCTTGCCGTGGCCAACTCTTCCTGTTCGGTCTGCACCCTGGCGCGAAGCTGCACAACCTCATCCGCCAGGCGCGCGCTTTCGGCTTCCGCCTCGGCCCGGGAGCTCGCCGCGGTTTCATGCTGCAGCCGGGCGCGTTTCGCGCGCTCCTGCACGGTATCGATCTCCTTGCGCACGTGCGCCAGTTCGCTCTGGCAGACGGTCAGCTCCAATCCCAACCTTGCCAACTCGCCTTGCATCTGCTCGTGACGGTGTTTCGTGGCGAAAAGGTTGCGCTCCGCTTCGCGTTGTTGCGCCGAAAGCTCGTCGTTAGCCTGTTCGGATGCGCGGAGTTCCACACTGATGGATTCGAGTTCCGCCTGAATCAGCTGCGTCTCGTGCTCCAGATGTCCTACTACCGCATCCATGGCGCGCAGTTCGCGTTTCATTCCCAGCGGCCCGGCATCGTCCGGCTTGCCGCCCGTGACCATGCGTCCCTGGTAGCACGTGCCCTCAGGCGTAACGAATGCATATTGCGGGTATTCGCGCGCCAGCTTCTCCGCGGCAACCGCGCTGTCTGTCAGATAGCCCGAACGCAGCCGCGGCAGGAACTGCTTCGCGGCGGGCCCCAGCGGATCGCGGAATTCCACCAACCTGTCCAGCCGGGAGATCACGCCGTCTTCTGACCGGAAATGCACGAGGGGCTCGTATTCGTCGAGTTTCAGGTTGCGCAACGAATCGACAAAAAATGTGGCGCGGCCTCCGACTTCATTACGCAGCAGCGAAACGCCGGCGCGGGCGTGGTCGTAGGTCTCCACCACGACGTATTCCAGTTCATCGCGCATGTATTGCTCGAAGGCGGCTTCGTGCTGTTCCTGCACCTCGGCGTAATCCGCAAGCACGCCGACGGCCCGGAAATTCCCGCCGCCGTGGCGCTCGTTCGCCGCGAAGAGCTTCTGCACGGCTTCGCCCGTGTAAGAGTGATCATTCAGAATTTGTGTGAGGGTGGAGTGGCGCGCGCGCACCCCGGCCAGGGCGTCGCGCAACGCTTCCGCCTGTTTGCCTGTTTCTTCGCGCTTCCTGCGCAAATCGGCCATGCGCGCCTGGAGCTCCACGGCCTTCTGCTGCAGGGCACCCTGCTGGTTCGTGGCGCTCTGCCATTCCTGGGCGCCGCGTTCCGCGTCATCGCGCACGCGGATGGATGATTCGAGCAACACTCCCTCACGTTCTTCCAGTTTGCGGAGCGACTCGCTCTGGTGGACCAAGGCCTCTTCGGCCTGCTTCTGCTCGCCGTGCAGCCAAAGCAGACTGTCATTCGCTTGCGTCGCGGCCCGGCGCAGCGCCTCAACACGCGCTTCCGATTCCGCGATTTGCGTTGCGCGGAAGGAGGCGCGCGCCGCCAACTCTTCCACGCGAGCGGTTACGCTGACGGATTCCGTACGAACATTTTCCACGACCTGCTGCTGCGCCGTGTTACGCGCTTCCCACTCAGAGGTTTGCGCCGTGACGGCCTGGCGTTCCGCGGCAAGCTGGTCGTTGCGGCCGGCCAATTCCACGCTGCGCGTCTGGTTAAACGCAATGCGGTTTTCATTGCGGTCCACTTCCAGGGCGGTGTGATTCAGCACATTCTGGTTCTGGCGGATCTCCGCGTCCAACGAGTAAATCCGCTGGTTCAGGCGATCCTGTTCCCCTTCCTTTTCCTGTATGGATTGCGCCTGCTGCGTTTCCGCCGTGGTCAATTCCGCCAGCCGCCCGCCCAGGCGTTCCGCCTCGGCGTCGAGTTCGCGCGCTTTTCCCGCCAGCATCTGGCGGACAATTCCGCGCATCTGCTCGCGAAGCTCCGAATAGCGGCGGGCTTTGGAGGCTTGCCGCTTCAGCGACCCCAACTGTTTTTCGACTTCCACGACAATGTCGTTGACGCGCGCGAGGTTCAGCTTGGAGGATTCCAGCTTGGCCTCGCTCAGCCGCTTCTTGGTCTTGAACCGGGTTACGCCCGCGGCTTCTTCGATAATGGCGCGCCGCTCCATGGGCTTCGTGGCGAGGATCAGGCCGATGCGCCCCTGTTCGATGATGGCGTAGGAGTCTGGTCCGAGGCCCACGCCCATGAACATTTCCTGGATGTCACGCAAGCGGGCCACGCGGCCGTTGATCAGGTATTCACTTTGTCCGCTGCGATAGAGCCTGCGGCTGACCACAACTTCGCCGGGTTTGCTCACCAGGGCGGGTTTTTCCGTCTTCTTCTTGCGTTTGCTCTTGAAGACTGCTTCGCCTGCCTCGTCTAGGGGTTCGGCTTGGAGGGGCGTCTCCAAGCGCAACTCTTCCGCGGCCAGGGCATCTTCGCCGCCTTGCATTTGGGTTTCCCCGGCCATCGGGTTATCCGTGCTATCAGCAGAAAGGTTTTCCTCCTCAGACCGTTCTTCCGCCTCCAGGACAAACCGTGCTGCTTCGGCGAGTTCCAGGTCTTCCATCGTGATAGTGACTTCGGCCATGCCCAGGGGGGGGCGTTTGGTTGTGCCGTTGAAAATGCAGTCAGACATGCGTTCCGCGCGCAGAGTCTTGTGGCTTTGTTCGCCCAGCACCCAACTGATGGCGTCCACGACGTTGGATTTTCCGCAGCCATTCGGCCCGACAATGCAGGTGCTGCCCATTCCGCTGAACGTGACCACCGTCCGCTCGCAGAAGGACTTGAAACCTACAATTTCCACTTTTCGGAGCTTAAGCAAGGTGTCCCCTTTTGTCGTGAACTTCCACTTCGCGGCTTACCTTAATCCCCAAACCCGGCGCGCGACCCCACCACCATCCATACTCCGGCGCGATCTTGTTGAAAAGTCACAGTTCTTCCGCGCGAAGAGAGACGACTTTCCTTTCCTCGAGGGGAGGGGTTTTCCAGCGACGCTTTCGTCCGTAACAGACAGAAAGCAAACACGTTTGGCAGGTTCTCGTTCAGAGGCCCAGCCGCCTGGCGCTAAGATGGCGGTACGGGAGCTAAGACTACCACGCCCCCCTATCCCTGTAAAGGCCTACTCTACCTATAGTGGCGTTTTCGTTCACGCCACAAGCTCTTAGCTGCCAGGACGCTTCTGCGGGGGGCCAGAACAATCCAGGTTGGAATCGAATGCCGTGGCGCCGCTACTTCGATGATTGATTATTAAGGTCGCACACCGGCCGCGCCACACCTCCGTCGGCGTTTGGGGCTGGTACTACGCGCGTGGGAACGGTTTCGAGGAGGCGGATGAATTAGTTGCTATTTCGCCGGCTTGAGCGAAGCGACCTGCGGAAATGAGCTCGCGCTCGTAAAAATGCATTCTGGCGGCTGTTGCCCTGTCCTAAACGACGTAACCAGCGCCTTTATCGCCTGACCGGCATTGGCAGGAATGACGATCGTGGCCGCAAGAAGACCACGGTGTACATAAGCCTGCCCGGTGTTGCGGAGACCGTCGCAGCCAATGTAAGGCAAGCTCAACCAACGATCGCGTTCGGGTCCGGTAGTGAGTTCCTGAAATGCCCGGCGTGCTCCGAGAGCCATGGCGTCATTCTGGCCCGCCACAAGTCCGAATGTCACATCCTTAGCGACATTGAGCTTCAGCCAGGACCCCACGGCATTGTAAGCGCTCTCCTCCGTCCAAAGCCCTTTCAGTACACGCACTTCGACGTTGGCGGGTTTCGCCGCCTGCATGGCGGTAGCGCGCCGCACAGCGGCTTTGTTGTCGGAGGGCCCATGGATATAAAGGACTGCGCCTCCACGGGGGAGCAAGTGGGCAATCTGTTCGCCCTGGATGCGGCCGACCTCTTCGTGATTGGTCGTGACGCAGAAAAGCGGGGTGGCCGGGTACAGGCGGCGAAGTTCGCCCAGATAGTCGACCTCCCGGTTCAACACGACCCATCCGACTCCAGAGGACGCGGCGATTTTCGCGGGTTGGCCAAGTGGCGTGCCCACGGGTTCGAAGAAAATCCCGTGCGGGCGAGTCCCCTCCGGGCTATAGAGAAGTTTGAGGACTTGCTGGCTCTGCACGACCGCGTCGTGCTCCGTTTGTATGACTTGCAGGTCGGCCTCGCACTCGTGCGCCGCTTGTTTCGCGGAGATGGTCTGTTCGGCTTGATAATCATTATTCTCAACGACCAAAAGGGCAAGGCTGAGTCTTTTCATCCGAGATCTCCTTGCAACCCGGCGAGTTGCCTTGATAGTTCATTGTGTTCGCTGCGCTCTTCTCGTGTTCGAAGCGGCGCGCATGGGGAGGGAAGAAAGAAAAAGGAGCGGGCAACTCTTGCAGCAAATCGACGCAATTGGGGCGAGGGTTTCAAGTTTGAGAGAATTCGCTCGCACTCTGGTTGTCAACAAAATCGACGCGATCGCGGGGACGGAACTCGCTGTCGAGCTTCCTTCTATCGGCTGGTTGATGCTGGCCAGAATTTCCGATTTCAACTCTATCTCTCCGCGAGAACCATACGCCCGCCGTCCGCCCGCGTCAAGTTCCGGTGGACAAAATGGAAAGTGTGTTCCAGCGCGTTAATGCAGACACTACTTGACGGCGCCTTGAAAATGTCGCTCCATTAGGCAGGAGTCCTTCTTGCCGTCACTTCGGTTCGTACCTCAGTGGTGGAAATCGGCAAGGGCATCCCGCCGCAATTTACTTGCAGCATCAGGCGGTCCGGGCCACGATGCGCAACCGCCGATAGTCCATCACCCACTGGCCATCCTTGGACAATTTGCCGCGTGCTTGCCGCTCGATCTCTTCCACCAACCGCTCGCGCTGCTCCAAAGGGAGCTTTCCCGTCATTCTGCCGGCGAACATTTCCAGCCAGTTGCGCAGGCCGCGCTCGCCATCCTCCAGCGGAGTTGGCCGGTCGAACAAGAGCGCATAGGTCACTTCCAGGCCGTGCTGTTCCAGGAGGCCGGTGTACTCGGCCACGCTCGGATAGAACCAAGGGCTATCAAATGGCGTTCCGGGCCGAACCTTTTTCCAGGCGCTTTCTGCTGCCTCCATCAATCCTGCGACATTGCCCTTGCCGCCGAATTCGGCCACGAAACGCCCGCCGGGTTTCAGCACCTTCACGATTCCGCGGATGACACGCTCGGGTTCTTTGATCCAATGGAGAGTCGCATTGGAAAAGACGGCGTCGAAGGACTCCTCCAGCGAAATCTCGCGCGCATCCATCACTTCGAACCGCAACTCCGGGGATTTCTTGCGCGCTTGCCAAATCATTTCCGGAGACTGGTCTATCCCGCAGGTGAGCGCTCCGCTCGCTGCGATTTGCGCCGTCAAGTGGCCTGTTCCGCATCCGACATCCAGGATGCGTTCACCCGCCTTGGGATCCAGCAATTCCACCAAGCCTGCGGCCATCTTCCACACAAACGAATGCTTGTCGTCGTACAGCCCCGCATCCCACTTGGCCGTACTCCCCATTTTCGCTTCCCCTGCTCTTTTTTAGACGCTCCCAACCTTGCTTCCTAGATGACTGATATCTGATCGCTGTTAACTGATATCAGTAATCAGATATCAGGAACCATGAGCCCACAAATCACTTCCCAGGCTGCAAATACCGGTCAAACCAATCCACCAGCCGTGTCAGCATGTCCACGCGGTGCTTGGGCTCGCGGAAACCGTGGGGCTCTCGGGGGTACATCACCAACTCCGTCGCCACTCCATAGCGCTTCAGCCCGCGATAGAGTTCCTGGCTCTGGCCCGGCGGATCGATTGTGTCCGCCTCGCCTTGTAAGATCAGTGTCGGCGTCTTCGCGTTCTTCACATAAAGGATCGGCGAACCATTCAGGAATCCCTCGGGCTTCTCATACGGCGTGCCCCAGAACCATTCGTCACTCGAGGGGCCGTCCTCCGTGCCATACTCCGAAATCAGATCGGACATTCCCGCGCCTGCAACGGCCGCCTTGAAACGCGTCGTTTGCGTCACAGCCCAGGCCGCCATGTAGCCACCATAGGACCAGCCGCCAATCCCCAGGCGCTCCGGGTCGGCGATCCCTTTGGTGATCAGATCATCCACGCCCGCCATCACGTCCTTGAAGTCGCCCCCGCCCCAGTCCGAGCGATTCATTTCAGTGAATTTCTGGCCGTAGCCGATCGATCCGCGCACATTGGGATACAGCACGGCATAGCCGCGCGCCGCCAGCAGTTGACCCCACGATTCGATGCTGTCTCTCCACCGGCCGGTTGGCCCGCCATGGACGCGAACCACCAGAGGCAATTTCGCTTTGCCGTCGTAGCCTGGCGGCTTCAACAAGGCTGCTTCGATTTCCAATCCGTCAAACGACTTGTATTTGTAGAATTCCGGGGCGGCCACAGCGAAGTCCTTCAAGCCATCATTCAGGTGACTCACAGGCCGTGCGTCGCCCTTGGTGTCCCGCATCCATAGCTCCGGCATGGCCGTCGAATTCCAGCCCACAAACGCGATTTCCCCCGTTGCTGCCACCGAAAACTCATTCGGATTCGTCGGCAATTGCCCCGACTCCTTCTTCTCTCCCTCGCCGCTATAGCCCACAAATTTGCTGCTGAACCCATCCGCGTAGACGGCAATCAGCCAACCGCCCTTGGCCCAGTGGTAGTTCATGATCTGCCGATCGAGACTCGCGCCGGTCAAATTGCGCGCCGCCCCGGCGATCATAGGAAGCAGAAAGAGGTCATGCGCGTCTGGCCCATCGTCGCGGCAACCCACGAAACTCAGGGTAATTCCATTCGGAGAAACACGCAGATCTCCCACCGGTCCACTCGGGGCCAGCAGTTCCCGGGTCTTTCCGTGTTCCGTGTTGACCACGTAGATGCGGTCCGTGAATTGGTCGGAAGCCGGACGATCCGTTGCGATCACGGCAATCCCCTGCCCGTCGGGAAGCCAGGCAAGTTCCTTCACTTCCCAGTGGGGATCGGTCAGCGCACGCGATTCGTGACTCGCGAGATGCAGCAACCGCAGGCGCGCGCGCCTATCCTCTTTGTCCACCACCCGCGCGTCGTCCTTCTCTTTTTCTTTCTTTTCCTGCGCTTCGCTCTTGGAATCCGGCGCAAGATACGCAATCGTTTGTCCGTCCGGCGACCATTCAAACGCCGTCACCCCGGCCTTCTCCTTTGTCACTGCGGCGGCTTCGCCGAATTCGCTGCGCAGAATGAAAATCTGCTCTTCGTCTCCTCCGCGGTCGGAGAGAAACGCCAGCTCTTTTCCGTCCGGCGACCACCGCGGCGATGACTCCGATTTCTCCGAGTAGGTGAATTGCCGCGTCCCGTTGCTGCTCTTGTCGTAGAGCCAGATGTGGCTCGTGCGTTTTTCTCCCTTCGGCGGGTCGCTTGCCACAAAAGCAACCCTTGCACCGTCGGGGGAGAATTGCGGGTCCCGCACGTCGCGCCATTCCAGAAAACTCGCGGGGGTAAGCGGCTTCTTCCCTGGCGCCGCGACCTTATCCTGCGCCCACCCCGCAAACCCTGCGCACAGCAGCACCGCGCAGGTTGCCCCCAGTCTCAGTTTACGCATCACCTTCTCCTCCCAAATCGCCCTCTTGCTCGAATCTCTGGACTCTATGCGCCATCATCAAATTCTGTCAATCGAGCAGAGTAGCCGCGTGCCCCACACGCCGATTTTGCGTGCGGGCTCTTGGCTCACTTCTGTTTCTGCTCGAGTTCCACCCATCGCGCGTATAACGCGTCAATCGCCTTCTGGGCGGCATCGAGTTCCACCGAGGCGGCGTGCAGCCGCGTTCCATCGCGCATGATCGCCGGGTCCAGCAGCGCGTCGTGTTTTGTCTGCAGTTTCTTTTCGGCTGCGGCGATGCGCGCCTCGATGCTCTCGAATTCGCGCATTTCCTTGAACGAAAGTTTCTTCTTGGTCGGCGAAGTCTTCACCGCGCCCGACGCCCTGCTCAGGTTCTGCGTTTCCACCGAGGCGTTGCTCTTCCCCGTGGCCTGTTGCGCCCGTTGCCACGCTTCCCATTGCTGGTAGTCCGCAAAGCGTTCCGCGCCGCCCAGTCCGTCCAGCCCGAACACCACGGTGGACACGCGGTCCAGCATGTAGCGGTCGTGCGTCACCAGGACCAGCGCTCCGCGATATTCCAGCAGGCTCTCCTCCAGAATCTCCAGCGTGGGGATGTCCAGATCGTTGGTCGGCTCGTCCAGCAGCAGCACATCGGCCGGTTGCAGCATCAATTGCGCAATCAGCACGCGCGCGCGTTCGCCGCCGGAAAGCCGCCCCACCTTTTGATTGAGCTGTTCGCCCGTGAACAGGAATCGCGCCGCCCACGCCGCCACGTGGATCACGCGCTCCTGATAAATCACCGCATCGCTGTCCGGCGCCAGCGCGCGTTGCAGGGTCATCTCCGGATCGAGTTCGCGGTTCTGGTTGAAGTACACAGTGCGCAACGCTTGCGCCTGCCGCATGACTCCCCGCGTCGGCTGCAATTCGCCCTTCAACAGCCGCAACAGCGTCGTTTTGCCGCTGCCGTTCGGGCCCACCAGCCCCACGCGCATCCCCGGCGTCATGATGAAATGCACGTTGCTGAAAAGCGTTCGCTCGCCCAGCACCTGGCCGACGCTGTCCAGCGTAATCAACTGTTTCGTCTGCCGCCCGGATGAAGCGAAATCGATCTGCGCGCTGCTGCTTCGCGTGCGCGCGTTGAGTTCCGAAAGCTCGCCGATCATTTCGTGCGCTTTATCTATGCGCGCCTTCGATTTNGTGGTTCGCGCCTTGGGCCCGCGCCGCAACCATTCGATTTCCGTATGNACGCGATTTTCCAANGCCGCNTGCCGGTTCTTCTGCGCGTGCAGGTACTGCTCCTTCGCTTCCAGGAATGCGCTGTAATTNCCGGAAACCCGCAGTGCCCCNTGGTCATAAGTGGCGTTGAGCTCCACCATCTCGGTNGCCACATTCTCCAGGAAATAGCGGTCGTGNCTCACCACCACGCACGCGAACGGGGCATTCTGCAACGTCTCTTCCAGCCACCGGATCCCCGCCAGATCCAGATGATTCGTCGGCTCATCCAGCAGTAGGATGTCCGGCCGCTGCACCAGCGCTTCCACAATCGCCAGCCGCTTCCGCCAGCCGCCGGAGAGCGTGCCGGCTTCCGTATCCAGGTTGGTGAAGCCTGCGCGCCCCAGAATCTCCGCCACACGCGATAGCCGTTCGCCCTCCGGCACCTTTGCGCGATCCAGCGCTTTCCCGATTACCACGCGAATCGTCTCACCGCCTGCAAATTCGGAGATTTGCAGCACCCCGCTCAAACGCATGCCCTTCCGTATGGCCACGTCCCCGCTGTCCGGCACCACCTGCCCGTGCAATATCGCCAGCAGCGTGGATTTCCCGGACCCATTCGGACCAACAACCCCGACGCGGCTTCCCTCGTTTACCGTAAACGAGATGTTTTCAAACAGTGGGGCTGCCCCATACCGTTTTGATAGTCCTTGTGCGCTAATAATAGGTGGCAAGTGTCCCGCTCTTCCCTGGTTCCTCTCTAATCTACGGCTCTTCCAGAATACCAGCAGCCCAGTTCAACCCGTTATCGATACACTTCGTTTCGCCTTGGGGAGCCGTGGCTTTTTGCCCCGAACCATGCGGGGCGGAGCCATGCCGTCAAGGGCGTCAAGTCACCCCGACTTCGACCGCGGAGGGCCGCTCTCACGAGCCTCCGCGTGCCCAGCAGGAAGCCGGGAACCTGCCTGCCCCAGCGCCATCCGGGCATCCCACGGAAAACTAATTCACAGCATCAAAAATCCGCACTGTACTTTTCCGCGCTTTGCGGTTACAAAGTTTCTGTGTAATCGCCCCGCGCGTCGTTTCAGCGGCACCAACTGAACTGGCAAAGCCCAGCCGGTTGTCGCCACAGGACGTCACGCAGACGCTTCGCTCCCCGGGCGCCGCATGGACTGGAGACTTAATGGAATCCTCCCTGCCGGCCATCCCCAGAACGCTTGAGGACACTACGGTTGCTCGGCTTGGCCGCCAGAATAACAGCTTCGTAGATAACTTATGTCCTGACAATGGAGCGGGAAAGCGATGAAGATGAGAATTGTCGCTTCGACCCTGGCCTGCCTTCTGTTGCTCCCCCACCTCTTCGCCGGTGAATCCTCACCGGCCGTCAAGTTCGCCGTCGCCCCGAAGTATCCCGCTCTAACGCTTGCAGGAAGAATCTATGGCGAGGTCACCGTTCGCGTGACGATTGACCGCGCGGGCGCCGTGAAGGGTACCCAAGTCACGGAAGGACATCCCATGCTCCGAGAGGCTGCGGTGTATGCCGCCCGGCAGTGGAAATTTGAGGAAAGCTCCGTCCAGAAGCGCGTGGCGATGCTGAAATTCAGCTTTGTGTTATTGCCGGATAATTCGCAGGTGCAATCGCAGACCATTTTCCTGCCGCCCGCCGGCTTTGAGATTCGACAAAAGCCTGCCGCACCCGCCGTGGAAGACCAGGAGGGTGAATTCTCTCCCGATCTGCACCCCGTTTCCAAAACCTGAGCAGGGCTCCGCTCCTCAACGTGAGCGCCATCGCGCGTTTTCACTCGCTGGCCGGCCTGGGCGTGCGCAGGTGGCGCCGAATGGAGTAGTAGCCGATCCAGCAGGCAATCGCCAGTACCGCGAACGATCCGAACTGAGCGGGGAAATCACGCATCAGGAAATGAAACTCCTTGATGTGGCCCTCATGGAATGAGATTTCGCTGGTNAGCGAGAGNGCNGTNAANGTAATNCCGAGNGCGAAGAGCCACCTCTGCCAGCCGAGCAGCGCGCGGGTGCGGCCCAGGGAGCGCAGCTCGAGATCCGGGGGCAACGCGGCGGGAGTGATTTTGCCCAAGTTGTCCGCCCATTGCACGCGAATGCGCTGTGCCAACTCCTTGTCTTGCTCCATGTATTCTTCGATCAATGCGCGCGTGGCCGGGCTGGCCTCGCCGGCAAGATAGACCGGCAAGAGATCAAGAATCACTTCCCTCGTAATCTTCATTTTCCACCTCCACACGTCGCATTCATGCCCGTTCCCTGTTATGCATCTCTTAATCCCGCCAGCGCCAAACGTGCCCGGTGAATCTTTACTTTCACCGCCGCCAGAGAAACGCCCAGCACCTGTGCGATCTCCTCGTATGCCATGCCGTCCACGGCCCGCATGAGCAGCGCGGACCGGCTTGCCTCCGGCAGCCGCTGAAGTTCCGTCATCACGGAATGGAGTTTCTCTTTCTGCTCGGCCTGCACGTAGGGTCCGGCCTGCGGATCGCGCAATCCGTCATCGAGTGCCACGTGACGGGATTTTTTCCGTAGCCCCTGAAGAAACAGGTTGCGCGCTATCGTGAAGAGATAGCTTTTCACGGTAGCCATCTCGATGGGCCCTGGTGAGGTCCAGGCGCGCACAAACGTCTCGGAGGTGATGTCCTCGGCTTCACCGCGCTCGCCCGACAGGTACAGCGCGAAGCGGTACACGTCTGGCGCGTGCTTTTTGTAGAGCGAGCTGAAGTCCGTCATTCGGACGTCTCACNATCTCCGGTCATTTGGCCCAGACCGTTATACCAGAGGAAACGTACCTTGGACCGCCGCTAGATTCCGAAGATGCCACCCAGAATATCCGTCCATGCGTGCGCCATCATGCCCGGCCGCAGGCTCTTGCGCCAGAGGGCCAGCAATCCAAACAGGCCGCCGAAGCACGCAATCTTTANGCACGCTTCGATGCCCTGATAGCCGTGCCCAATCCCGAACAGTGCGGCCTGTAGAAACAGTGCAAGCCATCTGCTGTGCGTAAATGACTCGAACTGTTTCTGGAAGTAGCCACGGAAGACGAGTTCCTCGCAGAATCCAGCACTGATGGAAACGCCAATCCACAGCAGGATTTCCAGCGCTCGCTGCGGTAAATAACTTTGGATGGAAGCTGCATGGCCGGCCCCGAACCAGCGATTCCACGCCATAGAGAGCAGCGTCCAACCCGCCAACAAACCCAGCGCTAGGCCGCAGTCCACGGCCACGTCCTTGGCGTTTGCCCACTTTCCTCCGATCAGCGCACTCAGTTTCGTTCCGCTCCGGCGCAGGCCGCCTCTCCATACGTAAAGGACGAGCCCCCACTCCATCGCCATCGCCGAAAGGTAAATCGGCACCATCTGCGGATGATGCTGCAACATCCCAGGCTCCGAGCGGGCATGCCGCTGAAAAAACGCCCCGCTGACCGCAAGCCCCAGAAATAGTGCTATTAGCAACGCCGTATGCCAGCGCGGCGCAATCAGCTTTGGGATGGGAGACTCAATTCTCGTTAGCGCGATCGTGGCCATGATTCCTCCTTCAACCGGGCACACCTATCCTGTCTGAGTTCAGAGGTCCTCGATTCCTGGCAGGTGAGTAAGCTCTCGTTATAGGTATCCACGAAAGCGGAAAAAGTTACGTGAAACAGTTGAAGCGGCGACCGGCCTTCTCAAGGAAGGACCGGGCTACCTGTGCTGGTGCTGGGTCTAGTTTAAAATGGTGGTAGTGTGGAGGCGTTTGGTGGAGGTGGCCGATGCGGTGGCGCTGGATTGCGGTGCTAGGGGTGCTGTCGAGTGTGTGGGTGAGCGGGGCGCAGGGACAACAGCAGGGGCAGGCAGGAGCGCCACCGGCGGCTGGCAGCCCAGAGAGGGAGATATCGACGCGGGTGATGGACGCTCCGATTAAGGTGCAGGTGAATCTGGTGCTAGTGCGGGTGGTGGTGAGAGATGCTGCCGGGAAGTTGATTCCGGACTTGAAGAAGGAAGATTTTCAACTGCTGGATAATGGGAAGGAACAGAAGATCTCGACGTTTGGCGTGGAGACGGCGGAGACGCGGGGGAAAGGCGGGGCGGCGACGGCGGAGGGAAAAGTCGCGGGAACAGAAACAGACAAAGGCACAGAAGGCGAGGCGGGAACTGGCGTGAAGAATGTGTCCGCGATGCCACAGCGGTTTGTCGCGCTTGTCTTTGATGATTTGCATTTGAAGACCGCGGAGGCGATGGCGGTGCACGCGGCTACGGAGAAGCTATTCGCGAGCTTGACGCCGGCGGACCGTGTGGCGATTTACTCGACCTCGGGGAACGCGCAACAGGAGTTCACGGGGGATGCCGAGGCACTGCGGAAGACGCTGGCGGCAATTACTCCCCATCGTGGCAAAGGTGAAGGAGAGTACGAATGCCCAAACATCAGCTACTACCAAGCAGATCTGATCGAGAATAAACACGATCCGGAGGCGTTCACCGTCGCCATGCTTGATGCGAAGAACAGCAACTGCCCTCTCTATCCGGGAGATATACTCGCCAATGCGCGCCGGATCTTGCAGGCGGGAGACCTGTCGACGCGGGAGAGTTATCAATATTTGGGAAACATCGTCAGTCACTTGGTGAGTATGCCTGGGCAACGGGTGCTGGTGTACGTTTCACCGGGGTTTATTCTGGGAGACGCGGAATTGCCGGACAATTGGGAATGGATCGAGCGCGCGATGCGGGCGGGAGTGGTGGTGAATACGATAGACGCGAAGGGTTTATACACAGCCGACGCGTTGCCGGACATTGCCGCGCCTCCACAAGGGTCCCCGGATAAAGAAGACCCGCTGGACTACCAAAGACTTGAAAGCACCTACAGGATGCAGAATCAATTCGAGCAAGGACAGGTGCTGGCGGGAATGGCGGCGAGCACAGGAGGAACGTACTTTCATAACCGGAATGATTTGGATACGGGGATGAATCAGGCACTGACGGCGCCAAGCGTAAGTTATGTGTTGGGATTTGCGCCGCAGGACTTGAAGGTGGATGGAAAGCTTCATAAGCTGAGTGTGAAGATCGTGAACGGGAAGAAATACCAGATTCAGGCAAGGAACGGATATCTTGCGCCGAAGATGTTGGCGGACCCGCAAGAGATGGCGAAGCAGGAAGTGAGGGAAGCGCTGTTTTCGCAGGACGAGATAGTGAGCGTACCAGTGGGGTTGAAGACCCAGTTTCTTAAGGCGGACACGGCCGCTACGCAATTGACGGTGCTCACGCACGTCGATGTCAAGGGGATTCGATTCCGGAAGGCGGACGGGCGAAGTTACAACAATGTGATTCTGGCAACCGGGGTGTTCGACGCGAACGGGCAGTATGTGGAAGGTCAAATGAAAGAGATCGCGCTGAAGCTGGAGGATTCCACGATGGCGAGACTCAGCCAGACGGGAATTACGATCAAGATTGCGTTTACGGTGAAGCCGGGGACGTACATGGTGCGGAGCGTGGTGCGGGGATCGGAAGGAGACCAGCTGACGGCGAAGAATTTGATGACGGTGATTCCGGAGTAGCTACTGAAGGGATTGCTTTTCGTTGCGCCGCATTACGGGTCAGGGCTCTTTTGGTTCTTGGATCTTTTCTTTCGTTTCAATCGCGAAGAGTTGGAAATCGGCAAAGCTGTGAACTAGGATCATTCGACGGTCGTCAAATTTCCAGTAGGTAACCACGCTATTGGGCAGCCATACTCCGAGGTTTCCGGACGGAG
>JGI12270J11330_10001910_pt1 | contig 15378 bp, 8 predicted proteins | sample PeaSoiMetSII2010_FD_11330 | JGI IMG/M metagenome (IMG submission 11330)
GCCATGCCGCGCCCAAGCGACGCCTCGCGCAACGCGTCCATCACGCCCGCGCAATCCACCTCCTTGGGGCAGCGCGTTGAGCACGTCTGGCACCCCACGCACTCCCAGATCGCCTGCGAGCGCATAGCCTTCTCCCACTCCCCAAGCTGCGCCAGCCGCACAACCTGGTTCGGCGCCACGTCCATGCGCATGGCCACGGGGCACCCCGCGGTGCATTTGCCGCACTGGTAGCAATCGGCTACTTGAATAGGGGATGGGAAATGGACCGGCAGGCGTTCAGGCAGAGCTTGAGCAAGGGCCTGGTTCTCCACAGGGCGGGCCTCAACTTAAATGCTAGGTTTCCCCGCCTGTCCTGTATGTGAGGAATGTCTCAACCCCCTGTGACCCACGACCTCCTCCACCCGTACGTCGTCCCCGCCGCGAAGGCCTGGTTCAACCGTAACGCATTGAAACAACGCGTAACTATATGAAAACGCACCAGCTATACCTGTCCCAGGCTGATTGGATGACGGGCGGGCGGAACACCCTTCGCAAGCCGGCAGACCGTGGGTGGCGCACCGGGCTTACACCTGCCCCCAACAAAGGGTCGCGCGTGAATGATATGCTCGCCCCGTCGCCCATGAACCAACAATCGCAAGAATCCTCTGCCCCACCCGCCTGGTCGTTAGCGCCTCACGCCGAAGGGCGGCGTCTTCGACGCCGGTTGAGTTGGCACGTCGCCCATAGCAGTGTCAAAGGGCTTAACCTGCTCGGCCCTTGGCTGTTACACTTGGGTGACGAGGTGAATGGAGATGGCCGGCATCATCATCAAGGACCCAAACATCCTCGGGGGAGAGCCTGTGTTCCGCGGGAGCCGTGTTCCCTTTAAGGTCTTAATTGACTATTTGGAAGGTGGCGACACCGTGGATCAATTCTTGGAACAGTATCCTAGCGTCAGCCGTGAACTCGCTATCGCTGCCATTGAAGAAGCAAGGCTGAGTCTTGTCGCCCAGCTCAAATGAAAGTTCTAATTGATGAGTGCGCCCCGAGGGCGCTTAAGAAACTCGTCACAGATCACGGGCACGTGTGCCGCACTGTTCAGGAAGCAGGCTGGGCTGGAAAGCAGAACGGCGAGCTTTTGAATCTCTCGGAAGCTGCTTTTGATGCCCTGGTCACCGTGGACACTAATCTCCGATACCAGCAAAACTTAGTCGGCCGCAGGATCGCAATCGTGGTTCTGCAGTCTTCCTCCAATCGTTTGGAACATCTCCGCCAACACTTTCCAGCCGTTCTCTCAGCCCTCGAGAAGATTAAGCCCGGAGAAATCATCCTGGTCGGCAGTACGAATTGAGTGTCCCGTGCAATCTCAGACTCTAAGAAAGCAGACCGAGTGCGAATTCGACCCCGAAACGTCCCTATACTACTACCGCGGCGGGTGGCCAAGAGATTCGTGCATGGAAGAATTCTGGGTGCCGCACCCTTTGGGTTTGGTTTATAAAGGGTGCGGGTTTAGAGTCAACTTCACGCAAGACCTGAGCGAAAGGGAGTCTCGTAGGTGCTGACGGGCACGTCCAAGCAGTAGCGTTCCTCACCAGCCGCACGTTCACAACTAGCTACGGCTACGACACCCCCTATTTGCTGGCCGCCGGAATGTCTTGCGCATTGATTCTGGCTTTCTGCCAGTGCAGCATCAGAGGCGTCCGGTCGTAACCCGTGAGCGTTCCCGTGAAGCGCACCAGGCTGCCCACCGCGAGGTTCGCCGCCTCCGGCTGCCCGGCAACGCTGACATCCATGTTTGGCTTGTGCGCCGTCCGGAATTCCAGTTCGGTGGTGACCAAGGCCACGTTCAACACAACCGGATCGCCTTGCACGACGCTGATTACCTTGCTGGGTACGTTGGGGAATTCCATTCCACAAGCCGCCAGCCAAGTCGCCTTGCCTTTGTCGGCGGGGCCCTTTATGTCCGCCACCACGCTGGTAATCGTCATCACGTTTCTTGCGGCCTCCAGGTCGGCTTTGCTCGGCAGGGTGTAACTTTCCGGGCGCTGCAGGGAGCTACCCGCGGCCTGCATCAATTCGCTGAGCTGCGCGTCAACCAGGCTGGGGCACCCCGTCTGCTCGTAACTCGCCATCAGTTTTTTCAAGTACGCTTTCGTTTCTTGCGGTTGCGGCCCGCCCTTGTTTTTCGCGCTTGCCGCGCGCGCCAGAGCCCAGAAGCCGTCCAGTTGGCGCGGCGGGCTCACTCCCAGATACGCCAGCCCCAGCTGGTAATTGGCGTTCCCATCGTCTGGATCCAGCGCCAGCGCAGCCCGGTAAGCCTCGATCGCCCCCGCATAATCCTTCAAAGTTAACGAGGCCGCTCCCGAGGTCTCATGCAGGTAGACCATGATTGGCTTTCTCTCCGCGGCAAGCGCCGCATCCGAGACGTTCTCGGGCTTCTTGATCTCGTTGAGAGTGCTCAGCCCCAGCGCGGCCGCTTCCTTCGCTTGCTTAGCCTGCGCCGGATCATCCGATCGCATCGCGCCGTAGGCAATCGCTCGCGCATATAGCGCCTGGAATCGCTCGTTGGCATCGGCTTTGTCTCCCAGCGCCACGAGCTTGTCGGAGTACTCGATCACCTTCGGGAAATTCTTCAGTTCGCGATAGTCCCGGTAGTACAGCGCATAAGCATCCGCCAGCAGCTCGGAATTCGGGAACCGCGACACAAAGGCATCCAGGCGCTGGATCTGGTGCGCCTCGTCTTTCACGGCTTGAACCGCATTGAATTCGTTGTGCTCCCCCGCCGAGCCCGCCCCATAGGAGACATTGCGTCCCGCAGTGTCGGCGTTATATTTGCTTTTCGACGGGTCCGGCGGCGGCACCGGTTTGGCGGGAGGCAACGCCGGCGGTGTGGCAGCGTTCTCCGCGGAAAGATTCTCCGAAGCCGCCGCCGGTGCAACTGGCTTTTCCAGTGGAGCCCCGGGCACAGTGTCCGCCTGTAGTGCCGGGCTGGGCGTCTCCGTTTTTGGCTGCGAGCCGCTTGAGGAATTCGCGGAGTCCGCTTTCCGGGCTACGGCCCGGAACACCGCGTCGCGGTACCGCCACGCCCCTGCAATGCCGATTGCCACCACGATGACCAGCGCGGCCCAGGGAATCCAATTATGCCTCGACCGCGATGCAACTTGCTGGACTGCGGGTGCCACCCCAACGCTTCCCGCCTGGTTCACGGATGAGGAACCCTTTGCCGCCTGCACGGTCGAAAGCAGTGCAACGGCACTCGGCGGCGTGGCCTCCCCGGACGCAACCCCAACGCTTCCTGCCTGGTTCACGGACGGGGAGCTCGTTGGCACCTGCACGGTCGAACGCACTGTAGGCACACGGGGTAGCGTGGCCTCCTTTGGCGCAATCAGAAGCGTTTCTCCTTCCTCCTTCTCACGTCTATCCAATTCCCACCGATCCAGCGCATCAATGATTGCCTGTCCATTGGCAGGCCGGTCCTCGCGGTTTTTTTCCAGGCACTTCATCACCAAATCGGCCAAAGGCTGGGGAATATTCACTCCGCCTTGTGCGCATTGAATGGGAATCGGAGGAGTCTGGATGTGCGCCATCACGATGTGCATCGAGGTGTCGCCTTGAATGGGGAGTTCGTTCGTCAGCATTTGATACATCACCACGCCGAGCGAATATATGTCCGAGCGGCCGTCGAGTTCCTTGCCCGGCGACGCCATGGCCTGTTCCGGGGACATGTACAGCGGCGTGCCAACCACCATCCCGGTGCCGGTCATGGATGCCGCAGAGGGACCGCCGAGGCCTTCCTTCAGTTTGGCGATGCCGAAATCCAGTACCTTGGCCACAACTTCTTTTTGCGACTGAATGAGAACGATGTTCTCCGGCTTGATGTCGCGATGCACGATTCCCAGGCGTTGTGCCGCGTCCAGCGCGGAGGCCACTTGCCGGATGATTGAGGCCATCCGCGCCGGCCGCATCGCGCCTTCCTCGGCAATGACATCCCGAAGGTTCTTGCCCTCGATGTACTCCATGACGATGAACGGCTGGCCGTCTTCTGTTTCGTCGATGTCGTCCACTCGCACGGCGTTGGGGTGATGCAGTTTCCGAGCCAGGATGGCCTCTTGCTCGAAACGTTTGACGAACTTTTTGTCGCTCGCCAGGGCCGCCGCAATCACTTTCAACGCGCGCAGCTCCTGGAAATGCAGGTGCAACGCTTTGTACACCGCGCCCATGGCCCCTTGGCCGATCTTCTGAAGAATTTGGTATTTTCCACGGACCAGCGCCCCCTCGGCCCATCCCTCTGACTCGGTGAGTGGCGTACCGTCCTGGGGACAGTTGGCGTAGTTTGTGGAGTAACTGCGGTGACAGACGCGGCAGGTTTTCATGGCGATTCCGGAAGTAATTTCTTGGGTCGTAGTCTACCACGAAGCTCGCCGCGGCAAACACGCATTCAAAGCTGCCCACCCCCTGCCAACCTTCTTTCTCATCAACACGTTAAGCGACTGTTGTTGTTTCATTCCCAACAATTGTTTCCATTGATCGTTCACCCATGCGCCACATCCAGTGTTCCTGCGATCCCGGAGTGACGCAAGCGATGCAGTCGGCCCTTTTCGCAGGGCCTCCCTCTCGCAATAAGATGTAACTCGGCGCGCCTCCCGCACGTCGAAAAAATAGTGGCGACGATGATAGGATGTACTGGATGTCGGGAGAGGACTGTTCCTGCGGCCGATTCTTTCCACGGAACGTAAGTCTCATCCACACGATGGAGGGTGCGCAGCTTCGATTTCCAACCGAGGACTGTCCCTCATTGATTTGAGGAGTGCAAGTGACGGAACAACAAGTAAACTCAGCGGATTCCAGGGATCCCGGGCAGTACACAACTGAAAACGCGTCCACCCACAAGAGCCGCTGGTGGATCTGGCTGCTCGTCGCAGTATTTATCATTGGCGGCTTGGCTTGGTGGCAACTTCGCGGGGCTACTCCCGCTGCGAAAGCCGGCGGTGACGCCGCCTCCCGCCCAATTTTGATTTCGACGGCGGCAGCTCACCAGGGCGACATCGGAATTTATCTCAATGCCTTGGGTACGGTGACGCCCGTCTACACGGTAACGGTGACCAGCCGGGTGCAAGGCGAAATTACGCAGGTCTACTATAACGAAGGGCAGATGGTCGAGAAGGGCGACCCGCTCATCGAAATCGATCCCCGCCCTTATCAGGCGTCGCTGACGCAAGTCGAAGGACAACTGGCGCACGATACGGCCGTTTTGAACGAAGCCAAAATCGACTTGGAACGCTACCAGCAAGCCTTCACTCGCAACGCCATCGCCAAGCAGCAATTGGACGATCAACAGCAGGTGGTGCTGCAGGATGAAGGCACCGTTAAGAACGACGAGGGCATGCTTGCCAATGCCAAGGTCAATCTCGTTTACACCCATATCACCGCACCCATTGCCGGGCGCGTTGGATTGCGGCTCGTCGATCCAGGAAATATCGTCCAGGCCAATAGCTCCACGGCCTTGGTGGTGATCACGCAACTTCAGCCCATCACGGTAATCTTCAGCATCGCCGAAGACCAGCTTTCCCAGATTCAACAGCAATTGCGCAAGGGGAAGAAACTTTCTGTCGATGCGTTTGACCGCGCGGGAAGCACTAAACTCGCATCCGGCACTCTGCTGACCCTCGATAATATGATTGACCCCACCACCGGCACTTTGAAGCTCAAAGCCATCTTCGACAATAAGGACGGCGCTCTATTCCCGAGCCAGTTCGTGAACGTTAGGCTGCTCGTCGACACGCAACACAATGTGACTCTGATTCCCACCCCGGCGATTCAGCGCAGCGCCCAGGGGGCCTTTGTTTACGCAATTAAGAGTGACCAGACCGCCTCCATGCGGACGGTAACCCCCGGTACTACGGATGGTTCCGTGACCGCCGTGCAAGGCGTGGAGCCCGAGGAAGTAGTGGCCATAAATGGATTCGACAAGCTCCAGGATGGCGCGAAAGTGACCGTCCGCAAGCCCACCAGCGGTACCGGCGGAGCTTCGGCTCAGCAGCCTCCAACGGGCCAGGCCACCCCATCCGGTCCGCCAGCAGCCCGTCAGGGAGGTGCCTCCGGGGGCAAAAAGGGAGGCGCGCCGCAGTGAGTCCGTCTCGCCCGTTCATTTTGCGGCCGGTAGCGACGTCGCTACTCATGGCGGCAATCTTGCTCGCTGGCTTTGTCGCCTTTCTGCAGTTGCCCGTATCCGCGCTGCCGGAGGTGGACTACCCCACCATTCAGATAGTTACGTTTTATCCCGGCGCCAATCCCGACGTGATGGCTTCGGCCATTACCGCGCCACTCGAGCGGCAGTTCGGCCAGCTTCCCGGCCTCAATCAGATGACGTCCACGAGTTCCGATGGGAGTTCCATCATTGTTTTGCAGTTTTCATTGGAATTGAATATCGATGTCGCCGAACAGGAAGTGCAGGCCGCTATCAACGCCGCCCAAACGTACCTGCCTTCCGATCTGCCGATCCCTCCGATCTATAGCAAAACGAATCCGGCAGACACGCCGATTCTCACCCTGGCGCTTTCCTCCAAAACGATTCCGTTGTCCCAGGTCGAAGACCTCGCCGATACGCGCTTCGCGCAGAAAATCTCTCAGCTTCCGGGCGTGGGACTCGTCAGCATCACCGGCGGCCAGAAGCCCGCCGTTCGTGTGAAGGTGAATCCTACTGCGCTCGCTGGCTATGGCATCAATCTTGAGGATGTGCGCACGGCCCTGCAGCAAACCAGCCTCGACCAGGCCAAAGGGAACTTCGACGGCCCGCAGCAGGATTACCAGATTCAATCGAATGATCAGTTGCTCAACGCTTCCGATTTCGAGCAGGTCATCATCGCTTACCACAACGGGTCGCCCGTAAAACTCTCCGATGTGGCTACGGTCGAAAATGGCGTGGAAAACACCCGCCAGGCCGCATGGATGAACGAAACTCCCGCGGTCATCGTCAACATTCAACGCCAGCCCGGGGCGAACATCATTCAAGTCGTCGACCGCGTTAAGAAGCTGTTGCCCGTCCTGAAAAGCAATCTCCCTGCCGCCGTGCAGGTGGATGTACTGACGGACCGCACCACCACCATCAGGGCTTCTGTCCAGGACGTCGAATTTGAACTCATGCTTACCGTGGCTTTGGTGGTCATGGTCATCTTTCTGTTCCTGCGCAATCTTTCCGCGACGGCCATCCCTAGCGTCGCTGTTCCTCTTTCCATCGTGGGCACGTTCGGGGTGATGTATCTTGCGGGTTTCAGCTTGAACAACCTCACGCTGATGGCCCTCACCATTTCGACGGGGTTCGTCGTCGATGATGCCATCGTGATGATCGAGAACATCATTCGCTTCATCGAAGAAGGTGACCCTCCGCTGCAGGCCGCCCTGAAGGGCTCCGAGCAGATCGGCTTCACCATCGTCTCGCTTACCATTTCCCTGATTGCGGTATTGATCCCGCTGCTCTTTATGGGCGACATCGTCGGGCGGCTTTTCCGCGAGTTTGCCATCACCCTCAGCGTCACCATCCTCGTCTCTGCGGTGGTATCCCTGACGCTCACTCCCATGATGTGTTCGCGTATATTGAAAAGCACCCACGGTCGAAAGCAGACCCGTTTTTATGTGGCTTCGGAGAAGGCCTTTAATCGCATTATTGCTTTCTATGGGAGAACTTTACAGTGGGTGTTGAAGCACCAGGACGCAACTCTGGTTGTGGCCGCTGCCACCCTGGTGCTCACTATTGTTCTCTACATCTTCATCCCCAAGGGTTTCTTCCCGGTGCAAGACACGGGCATCATTCAAGGCATCTCGGAAGCCTCGCAGTCCATCTCCTTTCCGGCCATGGCCGAAAAGCAGCAGCAGCTCTGTCACTTGATCCTTCAGGATCCCGCTGTCGAGAGCCTCTCTTCTTTCATCGGCATCGACGGCACCAACACCACCTTGAACAGCGGGCGTATCCAAATTAATTTGAAACCCCTGGAAGTGCGCAAAACCAACGCTTCGGATATCATCCGTCGGCTCCAGCCCAATCTGGAGAAGATTGATGGCATTACGCTGTATATGCAGCCGGTGCAGGACCTTACCGTCGAAGACCGCGTCAGCCGCACGCAATACCAGTACACGCTCGAAGATCCCGATCAGCGCGAATTGAATGTCTGGACGGCCAGGCTGATGGCCAAGCTGCAGGCGATTCCGGAGCTTCGCGACCTGGCCACGGACCAGCAGACTTCCGGCCTTGCCGCCTCCCTCACCATCGACCGGGTCACCGCTTCTCGCATGGGCATTACACCCCAGGCCATCGATCAGTTGCTCTACGATGCGTTTGGCCAGCGGCAAGTTTCCACGCTGTACACGCAGGTGAACCAGTACCACATCGTTCTGGAAACGCAGCCGGAATTTCAACAAGGTCCCGGCAAATTACAGGACATCTACGTGCGTTCTGCTCTGGCCCCAACCGCGCTCACGACCGGCTCTTCCAATGGGCAGACTGTCACGGCCACGACGTCCTCCGGCAATTCCGCTTCCTCTGCTGCGCCCAGCCCTTCCGCCTCCCCGAACACTGCTGCCAGTTCCGGGTCTGCCAATCCCAGCCCCATCGCGGCCGTAAATGGCGGTGCAGTTCCCCTCAGCGCCTTCACGCGCTTTGAAATGAAGAGCAGCCCCTTGTCCGTCAACCACCAGGGGCAATTTCCCGTAGTCACCATCTCGTTCAATCTGGCGCCGGGTGCCTCGCTTGGCCAAGCCACGGAGGCGATTGACAAGGCGCAAAAGGAAATTGCCATGCCTCTCAGCGTGCAGGGCGCCTTCCAGGGCACCGCCGCTTCCTTTCAAGCTTCCTTGTCGAACGAGCCGTTATTGATCCTCGCGGCGCTGGTCACGGTTTATATCGTCCTTGGCGTTCTCTACGAGAGTTACATCCATCCCCTCACAATTTTGTCCACGCTGCCCTCCGCCGGGGTGGGCGCCATTCTGGCCTTGCTGCTTTTCGGCCAGGAACTCAGCGTCGTCGCCCTCATCGGAATCATCCTGCTGATCGGTATCGTCAAGAAAAATGGAATTATGATGATTGACTTTGCTCTGGAAGCCGAGCGCAAAGAGGGCAAAAAGCCGGAAGTGGCCATCTATGAAGCGTGCCTGTTGCGCTTCCGGCCCATCATGATGACCACCATGGCTGCTTTGCTGGCCGGCCTGCCTCTTGCCCTCGGCACCGGGATAGGCGCGGAACTCCGTCGCCCCTTGGGCATCTCCATGGTTGGCGGCTTGCTCTTGAGCCAGGTTCTAACGCTCTACACGACTCCCGTCATCTACATCTTCTTCGATAGGCTCGCACAGCGCTTCTCTTCGCGCCGCGCGCCCGAAACTGGCCCTGAAGCGGTCCCGGCGGACTGATGTCATGAGCCTCTCTTCTCCATTCATTCGGCGCCCGGTGGCCACCACGCTCCTAGTCGCAGCAATTGCGCTGGCAGGGGGCGTGGCCTTTCGCGAGTTGCCGGTCTCACCGCTTCCGCAGGTTGATTTCCCGACGATTTCCGTGGGTGCCGGTCTGCCGGGAGCCAGTCCGGAGATCATGGCCTCCTCCGTCGCCACACCCTTGGAGCGTCAGTTCGGGAGGATCGCCGGCATCTCGGAGATGACGTCGTCGAGTAACCTGGGCACCACCAGCGTCACCATGCAATTTGATTTGAATCGCAACATTGATGGCGCCGCGCGCGACGTTCAGGCCGCCATCAATGCCGCGCGGAGTTACCTGCCCGCGAATCTACCGGGCAATCCCACCTATCGCAAGGTCAACCCCGCGGACGCTCCGATCATGATTCTGGCGCTGACGTCCAATGTGTACAGCAGAGGCGCGCTGTATGACGCCGCGTCCACCATCATGCAGCAGCGCCTTTCTCAGATTCAGGGAGTCGGGCAAGTCAGCGTTGGCGGCAGTTCGCTGCCGGCAGTGCGGGTGGACGTCAATCCGACGCAACTCAACGGCTATGGCCTCGGCTTGCAGGACGTCGCCGCGATGCTGGGCCGGCAGAATGCCAATAGTCCCAAGGGGCAAATCACGGATGGCGCGACGTCCGCAGACATCACCACGAACGACCAGCTTCTGAAGGCGGCGGACTACAAGCCGCTGATTGTGGGCTACCACAACGGCGCCGCCGTCAAGTTAAGCGATGTCGCGGAGGTCCAGGACTCCACGGAAAACGTGCGCGCCGCCGGCTTCGTCAACGGCAAGCCCTGCGTCCTCATCTTCATTTTCCGGCAGCCGGGCGCGAACATCATTGACACCGTGGATCGCATCCGCGCCGCCATACCCGCACTCCAGGCTTCCATCCCTTCCGCCATAGACACGGAGGTCGTGATGGACCGTACCCTTACGATTCGCGCTTCCGTCCGCGACGTCGAGCGCAGCTTGATGATCTCGATTTCCCTGGTCATTTTGGTGGTGTTCGTCTTCCTGCGAAGCGTCCGCGCCACTTTGATTCCCAGCGTCGCCGTTCCCGTCTCCTTGATCGGTACGTTTGGCGTGATGTACTTGTGCCACTACAGCATAGACAACCTCTCGCTCATGGCGCTCACCATTTCCACGGGCTTTGTGGTTGACGATGCCATCGTTGTCATCGAAAACATTACTCGCTATCTCGAGCAGGGTATGTCGCCCATGCAGGCGGCCTTCAAGGGCGCCAGCGAAATTGGCTTTACAGTCCTGTCCATCAGCATCTCTCTCATCGCTGTCTTCATCCCCATTCTGTTAATGGGCGGCATCGTTGGTCGGCTCTTCCGCGAATTTGCCGTGGTCCTGTCGGTTGCCATCCTGGTTTCCCTGGTCATTTCACTGACGGCTACGCCCATGATGTGCTCTCGGCTGCTCCGGCATGTTCGCGATGAAAAGCACGGCCTGGCGTACCGTGTCAGCGATCGCGCCTTCGCTGCGGTCCTACGGGGCTACGAGCGGAGCCTCGGTTGGGTCCTGGAACATTCCCGCCTGACGCTCGCCGTCCTGGTCTTCACCATTGCACTCAATATCTTTCTTTTTTGGATCGTCCCCTCGGGATTCTTTCCGCAGCAGGATAACGGCATCGTCTTCGGCGGCATACAGGGCTCACAGGACATTTCTTTCCAGGCCATGCAGGCGGCTACGGCGCGCATCGTGAGTATCGTCAAAACGGATCCCGCCGTGCAGAATGTCATGGCGTTCACGGGCGGCGGCGGGGCCACCAATGGCGGATTCATTTACCTGGGTCTGAAACCCCGCAACCAACGCGACGCCAGCTCCAGCCAGGTGGTTGACCGTCTGCGCCCGAAACTCCTTGCTGTCTCGGGCGCCAGCACTTTTATGCAAGCCGGACAGGACGTGAGCATTGGCGGACGCAGGAGCAGCGCACAATTTCAGTACACCATCCAGAGCGACACCCTGCAGGACCTCATTCAGTGGGGCCCGGTCCTGCTCCAGCAGATGCGCAAGTTGCCCATGCTCACCGACGTGAATACCGACCAGCAGAATAGCGGTCTGCAGGCGATGTTGACTTATGACCGCCAGACCATGTCACGTCTCGGGATTACCCCGCAGATGGTGGACAATTCCCTCTACGAAGCCTTCGGCCAGGCCCAGGTTTCCACCATGTTTACCGGCATCAACCAGTACCACGTGGTGCTGGAAGTCGCCCCGAAGTTCTGGCAGTCTCCCGTGAACTTGAACGACGTGTATATCCGGGCTGCGCAAGGGAAAGTCATCCCTATCAGCGCCATCGCGCATTACGAGCCAAACACCGCTCCCCTGGCCGTGAATCACCAGGGGCAATATCCCTCGGTCACCATTTCCTTCAATCTTGCTCCGGGTGTTGCTCTCAGCGACGCGACCACGGCCGTCCTCGGCATGCAGCAGAAGATCGGCATGCCCAATACCATTCATGGCATGTTCTCCGGCGCGCTTCAGGCCTATCAATCTTCCCTGGCGGGGGAACTCTATCTGGTCATCTTGGCAATCCTTGCCGTCTATATCGTGCTGGGCATTCTGTACGAAAGTTACATGCACCCCCTCACGATCATCTCCACCTTGCCCTCGGCGGGCGTGGGCGCCGTGCTTGCGCTCATGCTCTTTCACAAGGAACTCACGGTGATCGCGTTGATAGGTGTGATTCTGCTGATCGGAATCGTCAAAAAGAACGCCATCCTGATGATCGACTTTGCGTTGGCCGCCGAACGCATTGAAGGCAAAAGCCCTCGCGACGCTATTTTCCAGGCGTGCATCCTGCGCTTCCGGCCCATCATGATGACCACCATGGCGGCCCTCTTTGGCGCCACGCCGCTGGCCTTCGGCAGAGGGACGGGTTCGGAGTTGCGTAATCCGCTGGGCATCGCCATTATCGGCGGGCTGGTTCTGAGCCAGATGCTCACGCTGTACACCACGCCCGTCGTATACCTTTTCCTGGACCGCATGCGGGTCAAATGGCTTGGCGCCCACGGAAAGCTCGAAGCGCAGCGGCAACTCGGGTCCCTCGGATGACAAGTTCTTATGCGCCACGTGTTGCGGCCGCGCTTCTTTGCGGGTCAGTACTTTTGCAGGGCTGCGATGTCGGCCCGAAATACAATCGTCCCTCGGCGAAAGTCCCGGCGACGTTCAAAGAAGTCACTCCGGACGATCTCCAGAAAATGGATGGCTGGAAGGTCGCGCAGCCCCAGGACAGCTCTCTCCATGGCAATTGGTGGGAGATTTTTGGCGATTCCCAGTTAAACGCGCTCGAAGAACAAGTCAACGTTTCCAACCAAAACGTCGCCGCTGCCTTTGCCAGCTTCATGGCCGCGCGTGCTGTGGTGAGGCAAGCTCGCTCGCAGTATTTCCCGACCGTTTCCGTCGGCGCAAGCATCGTTGGGCAGCACCAGCCGAGCTCCTCGAGTACCGTGACTTCCAAAGCTTCGGGCTCGACCTTCACCGAATACTCTCTGCCCTTCGACGCTTCCTGGACGCCGGACTTGTGGGGCCGCGTGCGCAACACCGTTCGCGCCAACGTCGCCAATGCGCAAGCCAGCGAGGCCGACCTCGAAAATACCCGGCTGACGGCTCACGCGGAACTCGCCGTCGATTATTTTGAACTGCGCGGCCAGGACGCTCTGAAACAATTGCTTGATTCGACCGTGGTGGCTTATGAGGAGTCTCTGAAACTGACCAAGGCGCTTTATGAAACGGGCATCGACTCCGACGAAGCCGTAGCCCAAGCCGAAACGCAACTGGAAGCTGCCCGCGCGCAAGACACCAGCATTGGCATTCTGCGATCTGAATACGAACATGCCATTGCACTCCTGGTTGGCCAGCCTGCTTCCTCCTTCTCGATCGCCGTTGAGCCCTTGAAGACTCCGCCGCCCGCCATTCCCTTTGGCGTTCCTTCGCAACTCCTGGAGCGCCGCCCGGACATCGCCGCAACCGAGCGGTTGATGGCCCAGGCCAATGCGCAAATCGGCGTCGCCAGAGCCGCGTTTTATCCAACCGTGACTCTTAGCGCCTCTGCCGGCTTCCAAACCACGACCGGCTCCAGTTGGTTTAGCTGGCCGAGCCGCTTCTGGTCCGTCGGCCCGGCTATTTCCGAGTTGATTTACGATGGCGGTTTGCGCCGTGCCACCATGGAACAATACCGCGCGCAATATGATCAGACGGTCGCGAACTATCGCGGCACCATCCTGACCGCGTTTCAACAGGTGGAGGACAATCTTTCGACCCTGCGCGTGCTTTCCAAGGAAATTCAGGAACAAGACACGGCCATCCAGTCCGCGCAGCGCAGCCTCAATCTGGCGACGGACCGCTACCGCCTGGGCATCGACCCCTACCTCAACGTGATTACGGCCCAGACGACACTTTTCAGCAATCAGCAGACCGCCGTGAACCTGCGCATCCTGCAAATCGTGGCCAGCGTTCAATTGATCGAAGCGGTGGGTGGGGGTTGGGATTCTTCCACGCTTCCCAGTTCGCAACAGATCATTTCGCGAGAGGCCCAGGCTCCGGCGGCTCCTCCCATGCAGCCAGCCAAGAGCCAAGCACCCGCCGCGCTAATCCCTGATCCAGTTGGCAAATCGTAGCAGCCTGCAGAATGGTCAAAAGGGTTCACTGCATTCTCCTTCTGGGGAGAGCGTAGCGGCGCCTGAGTTCGCGCCAGCACAACTCTTCCTCGTCAGGGGGCACATAGGTGTTGCGAGGTTGCTGAAGGCCCGGGCGAAGCGTGGGGTCGCGCGGATAGAAATGGTTGAGGTCGGCGAGGGGCGGGTACCCGAACTTTTCTCAGGGCTTTGAGGGTGCGTCACCTGCCGGCGTGTAGTTCTTGCAGCGGCAGCCGGGATGATTGCAAATTGCGCGGGGCCGCCGCGCTCGCCCAGGCTCCGGCCGGTGGATCGTAGAGCCGTGCCCGCAGCGGCAGGCCTGCTTTCGGTAAACGCTTGTCATACTTCCAATGCTAACACAGCGCAGAGGGTTGTGGACGCGCGTGGGGCGATTGATGGAGAGGGCCCGGGCTTTGCAGTTGCGAATGGGCGGGGTGCGTCACATGCCGGGCGCCAACAGTCTACGCCGGGCTTGGCGCTCCGGGAAAGCGGGCTTGCCGGGAGATCCAGTTGTGGCAGGCGCTCTTGCGCTTCCATGCACCATCCCGCTTCTCCATCACCGTGGTTCCTCCATTGCCACAAAGGCTGCCGCAAAAAAAGCTGTAGGAGACAACCGCGAACTTGTGCTCCTTGTCGAAGCGAATCTCGCTCAGTGTAACCAGGCCATGGGCAAATCCATTGCGAACCGCGTCCTCAATGGAGAGCCCTCTTTGTATGGTCTTTTCAGGATCGTTGTCGGCCACTTCCTTCCTTTGTTTCTCCGCATCGACAAGGCCGATCTTATTCCTTCCCAACTGCGGCAGGTCGTCCTTGCGAAAGCGATGCACCACCCCCGGAGAGGCAGGTTCAAGGTCGAGCCCCTTCTCACAATCCTCAGCGCCAGTGGGTCCGCTCGTTTCAAGCGGCACGGTCTCGACAGCCAAGTTAATCGTCTGCTTGTCATCATCCATCATACGGGGAAGAACGGCCCGATACACGGCAAGCTGCTCCGCCGTCAACGGCCTGTCGCTGACCTTGGGCTTGGCGTTCGGAGGCTCCTGGCCAACAGCTAGCCCCATGCCCGCCAGCACAAGCACCGCCAGACGGACACCCATCGTCACAAACCTCTGCCCAGCCGCGAACCCCGCATCTTTTCTGTCCATCGCGGTCCCTCCGATGAGTATTCGATTCCGCGCACTGGAGGTAGGAGACCTTATCCTACATGAGCTCTGGCAGCCCCGTCCTTTACAAAAACCGTAAAGGGCAGGCCACCCACGAGGGGGAGGAAGAATTAGAAACCCAAGACCCACCCTCAACACTACGAGGATT
>JGI12270J11330_10001915_pt1 | contig 15368 bp, 15 predicted proteins | sample PeaSoiMetSII2010_FD_11330 | JGI IMG/M metagenome (IMG submission 11330)
GGCAACGTCAAGCAGGATGGTCATGCTGCGCTCTCGGTTGGCGCGTTCGCGATGCGCTCGGGCAACGGATTCCAGCAGGCGACCATATGGCCGGACGCCGAAGTCGATCGCGGCAATGGCTGCACGCAGGCATCGATCTTGCGCGGGCAGCGTTCCGAATAGCGGCAGGGCGGCAGGTCGGTGCGACGCAGATCGGGCAGCGCGCCCGGAATGGAGGCAAGCTCGTCGAGGCTTGCCGCCGCATCCGGCGTCGCCGCGATCAGTTCCGCCGTATAGGGATGGCGCGGGTGCTTGAACAACTCTTCGGTCGGCGCGTTCTCGACCACGTGGCCGGCATGCATGACGACGATGCGGGCGGAGCGCTGGCCGGCCAGCGCCAGATCGTGGGTGATGAAGATCGTCGCCATGCCCATCTCCTTGGCGAGATCGTTGACCAGATCCATGATGACGGCCTGCGTGGTCACGTCGAGGCCGGTGGTCGGCTCATCGGCAATGAGGAGCGAAGGCTTTGCCGCAAGCGCGATCGCGATCATGACGCGCTGGCACATGCCGCCCGACATTTCGAACGGATAGGCCTTGGCTCGGCGCGCCGGATCAGTGATGCCGACGGCACGCAGCATGTCGATCGCCTGGTCCGGCGCGTCGCGTCGCGGCACGTTACCGTGGCGGATCAGCACGTCGGCGATCTGGCGGCCGACAGGGCGGATCGGATTGAGCGCGGTGCGCGGGTTCTGAAAGATCATCGCGATCTCGCGGCCGCGCACGTCGGCAAGCTGGTTGGGTTTTGCCGCGAGCAGATCGAGACCGCCGAGCATGGCGCGGCCGGCGGTGATCTTGCCCGCGGGGTCGAGAATGCCCATCACCGCATAAGCGGTGACCGATTTGCCCGATCCGGATTCGCCGACCAGCGCGATGGTCTCGCCCTTGTCGACGGCAAAGCTCACATTATCCAGCGCGCGTACGATGCCCGAGCGGGTGCGGAAATCGACGCTGAGCCCTTCGACGCTCAGCGCGGGCACGGCCGTCGTCATGTCCGTCTCATGTCCTTCTCCTGGGATCGACCATGTCGCGCAAACCGTCGCCGAGCAGGTTGAAGCAGAACACTGCGACCATCAGCGCCAAGCCGGGGAAGAACGCGTTCCACCATTCACCCGACACCATGAAGGCCGCGCCCTCCGCCACCATGATGCCCCATTCCGGCGTCGGCGGCCGCACGCCGAGCCCGATGAACGACAGGCCCGCGGCATTGAGGATGGCGTAGCCCATGGTCAGCGACATTTGCACGACCATGATCGGAAACACGTTCGGCAGGATCTGGAAGGCGAGGATGCGCCAATCGGAATTGCCGCTTAGCCGCGCCGCTTCGACGAAGCCGGCCTCGCGCCGCACATTGGCCTCGGCGCGAGCGATGCGCGCATAAAGCGGAAAATTCACGATCGCGGTCGCCAGCACGATGTTCTGCACCGTGTTGCCGAGCGCCGCTACAATGCCCATGGCCAGCACGAACAGCGGAAACGCCATGATGGTGTCGGCGATGCGGCCGACCACGCGGTCGGTCCAGCCGCCGAAAAAGCCGGCGGCGACGCCGGCAAGGCCGCCCATTAGAAAGACTAACGCGACCGACGCGACTGCGATGAAAAAATCGAGCCGCGTCGCGACGATGACGCGGCTGAATACGTCGCGGCCAAGCTGGTCGGTGCCGAACCAGTGATGCGCGCTCGGCGGCTTCAGCGCCTGGGTGGTGTCGCTCGTAAGCGGATTGTGCGGCACGATGTCCGGGCCGAGGATCGCGGCGAGCACGATCAGCACGAACAGCACGAAGGCAAAGCCGGTGACAGGATTTTCCGCGATCACGTAGCGCGCATGGCGGACGAGTGCGGTCAAGGCGGCGTCGCGCCGCGGCGTTGCTGCGATGTCGGTCATGCTTCCAGCCTCACGCGCGGATCGATCAGCCCGTAAAGCACGTCGATAATCAGGTTGAGCGCGACATACATCACCGCCATGGTCAGCACGAAACCCTGTACCGGCGCGAAGTCCGACGCCAGCAGGGCCTCGACGGCGTAGGAGCCGATGCCGGGCCAGGCGAACACCTTTTCGACCAGCACATTGGCGCCGAGCAGGAACGAAAACACCATGCCGAGCGTGGTGATGACCGGCAGCATGGCGTTGCGGAATGCGTAAGTGACGATCACGGTGTACGACGACAGGCCGCTGGCGCGTGCTGTGCGCACGAAATCCGACGACAACACCGCGAGCATCGAGGCGCGCGTCATGCGCGCGATCGGCGCCAGCGAGAAAATGCCCAATGTCAGTGCCGGCAGGATGAGTTGCTTCAGGCTCGCCATGAAGACTTCAGGCTGGCGCGCGATCAGGCTGTCGATGAGATAAAAGCCGGTGACCTGCGGCGGCGGATCGAAGAACACATCGAGCCGCCCGAGCGGCGCCGGCGCCCAGCCAAGCAGATAATAGAAGACATAGACCAGGATCAGGCCGGTAAAGAACACCGGCAGAGATACGCCGAGCGTCGTAATGAGGCGGCAGGCGTGATCAATCAGCGAATTCGGCCGCGTCGCGGCGATTATGCCGAGCGGCACCGCGATCAAGATCGAGACGAGGAGGCCAAGCAAGGTCAGTTCCGCCGAGGCCGGCAGCCGTGTTCGCAACTCCGTCAGCACCGGCTGCCCGGTGGTCAGCGAATTGCCGAAATTTCCGTGGCCGAGATCGACGACATAGCGGCCGAATTGTTCGATCAGCGGCTTGTCGAGGCCGAGCTTGACGCGGACTTCCTGGATGGCCTGCGGTGTCGCGGCCGGTCCGGCGAAATAGGCCGCCGGATCGCCCGGCAGCGCGCGGGTGAGCAGGAACGTCACGATCACCACGCCGATTAAGCTCGGGATCGCCATCGCCGCGCGCTTGAGGATCATCGTCAGCATGGTTGCACCGCGAGACGCCGCGTCACTGCGTTCACCCCTTCACGAATGCGCGGTAATCGAGCCGGCGGTGGAACCAGTATTCGTAGCCGGAGATGTTTTTCTGCATCGCGACGTTGACGTAGGGCTGGTACAGCGGAATGCGCGGCATGTCGGTGAAGGCGAGATCGACGAAGCCTTTGACTTCCTTGTCGTAAGTCTCCTTGTCGCCGGTCGCTGCCGCTAAGCGGGCGCCGTCGATGAACGCATCCATCGCCGGCGACTGATAGTCCATGGTGTTGAAGATCGATTTGCCCGAGTGGTAGCACCAGTAGAAGAAGTACTCGGGGTAATCGAGCCAGCCCGAGAACACGTTTTCGAACAGCGGCATCGTTTTCTTTGTGAGCTCGGTGCGCCAGTTCGCGCCCGGCACTTTGTTGATAGTGGTGGTGACGCCGATCTGCGCCAGGCTCTCCTGTACCAGCACGGCGATCGGCTCATTGACGCCAGCGAAGCCGAGGTCGAACGAGATCGGCACGTTGATGTTGCTGGCGCCGGCATCGGCGAGGAGCTTCTTCGCCTTGTCGAGATCGGTGTTGAATTTGTGCGGCTGCGGCCAGGCGACCTCGGTCGGCGCGTCGGCTGGCGCGCCGAACATCGGCTTGGCAAGGCCGTACAGCACCGCATCCATGATTTTCTGGTACGGAATGGCGTAAGCCATGGCGTGCCGGACTTTCACGTCGTTGAATGGCGGGTTCTGCACGTTCATGCCGATATACTGGATGCCGTTCGAATACGGCGTCGACACGATTGAGAGCTTGCCGTCGGTTTTCAGCTCGGAAAAATCCTTGTTCGGCAGATCGTAGGATACGTCGGCGTCGCCGCGCTCGAGCAAGGCGCGCCGGTTGCCGGCGTCCGGCACCATGCGCCAGACGATGCGCCTGATCTTCGGCAGCGGGCCGCCTTTCCAGTTCTCATTGCGCTCCAGCACGACCTGGGAACCGGCGGTCCAGTTGGTGACCTTGTAGGCGCCGCTGCCGACGGTGTTGAGCTTGGTGAATTCGAGGCCCCAGGGGTCCTGTTCGGTGGCCTTCGATTTCACCAATTTGGAATTGATCACGCAGGGCACGATGACGGCGAGGTCGGGAACGGTGAGCCGGTCCTTCTTCATGAAGTCGACGCGGAAGGTGTGATCGTCGACGACGACGAACTGCTCGGGCTTGGTCAGCGAGCCGGCGCTCATCTGGAAGGTCGGAAAGCCGCCGACGGTCACGGCGCGGTCGAACGACCATTTGACGTCGTCGGCGGTGACCGGCGTGCCGTCCTGGAACACGGCGTCCTTGCGCAGCCTGAAGGTCGCCGACATGTCGCCGACATTCATGTCCTCGGCGAGCTCGGGCTTGAACTTGTATTTGTCGTAATAGGGCGTGCCGTTGGGCAGGGTCTTCATCTCGTGGCTGATCAGCCGATCGTAGCAATTCCACGACACTTCGTAGCCGGGCACATTGGTGCCGACGCCGTGGATGTCGAGATTGTTCGGCCCGCTTTCGGAAACGATGAGCAGCGTCTCCTGGCGCGATTGCGCCTTGGCCGGCGACCACACCGCCGGCGCGGAAAAGGCGCTGACGGCAGTGAGCGCAGTCATCGATTTGAGGAATTCGCGGCGCTTCATGAAGCTCTCCCAAGGGTGTGCTGGCCTTGGTTCCGCAAGCGGCGTGCCATCCCCGGCCGCGCCGTTGCCGCAGGTTTAAGCCCTTGAATCCGGCACACTTGTGCAGCGGTTACGGCAGCGACTGACCGCGCCATGGGCGTCCAAGGCAGAAGCCGCACATTTATTAGGCAGTTGGCGCGGCTTGGACGCCGCGCCGCCGGCTGAACTTCGCTGGCCCCGATCTTGCAGATTTCCACTCAGTGCGAGGCAGGAGATCGGGATGCCGCGCGTGACCTTCGAAGCCGAGCCTGCACCGCTGACCGTCGACCTCGACGGCGCAGCGCTCGTGATCATCGACATGCAGCGCGATTTCCTCGAGCCTGGCGGGTTCGGCGCCGCGCTGGGCAATGACGTGACGCGGCTGCAGGCTGCCGTCGCGCCATGTCAGGCGGTGCTCGCCGCAGCACGGCAACTTGGCCTCCTGGTCATCCACACCCGCGAAGGGCATCGGCCGGATTTGTCCGATGCGCCGCCACACAAGGTCGAGCGCGGCGACCCTAAAAACCGCATCGGCGCCCGCGGCCCGATGGGCCGCATTCTTATCCGCGGCGAGCCCGGCCACGACATCATTGCCGAGCTTTATCCGCTGCAAGACGAGCCGGTGATCGACAAGCCGGGCAAGGGCGCGTTCTACCAGACCGATCTCGAGCTGATGCTGCGCAACCGCGGCATCGACACCTTGTTCGTCGCCGGCGTGACCACCGAAGTCTGCGTCAACACCACCGTGCGCGAAGCCAACGATCGCGGCTTCCGCTGCGTCGTGCTGGCCGATTGCTGCGCCAGCTATTTCCCCGAATTCCATGAGGCCGGCCTTGCCATGATCAAGGCCCAAGGCGGCATTTTCGGTTCCGTGGCCAGATCGCAGCCGCTGCTCGCCTCGATCGCGGCGCTGCCTAACAAACAACAGCGCAAATCGGTGTAAGTGATGAACAGGAGCGCCCCATGACCACCACTCAACCGGTACTGCATCGCCCGGCAGTATGGACTGCCGGCGACTGGAATGCGTTCTTCGGCTTCGGCACCAACATTCTGGTCAACATGCTGGTGCTCACCGGCCTATTGCGCTTCGTGCTGAAAATGCCGGACTCGCTGGTATTCGGCCGCATCCTGCCGGCGCTCGGCATGATGATGTGCCTGTCGACGCTGTATTACGCCTGGCTCGCCTACCGGTTGGCCAAAGCGACCGGACGCAGCGACGTCTGCGCGCTGCCGTCGGGCGTGAGCGTGCCGCACATGTTCATCGTCACCTTCGTGATCATGCTGCCGATCTCGGTGCAGACCCACGATCCGATCCAGGGCTGGGAGGCGGGACTGGTCTGGGTTTTCTTCCAGAGTTTTATCCTGATGATCGGCGGCTTCATCGCGCCGTTCATCCGCAAGATCACGCCGCGCGCGGCGCTGCTCGGCACGCTGGCCGGCGTTTCGATCACCTTCATCTCCATGCGCCCGGCGCTGGAAATCTATATGACGCCGGTGATCGGGCTGCCCTGCCTCGCCATCATCACGGTGAACTGGCTCGGCGGCTTTCGTTATCCGAAAGGCATTCCCGCAGGCCTAGTCGCGATTGCAGTCGGCATGATCATCGCCTGGGGCTCGAACGTCGTCGGCCTGCATTACGGCGGCTTGAGCGTGAAGGGCGTCACCGATGCGTTCAGCAATTTCGGCTTCAACGTGCCGATTCCCGCGGTCGATCACGTGTTCTCCGGCTTCCACTATCTCGGCATCATTCTCGTTACCGCGGTGCCGTTCGGCATCTACGACCTGGTCGAAGCCATGGACAATGTCGAGAGCGCGGAAGCGGCCGGCGATCCGTATCCGACCACGCGCGTTCTCACCGCCGACGGCGTCGTCAGCCTGATCGGCTGCCTGATGGGCAATCCCTTCATCAACGCGGTCTATATCGGCCATCCTGGCTGGAAGGGCATGGGCGGCCGCATCGGCTATTCGGCGGCGACCGGGCTGATGGTGATCGTGCTGTCGTGGTTTGGCGTCATCTCGCTGCTGCTGGCGCTGGTGCCGGTGGTCGCGATCTCGCCGATCCTGCTCTACATCGGCATGCTGATCGGCGCGCAGGCGTTCCAGACGACGCCATCGGCGCACGCGCCGGCGATCGTGCTGGCGCTGACGCCGCATCTGGCGGCCTGGTGCAAGACATTGATGGACGGCGCGCTCGGCGTCGCCGGCGCCAGTGCCGCGGCGCTCGGCTTCGACAAGCTCGGCAATGTCGGCGTTCTATATCCCGGCCTGCAGACGCTCGGCGGCGGCGCCATCCTGACCGGCCTCGTGCTGGCGGCGATCGGCGCCAATGTCATCGACAAAAAGTTCGTCAATGCCGCGGCCTTCGCGCTCGCCGGCGCGGTGCTGACATTCTTCGGCTTCATGCACGGCGAGGCGGTCGGCATCGCGGTGACGCCGACGGTCGCGGTGGCCTATGGCATCGTAGCGGTATTCCTATACGCACTGAGCCGCTATCCGGCGCTGGCGCCGGCGCTGACCAGTCCGGGTGAAGTGATGGCCGCAACTCCGGCGGAGTGAGCGGAATCGCGCTGGCGAGCCAGTGTCGCATGCGGCGCCAGTTCGCATTGCGGCAAAGCCTGACTTTGTCGGGCTGGACCTGACGCAAGGGCGTTAAAAGCCCCCATTTTACGGCAATTTGCTTGTGGTTCCCCCGGAACAACCTTAGGTAACCATGCTGGCAATAACTTGGCGCTATCCACCGCGGCGCCTTGAGTGTCTGGTATGCCCTTGTTTGGCCATGTATAAGACGGCCAAGTGACAACAATCTAGGATTGGACCGATTCGATGAAGAGCAGAGGCCCGCAAAGTTTGGACAAGGTCGTTGGCCGCAATATCCGCGTGCACCGGCTGGCCAAAGGCATGTCGCAGACGGACTTGGCAAACGAACTCGGAATTACCTTTCAGCAAATACAGAAATACGAGAAAGGCACGAACCGCGTTGGCAGCGGCCGTCTTTTCGAAATCAGCGTGATCCTCGGCGTTTCCGTTCTCACGCTGTTTGAGGGAGGCAAGGCGACGCTGGCAAAGGGCGACGATTCTTCGCCGTTCAATCTGTTGGCCGATCCGCTGTCGCTGCGCTTGGTTCAGGCGTTCTCAGAGATTTCGGAACGGCGCACGCGGCACTCGCTGGTCGATCTCGTCGAATCGATGAAGTCGCGAAAAAATTAATTCGGGGCCGGGCGCCGACGGCACGCCGATGCGTGCCCTGTATTCAATGCGGAGTCATCGATTGCAGCGGCTGGACCGACGTGTCCTGGCTGCTTTCCTCGGTGATCGTCGCGATCGTCATTTGCAGCAAATGAGATCCCACCTCGCTGAGCGCGCGGACATCCTCGAGCGCATATGATAAATACGCGACCACAAGATCGCGCTGGCGCGGGCTTAAGGTTTTGCTGTCTTTTTCGCTGTGTAACATCCTGATACTCCCACGTGTACTGTGCGTCCCCAAGATCAGGCCCGAATAGCTAAACGATCTATCTCCGCATCGGCATAGGCCGATGTACTTTCACTTTCATTCCCGCGTCGACCGTTCGGCGTCCCGATCCTCTTGCAGGTGATCGAGCTCGGCGGCTTTCTGCATCAATTCAATACCGATCGCTTCGAGTTCATGGGCGGTCGGCAAGTGCGGGCAGTCACGTGCGAGTCGCGTGCACCGTTGCGCCTGCTCGCGCAGATAAGGCGCATCGACCCAGATCCAGGTGTAAGGTTCAGCGGAACTCGAGATCATCGGCTCGCCCGCCGTCATTTCGGCTTTGAGTCCCGCAAGTCTTGGTCCCGAAAGTCTTGGTTTGAGTCCAACAAGTCTTGCGGTTGGGCGCGCGGCCTAGCGCAAATTTGGAACAGCTTGCCTGTTTTTCGAAGAGTTTTCCCCACGGCCGATCGTATTCCATGCCACGTGCCCGACTATGCGGCACGTTTATCACGGGCAACGGGGCATCTGAATCGTACAAAAGTACCGCCGCCGCCCGCGGGTGCTAAGTACTAAAGTACTGGGCCGCCCGCGCCGCGGGCGGTCCGATCATTCGGACACCGGCTCGAGACGCGCCGCATGAGCCGCTTGCTTGCGCACCGCGACGGCATATTGGCCATGTTTGCGCTCCGGCATGGTGTTGGGCACGACCACGGTACGGTGGAACGCCTCCCAGTTCTCGGCAGAAAGCTCGTCCAGGCTTTTTATCGAGAAATTCTGCAGGAATTTGTCGGCATAGAATTCCTTGCGGACCGGCTGCACCTGCAGGAAGGGAACGTCGGCTCGGAATTCGATGGGGACGTCGGTCTTGAGCAGGCGGACGTTGTCGAACAGCGGACCGAACCAGGTGTCGGTCTCGATGATGCCTTCCAGCATCTGGTAGGACGGGCTCTTCGACAGGTTCGCCACCCCGCGAACCAAAAGGCTCCAGCCCGGCGCGGTCTTGGCGACGCAGCCGGTCCAGATTTGCAGCTGTCCCGGCTGGATTGACGGCGACAGGAACGGCGGCGAGAAGCCGCGCACTTCGGCAGGCGCATGTTGGTCGAAATGCTCGCGAAACCCGGGATATTGCACCGCGTCGCGCGTCAAAGGCAGCCATTCGTCGACGCCCGGATAGGTCCACAGCATGTCGTGGCCGTCCCAGACCACCTTGAAATTCATCGGCAAAAACACGTACCAGCCGAACGCCGAGGCGCTTGTGATCGCCTCGCAATAGCGCAGCGCCCGCGCCGGAATGACGCCGCCGACCGACTTATCGGCCCGCCGCGGCGGCATGCCGTCGGGGACGAGTTGGAAGAACTGGGCGAGGGGGGTGTCGGGCGAGGTAGGAGGGTGCATAGCGTCAGACTCCTCCGGTGCGGATGTCTTCGGACGATACTGTGTCGGTGCGACTTAGCTTGCCCGCGGGAGCGCGTTGCATTCCCGCGGGTAAACGAACATTCGGACGTTACCGGCGAAACACGGGCGCGCCGTCGCCCATGCAAACCTTGCCCTGGTTTGAAGTGGCGGTGTCGCGAGCGACTTTATCGCCGGCGCGAATAGCAGGTTGGAACACGGGAGCGCCGTCGCCCATGCAAACCTTGCCCCGGTTAGAAGTGGCGGTGTCGCGAGCGACTTTATCGCCGGCGCGAATAGCGGGTTGGAACACGGGAGCGCCGTCGCCCATGCAAACCTTGCCCTCGTTTGCAGTGGCGGTGTCACGAGTGACTTTGTCGCCGGCGCGAATAGCCGGATGGAACACGGGAGCGCCGTCGCCCAGCCGCACGTTGCCCTGGTCCTGGCTAGCTGTATCGCGCTCCACTTTGTCGCCCGAGCGAATCGGACGGAATATCGGGGCGGCTTCTCCCGACCTGACCTTGCCCTCGTTTGCGGTCGCACTGTCACGGACGATGCCGTCCCCCAGCTTAATCTTGGTCATCGATATCTCCTTTGCTGGCAGCCACTTCTTGACTGCATTTATCAAGCCTAAGACGCTCTCAACTGCTCGCAATCAAACACATGGCTTTTCCACTGCGCTGAAGTCTTATGACCGCGCCCCTTACTGACGTGACGAAAGTAGGTACCGCTCGCGACTTCCGGCCGCTATATTTTCAACGCGAAGTAGAACATTGATTGTGCAAAATTGCCGGGTCGCCACATGAAAACGCCACGCGCCAGCAAACTTATTGTCGTGATCGACGACGATCCTCTCGTGCTTGAGGCCACCGGAGGCCTGTTGCGTTCGTGGGGGTGTCGGGTAGTCGCCGCTGAATCGTACAATGAAGCGATGACAAAACTGTCCGAAATCGGCCAGCGGCCTGATCTAATCGTGTGTGATTATCGTCTTCCCCAAGGCCCGACTGGCGTCGATGCCATCGAAATGCTACGCGACGCGTTTGAGATTCCCGCGCTGCTTATCAGCGCGGATTCAAGTTCCCCGCCGGGCGCGGCGGGGCAGGGCGGCTATCATCTTTTGCACAAGCCGGTGAATGCGGCGGCTTTTCGCGCGGCTTTGATCGAGGCATCCGTATTACAACGATAAGCCCACGGGACAGAGCGATGCCAACAGATAACAAGACTATGCCGCTCCTCGAAATTGGCCTGCTCGCATTGCTTGGGATTCTTTGGGGGATGCCTTACGCGCTCACGAAAATTGCTCTTACTACAATTCCACCAGTCACGATGGTTGCGGAAAGAGTTGCCTTGGCGGCGGGAATTCTTTGGGTTATCGTGCTGGTGAAAAGATGTAAGGTACCCTTAGAGCGTGAAATCACTCAGCGATTGTTCGTCCAGGGATTGATCGGTTGCGTGATCCCCTACACGCTAATCGCATTTGGGCAACAGTCGGTTGGCAGCGCTCTCGCTTCCATCCTGAACTCAACCGGCCCGCTTTTCCTTTGCCTCATTAGTCTCGTGTTTGCCGGGCAGGAGCCACTCACGGCCCGTCTGTTGTTTGGCATAACTATTGGACTGGGCGGCGTGGTTATGATCACCGGTTCAAGCGCCTTGACGGGGTTTGGCGCAGGGACGGTAGGACAACTTGCGATTCTTGGGGCGACTTTGTCATCAACAATTGGCGCTATCCACGCCCGCCGGTTCACGTCAATTGCGCCAGAAGTCGTCGCCGCAGGAACGCTTACGTCCGCGACATTTTTGTTGATCCCTTTGTCTTTCGTGGTTGAATCACCATTCAACTCGGCCCCTTCCGCGGCAGCGCTCGCGGCTATGGCCACAAACGGAATCATATCCACCGCTCTTGGATTTCTGATCTACTTCAGACTCATCCGAACGCTTGGCAGCATCGGCACTACAAGTGTCGGTTATCTGAGACCGGCGATAGGGGTCTTAATCGGTTACTCTCTCCTTGGCGAGCTGCTGACATGGTCAATGAGTGCGGGTCTCGTCGTTATTTTGATTGGCGTCGCCGCGATCAATTGGACGCCTAGGAATCGTCCGGTTCGATCTGCACTAGCCAGAAACCGAAATGTGCCGCAGAGTACGGTCGCAGCTGCTTGCGCTGACTAAACCAATGGGTTGTCTGAATTTAAGACTGCGGCAGGTTATTCGATTACGGCGTCTGCACCGGCTAGAAGAAATCTTGGGACTACTAAGCCAAGTGCCCGCGCCGTCGTGATGTTGATAACCATTTCAAATTTTGTAGGGCCTTGAACCGGAAGATCAGCTGGCTTGGTTCCCCGTAGAATGCGATTGACGTAATCAGTCGCGCGTTCGAACAGATTCACCGCATCTACGCCATAGGAGAGTAGGCCACCAGCCTCAGCAAAATATCGGTACGGGTAGATGGCTGGAATCTTGTATTTTGCGGCAAGCGAAACAATAAGATCTCGATGCAACGACAGAAAATTGTCTGGCACTGTCATAAGCGCACCACCGGGCTGCGCACCAAGATTTGCCATGGCGGTTTGGATTTCCGACGCGCTGTGAACCGTCGCTACAATTGGTTCAACCTTAAACTCCGCAGTGGAATCAATGAACGAGGGCATGAAAAAGGATTCTGCGCCCGGAACGGACTCGGGATTGTACATGAGCGCAACGCGAGTCACATTTGACGTAAGGTCACGAAGCATCGATAGATACTTGCCGGTAATTGTCGCTTGTAGAATGGTAAAGCCCGTCATGTTGCCCCCAGGATGGGCCATGCTCGAGACAAAACCACTACCTATCGGATCAGAGACGGATACAAAGACAATCGGAATTGACGACGTTGCCTTCTTTAGCGCCGCCACTACTGGTGTGCTGTGTCCAACGATGCAGTCGCATTTCAATTGCACGAGCGCGTCAGCGTAGGTTTGCATGAGCTCGCGGTCGGCATTGGCAAAACGATACTCAATTTGAAGGTTGCGACCAATAATCCAACCTTCTCGCTGCAAGCCATCCTCAAAGGCTTTCGATCGACCTTGTGTTTCCCTGTCGTCGGCGAGGCCCATTATCACACCGACAGTGGCCGTCTGCCTGTCGTCTGCAGGTCGTGCTGATAGCGGCCAGATTAAAGCCGTGCCGGCAAGCCAGGAGATGAACTTCCGACGCTCTAGCACGGCTTTCCTCCGCGCTGCCGAGTGCAACGGATTGTCAATGTACCGTGAGTTTTCGTTTCATCGTACGGAGTTTTATGAACTTCGCATCTGGCGCACTTTGTCGCGTCAACGTCGATACGAGCAAATTAATAGACTATCGATGTGCCTAAAGCGAGCAAGTTGATATGTGTGCTAACTGGCGGTTGCGGGCCGGTAAGCCCCTGGGGAATAGCTTCTGGATAGGCTATCATACTAACGAATCCGGCGCGGTAGAGGGGAATATTGTGCCCACGGTCCGGGGACGTCTGTTTCGCAAATATACCGCAATGTTTGTTGCCGTTGTTTGCGCGGCTTTAGTGGTTAATGGCGCATTCGAAATCTGGTTCTCCTATCAAGAGCAAAAGAGCCTGCTTGTGCGCATTCAGCAGGAACAGGCTAACGCGGCCGCAGCGAGCATTGGTGATTTTGTAAAGGAAATCCAAGGCCAGTTAGCTTGGGCTACGTTGATTTCGTGGGATACCAGCACGTTCGGAGATTGGCGCTTTGACGCGACGCGCTTATTTCGTGAAGTTCCGGCAGTAACGGAAGTCGTGCAACTGAACGGCGCAGGACGCGAGCTTTTCCGCGTTTCGCGGCAAGGGATGGATGTCGTCGCAAGTCACGCGGATCATTCGCAAGAGTCATTTTTCACTCAANCGATGGTAAATAAGGCTTACTACGGGCCAGTGTATTTTGTCGACGGATCTGAACCTTACATGACTTTAGCCATGTCGGGGAGTCGACCCGAATATGGCGTGATCGAAGCTAAGGTGAACCTAAAATTTATTTGGAGTGTCGTATCACAAATAAAAGTGGGCAAGGGCGGATACGCGTATGTCATTGATGCCGAGGCACGGCTAATTGCGCATCCCGATATCAGTCTTGTGCTGCGGAAGACCGACGTTTCGCATCTGCCGCAGGTGCGGGCTGCACGTACTGACCAACCAGAAGAGCTCCGCGATCCGTGGTTCGCGTCAGTTGATGGCGGGCACGGGTCAGTTTTAAGCGCGCATGCTTTGGTCGCACCACTTAACTGGCTTGTCTTTGTTGAGTTGCCTACTCGCGAGGCCTTCGCACCAATCTACAATTCAATCGTGCGATCGGCTGCCTTATTGCTTGCCGCTCTCATATTGGCGCTTTTGGCCGGTCTTGTCCTTGCCCGAAGAATGGTCGTGCCGATCAGAGCTCTCCGTGACGGCGCCACACGGGTCGGTCGTGGCGATCTCACTCACCGCATCTCGATCAACACCGGCGACGAACTCGAAGCGCTGGGCGATCAATTCAATGCCATGGCCGCGCGGTTGCAGGAATCTTACGCCGGTCTGGAAGGCAAGGTCGAAGAGCGCACCCGCCAGCTGGAAGCCGCCAATCAGGCCAAGTCGCGCTTCATTGCGGCCGCCAGCCACGACTTGCGTCAGCCGCTCCATGCCTTGGGCCTCTTCGTCGCGCAGCTGCACGGCAGGTTGCGCGCCGCCGAGCGCAGTCAGATCATCGGCCGCATCGAGGCGGCGCTCTCCGCGATGAACGAGCTGTTCAGCGCGCTGCTCGACATTTCCAAGCTCGATGCCGGCGCGACCACGGTCAACATCACGGTGTTCCCGGTGGCGCAGCTTTTGGCGCACGCCGAGACCACCTTTGCCGGCGCGGCCCGGGAGAAAAAGCTCTCGTTCCGGGCGTTGCCGAGTGACGCCTGGGTGCGCAGCGACTTCATCCTGCTGGAGCAGATCATTTTCAATCTGATCACCAATGCTCTGCGCTATACGCGCAGTGGCGGCGTGCTGGTCGGCTGCCGCAAACGCGGCGATCAGCTGCGCATCGAGGTATGGGACTCTGGCATCGGCATTCCGCCCGATCAGCACGACAAGATCTTCGGCGAATTCTATCGCCTGGGCGAACCGGATCGCGACCGCCGCGCCGGTCTCGGGCTCGGCCTTGCCATCGTCGACCGCCTCTGCCGTCTTCTCGGACACCCGATCGAGGTCAAGTCGACCGTGGGCAAGGGCTCCGTCTTTGCCGTCACCGTCCCGCTCGCTCCGGCCGACAAGCGGGCCATCGAGGCGTCCATTGTGCCGCGCGCCCAGCCGAGCCTAGCAAATGACAAACTCGTCCTGGTGATCGACGACGATCCGCTGGTGCTCGAAGGCATGAGCGGGATTTTCCGCAAATGGGGTTGCCGGGTCATCACCGCGGACAGCGACAGCGTGGCGCTCAAGACCGCGGCCGAGCAGGACGATCTGCCGGACCTGATCATCTCAGATTATCACTTGGCCAACGGCCGCACCGGCATCGAGACCATCGAATGGCTGCGTGGCGAATTGTCGGCGCCAATCCCCGCCTTTCTCATCAGCGGCGATACCGATCCGGCAACGCTGCATGAGGCGAAAGTCAAAGGTTTCCACCTTCTGCACAAACCCGTCAATCCGATGGCGCTGCGCGCCATGTTCAATCAGGCGGTCAAGCCGGTGCCGCGAGCATTCGTGCGCAAGCTGCCCGATGCGGAAGAATCCAGACCGGACGCGACCTCGCCTTGAACAACGGCGTCACGTCTTTGGCGTCAGCTTCCAGCCCAGCTCGGTAACGGCAATCACCGCCTCGGTGCGGTTTGATACTTTCAGCGCCCGCAAGATCGCGGTGACGTGGTTCTTGACCGTCGGCTCGGCGAGATTGAGCGTCCGGCAAATCACCTTGTTGCTGTTGCCTTGCATCAT
>JGI12270J11330_10001921_pt1 | contig 15343 bp, 11 predicted proteins | sample PeaSoiMetSII2010_FD_11330 | JGI IMG/M metagenome (IMG submission 11330)
TGTCCGTTGTGGAGACGCTCGTGGTCCCGGAGGCCGAGAACGACCCCTTGCCGCCCGACGAAGAGACACCCACGCCGAGGCTGGACGACTGACCAGACCCGCAGGTGAACGTCTGAGTCATGCCAGAAATCGCGGAATACGACTGCAATACGGTCGTGGCCGACGAGCCCTCGTCAGCGATGAACTGAGGTGGCTACTCTGATACGACTCGATCTCAAGGAGCCCAGGTGATGCCAGGCAGCCTCGAACGCCGGGTCGCGGCGGCGGCGAGTGCCGCGCTGGACCGCAACCGGTTCGTCGCACCGATCGACGTGCTGGCCGGACTCGGCTGGCTCCACGCGGAACACGCCGAAGCCTGGAGGCGCGGACGTGTCCCTTACCTTGAGCGGGTCACTGTGGCAAGCCTCGGCAAGCTGAGCAGAGCGCTGCGCATCCTGCGGCGCTGGGCGGAACTCGGCGGGCTCCAGCCACGCGAGACCGTCTACATCTCATGGACCAGAAGCCGCCACCGGCTGCGCTTCACCAAGACCGGCGACGAGAACCTGGAGCGCGCCTACCGCACGCACTGGATCTCACCCGAACTGGTGGCAGCCAAACGACGCCAACCGGCAGAGAAATCGCAACATCCAGGCGCACCGGAACTCGTCGGGGAAGGGCCGCAGGGCGCGAACCACGCATGCGGCTGACTGGTTGGCAGCAAGGTCGAGCCTTCGTCAGCCTGGACCAGCTATGAGTCGGGGGCGGCGATATCCTCGCTCGTCTCCAGATCAGGGTCCTCCCGGTAGTCGGATGAGATGTCGATCACTTCGGTCTCCGGCCGGTCGGAGGGGTCGAGCCGCAGGAGATCCCATTCGTTGATCCAGGTGCGGACATGCTGGCGCATCCGGGTAGCGCCGAGCCGCTCAAGACCGCTGACATCGGGTGGTAGCCACCCGAATACCTCGCCGTGCAGCTCCTTCAGCCGGGTGTACGCCGCACCGAGCTCAGCCTCGTCCGGTGGCGTGAGTAGCTGCATCTCCCTGTCGATGATGCGCATGCCCTGCGCCGCCGCCGCCGCGAGTGCCGTCGCCTCCGGCGTCTGCTTGGCGCGCAGCTTCTCGGGCACCAGCTCGCGGTCGTTTCGTCCGGTGATGACGGCGGCCTCGAAGTCGTCGGTCATTGCGAGCACCGCCGCGATCGGCACTCCTGGGCCGCCGTGCTCGCCGCGCACCCAGCAGGCGATCTCCGCATAGGACCTGGCGCGTTGCAGGAGCGAGTAGCGTCCGATCAGCTCGACCTCGTCAAAGAAGATCACCCAGCCCGCGGAGCCAGCCGCGGCGAGCAGTTTCGCGGCGAACCGGAGCCGCTGCGCGCCCAGCTGCCGCGCTGTGATCGGAGGCAGCGAGGGCCGCGCCTCGCCGATCTCCTTGAGGCGCCGGCGAAGCTCCGGCGTGGCGATCGGATCACCGGACCAGAACCGCACGATCGTGTTCGCGAAAGCGGCGTCACGCTCGCGCACCTGAGCGAAGAGCGCCAGCGTCGCGGCGAACCGTTCGTTGAGGCCCGAGCCGGCCGACGTCGCCCAGCGCAGCAGCTCGGCGTACCCCCGGCCGTCAGGGTCGATCGCCGCCGACGCCTCGACGATGGCCGGCCGCGGGCGACCGGCCATTACGGCGGACTCGGCCGCGGCGGCGAAAACCTTCGCCGGGTCATGGAGCGGGGTCTCCTTGCTGATCACCACCCGGCTAACGGTGAAGCCGGCCTCGATGGCGAGCCGTGCGAGGTGCTCAAGGAGATGGCTCTTACCCGCGCCGAACCCCCCGCCGAGCAGCAAGCCGGCCGGGCTGCCGGACGCCGCTGCTTCGCGGAGCGAGGTAAAGCGGTCCTCGATCGTGGCCTGGCCGCTGCCGGTGAAGGCGACCGCGTCCCGGCAGGGCACGCCGGCCCGCAGGGCCTCAAGCGCGCGGCGTCCTGCCACGGCTGGGTCCGTACCTACGACCATGGACGTCATGCCAGCACCTCCGGATGCGTGCCGATTCGGACCAGGGTCGAGTAGGGGTTGACCCGGCGGCGGTCGCGGACCTCGTCGACGACCCGCATGCGGAGCGCCGTGTAGGCCGGCAGCCCGCGCCCCTCGTCGTTGACCAGTTCCGGTGGGAGCAGCACGGCCACGAACAGCCCCTCGAACTCGTCGGTGCCGTCGATCAGCTGGCGAAGAAGCTCGTACGCGTCGAGCGTGGCGGCCTTGGAGTAGTAGTAGCCGTCCCGCAGTCCCGCGGGCGGGCGGTGGATCACCGCCAGGCGCGTCAGATCCATCCGCAGCACCAGGCCGGCGTGGCCTGCCACGCGCAGCCAGCGGGTCGACGAGAGCAGGAGCGATCTGGCGTTGTGTCTGGCCACCTTGACATGCAGCGATAGCTTGCGCAGCTCCCCCGCGGGCACCCGCTCACCGCGGAGCCATCCAATTACCGTTTCCCGCTCGGCCACGGTGACATCACCGCGGCCGAGGCGCTCCTGGCACAGCCGCAGCATCGCCACCCGGAACTCATGGCTGAGCTGGGCGTCCTTCAGCACGATATGCTCGACCGCCCGCCGCACGCTCCGATAGAGCTCGGCACCGTCCACCTGGTGGTATCTTGCCACCGCCGCGATGCTCAGGTCGGGGTCGGGCTGGCCCGTACCGGGCGCTGGCGGGAACCCGCACTGATCGAAGGCGGCACGCACTACCGAACTCGCCAGCGCGACCCAGTCCAGCTGGCGCGCCACTGCGGCGAACACCTGGTCGACCATGTGGACACGGGTCGTGGCCGCGTCAACCGCCGCGTGCTGGAATCCGTCGCCGATGCTGGCCAGCCCAACGGCGAGTTCCTTCGCCGCGGACTCGTCCGAGGCCGCCAGCAGCTTGACGGCGGCACCGCCACGTCCGACGTAGGGTGCGAGGTACTCCTTGTCGACGAAGTCCAGGTATGTTGACGCGTCGAGCAGGGCCGACACGTTGGATGGCGCCACGACTACCGCGCTACGGTGTCGTCGACAGTGAACGAGACGCCCCAGTAGTGCTGACGCTGGCCGCTGCGGGCCACGGTGACCAGCACGCCGGTGCCCTTCGTCCCGGTGCTAGCCGACCACCGCAGCTCGCGCGAACTCCGCGCGGTCCGCGTGACGCCGCTCTGGTCAAGCAGGTAGAGATCGCGCGCGAACTCCTGCTTGGAGTATTGACCACGCTGCCCGGGCAGCATCGTCAGCACCGACCAGATGTCGACCAGCCGGATCACCCCGTCGTCTTTCTTGCCCTGGCTGGCGACGACCAGTTCGTAGCCCGCGCGCAGGCTGTCCAGGAATGCCTCGGCCCTGAACCGCGGCGGCCGGTCCTGGGTCCTGGCGAGCAGGTCGACCAGCACGGATGGGCGGATCCGGCGTTCCCGCACCCGGTCGATCTCGACGGCGGCGTCAGCGGGGAGCACCCGGAGCAGTGATGGGTAGCAGAGCAGCCGGTCCTCCTCCTCGAATATCGTGACGCCGCGGACCGCGGCAGCCGCCAGCAGTTCCTTCACGTAGCCACCGGAGGCCAGGTATGCCTGTTCATCGGGATCGAACCCGTCGGACAGCGCCCGCGTTTCATCGACCAGGCTGGTGGTCGCGGCGTGCGCGCCTGCCAGTGCCTTACGGGCCTCACGGACCTGCCCGTTCCTCGCGCCGGCCAGCGCCTTGCGCAGCTCGCGGGTGACCACGGCGGCGGATCTCAGCGCGCTGTCCACCGCCCGCTCCGTCGCGGCCAGCGTCTCCTCCAGGGTGCCGGCACCGCCGTCGGCTGACTCGTCCACACCGATCTCGCCGTTAATGCTCCCGCTGATCTGCGCCACCGCACTCAACCCCTTCTCGTCGGACAGCTAGGTACAGTACAGCCGCCGGCCGACAGCCGTCGGGCACGCGACAGGATCGGTGGTTCGAGCATGGATCCACGACCAGGGCTACCGCCGACGGCTACAGTCGGGCCGTGAGCCGACAGCGCCAATGGGTATCACCAGGACAGTCCGCCCGCGTCGCCGGATACGACATCCCCGGCGGTTTGATCTACATCGGGCAGCATCTGCGGTCGGCCGTCGGCACCATCGAGCCGGCGCTGATCAATCCCGCGCTACCCCTCGGCAGCCATGAGCCGGACCGGCCCGGCCACGTTCTTGACCCGGCACCGTCCTACCACCTGATCTCGCCGGACAGCAGGGCCGCCTATCTTGCCTGGCTGGCCGGGGGACGTGACCGCACAGACGTGCCGACCGGCTTCGTGTCGCTATTCTTCTCCGGCCTGGAGCGGCGCGTGCTGGTGGATGCGGCGGACGACCCGGCCGTACGGCACGAGCTACCCGCCATCGCCGCAGAGGTACGCCGGCTCCGGGCCGTCCACTGCCCGGGCGGCAACTCCTTCAACTCCTACGCCAGCGCATTCCTCGACGTGCTCGATCTCCTCTGCGCCCCCAGCTGGCCGCGGGGCGGTGCCCCGCCTTCCGGTGCGCCTCCAGCACCCGGCCAGGACCGCTGGCCGGTACCGATGGCGCTGCGTGTGGCCCTCGCCGGGTTCGCGGTCACCGGCACTCCGGTGCCCGCCGACTGGGCCAGGTCATGGGCCTGGTACCACCCGTCGCTGTTTCCGCGGACACCGCAGACGCGTTGCCCGCAGGAGTTCGAGCAGTTGTTCGCGGTGCGCTACACCCGACGATTCGCGGCCGGGCTGGTCCCGCAGCCTGCCGCCAGGCCACCGATCCGGATCGGCTACGCCCCGGCCAGCCCTGGCATCGAGGCGCTGGTGCTTGACCGCCCCGACCTGCCGGATGTATTGGAGGAGCCGAGGGCCACCCGTGAGCTGGGCGCCCTGGTCGACTCCGTCACCGACGCGCTCACGCCATACAGCCGCTGGCTCGCCCGTACCCCGGGTGGCCACGGCTCGCTCGCCTCGGCCGCGCTGCTGCCCGCGGACCTGCTCGATCTGCACCCGGGTCCGCTCCGGCAGCTCCTGGCCTGGGCGAACGCCCGCCTCGACGGGCAGTTCGCCGCGGTTATCGACGCATCGGAGTTCGGCGCCTTCTGGTCGACCGCCGACCCGGCCGGGATGTCCAGGGACGAGGCCGCGTCGCTGGCCCTCATCCTCGCCCGCGCCGGTCTCGGTGTGGAACCGGATGTACGATTCGGCGGCCCCGCCCTCGCCCCCGGGCCGGCGGTGCTGTTCCGCCTCGACCGGGACGCCGCGGACGCCCCGTCCTCCGACTACCTCGCTGCGACCACCATGCTGCAGCTGGCCGCCCCCGTCGCGCTCGCAGCCGGGCAGGGCAGCACGCCGACCGGCCGGACTGAGATCCGCCGGGAACGCCGGAGTCGCGTAAATTCAGAGGCCAGCACGGCCAACGGCGCCAGGTCCGATCACGATGACAGCGCGAACGCGATCATCACCGGGCTGGCGGCCGAAGTGCGACTATCCGTCACCGAGCGGTCCCGGCTCGCCGCGCGGCTGCGCTGGCTGTTCGCCTCCGGTGCCGCCCTGCCCAGGCCCGACCGCCGGATCTCCGCGCTGACCGCGCCAGAGCGGGAGGCGGCAGGGTACTTCCTGGTCTCGGTTGCCACCGCCGGTCCGGCCCTCGCGCCGGAGACGGTGACGGCATTGACCAAGGCGTACCGGCTACTCGGCCTCGACCCCGACCTGGCCTATCGCCGCCTGCACCAGCACAGCGTCGGCCAGAGCGGCGCGGAGCCGTCCGGACACCGCGTGGCGTCGGCAGACGGTCCGATCATGGTACGCCGGCCGCGCGCCGGCCCGCCGGGCCACCAGCTACCGCGCACCGCACCTGGTTCGGGCACCGCACCCACCGATGGCACACCGGGCGCCCGGGCGGATGCCGGATCGGGAGTTCAGCTCAGCCAAGAGGTGATTTCCAGGAAAATGATCGAAGCAGCGGCCGTGTCGACCCTGCTCGCGAGCATCTTCACCGACGAAGCGCCGACCGCGAGCGCACCAGCGTCCCCCTGCAACGAAGCCGGCCAGGGCCGTCCCGGCGGCCTCGACCAGGCGCACAGTAGGCTGCTCGGCGAGCTCGCCACCCGGTCGTCGTGGTCACGCGCCGACTTCGCGGAATTGGCGGCCAAACATGGTGTCATGCCGTCCGGTGCGCTGGACGTGATCAACGAGGTGGCGATGGAGACCGCGGGCGAACCGGTTGTGGAGGGAGACGACGAGCTTACGGTCAATGACGACGCGCTGCAGGAGCTACTGACATGACCAGGCTCTTTTCCCCGGAGGAGGAGGCAGCGGCCGGGCGCCACGAGGCCATCGCCTGGCTCTGCCCGGCAACAGGCCACGCCGCCCGCGACCGCGGCCAGGATCCGCCGTGAGCGATCCGACCACGTCCGTGCCGTCCGGTCGGATCCGCCCGCGCGAGAGGGATTCGATCGTGGCGTCGCTGCGGGCCGGGGTCGTCCCCGGCGTCGGGCAGCAGCACGTGCAGGTCGGCAGGATCGCCGAGGTGCAAGCCGTGGTCGTCGACATCACGCGGATCGCCGAGGGCGGGGCGAGCAGCCGTTTCGTCATCGGCGAGTACGGTTCGGGAAAGACTTTCTTCCTGCACCTCGCGCGGTCGGTGGCGTTGGAGAAGCGCCTCGTCACAATGCACGCCGATCTGTCTCCCGATCGGCGGCTGCACGCCAGCGCCGGAAAGGCCCGCGCGTTGTACGCCGAATTGACCCACAACCTGGCGACCCGTGCGCGGCCGGAGGGTGGCGCGCTGACTAGCGTCGTCGAACGGTTCGTCACACAGGCGCTCGCCCAGGCGCGCACGACGGGCCTGGACCCGGAGGCTATCATCCAGACTCGGTTGGCGGCGCTGACGGAGTCGACGGGTGGCTACGACTTCGCCCACGTCATCGCGCGGTACTGGCAGGGGCACGACGGCGACGACGAGCGGCTCAAGACCGATGCCGTGCGTTGGTTGCGCGGCGAGTTCACCACCCGTGCCGACGCCCGCCAGGCCCTCGGCGTCCGGACCATCGTCGATGACGCCACCTGGTATGACCACATCAAGCTGATGTCCAGGTTCGTGCGCATGGCCGGCTACGACGGGCTACTTGTCTGCCTCGACGAGATGGTCAACCTCGCTCAGCTGACCAACGCCCAGGCTCGCGCCGCCAACTACGAACAGATCCTGCGGATCCTCAATGACAGCCTGCAGGGCTCCGCGGCCTATCTGGGGTTCCTGCTCGGCGGTACGCCAGACTTCCTGCTCGACACCCGGCGCGGACTGTTCTCCTATCCCGCACTGGCCGCCCGGCTCGCGGAGAACAGATTCGCCACCGACAAGCTGGTCGACCACTCAGGACCGGTGCTGCGGCTGGGCAACCTGTCGCCGGAGGATATCTACGTCCTGCTGACCAAACTGCGTCACGTGTACGCCTCCGGCGACCCGACCGCGTACCTCGTTCCAGACGATGCGCTCATCGGCTACATGCGACACTGCGCATCGCGGATCGGCGACGCCTACTTCCGTACCCCGCGCGAGACCATCAAGGGCTTCCTCGACGTGCTCGCACTGCTCGACCAGAACCCGGGTCTGGACTGGAGATCAGTTATCGACGCCGTCAACCTCGCACCCGAGCCCGATCCTGCCTTCATCCTGCCCCCCTCCGGCGGGGACACCGAAACCGGGAATGGTCATGGCGCCGACCCCCGTAACGCTAGCTCAGCCGACGATGACGAACTCAGCTCATTCCAGCTCTGACCGGGTCCCGGGAGCGCCAGCACCCGCCGCACCTGACCGGGGCGCCGCAACACCGTCCGCGGCGTACGAGCTTTATCATCCGAGCGTCCAGCGGTGGATCTACGACTCTGGCTGGGAGCGGCTGCGTGACGCCCAGGAGCGGGCAGCCGCCCCGATCCTCGCCGGCGACCATGACATGATCATCGCCGCCGCGACCGCGAGCGGCAAGACCGAGGCCGCCTGGTTGCCGATCTGCTCGGCGCTGGTCAGGCGGCGTGCGGCTGGCGAGGCCGGGCCAGGCGTTCAGGCGCTGTTCATAAGCCCGCTGAAAGCCTTGATTAACGATCAGTACGACCGGATGACCCGGCTCTGCGAACGGTTGGACATCCCGGTGCACCGATGGCACGGTGACGTGGCGGTGTCCCGCAAGTCGCTGGTCATGCGCGCCCCCGACGGCGTCCTGCTGATCACCCCTGAGTCGATAGAAGCGATGTTCGTCAACCACGGGGACCGCATCGGCCGCGTCCTTGGCGACCTGCGCTACGTGGTCATTGACGAACTGCACTCATTCATCGGCACGGAGCGTGGTGCGCAGCTCCAGTCCCTGCTGCACCGGGTCGAACTCTGCGTTCGCCGCGGCGTTCCCCGGATCGCGCTCTCCGCGACACTGGGCGACTTCACCGCGGCGGCGGACTTTCTGCGCCCCGGCAAAGGCTCATCGGTGGAGGTTGTCTCCTCCGGCGACGACGCCGGCGAGATCCGCCTCCAGTTGCGCGGCTACCGCATCGGCGCCCCGCCACGGACCGGCTCGCCGACGACCGGTCCGTCGGCCGGCAACCCGCCCGGACCGCCGGGCACCGATCCTGGGGACAACGTTGAGACCCACGACATCGCCCCGATCGCCGATCACCTGTTCCGTACCCTGCGCGAGCACGACAACCTGATCTTCGCCAACTCCAGGGCCGCGGTCGAGACGTATGCCGACATGCTGAATCGCCGCAGCCGCGCTACCAAGATCCGCACAGAGTTCCTGGCTCACCACGGCAGCCTCGCCAAGGAGATCCGCGAATACGTCGAGGAACGGCTGAAGGACCCCTCGACCCCGGTCACCGCTATCTGCACGTCCACCTTGGAAATGGGGATCGACGTTGGCAGCGTCGACTCGATCGCCCAGATCGGAGCTCCACCGACCGTCTCAAGCCTCCGCCAGCGCCTGGGCCGCTCCGGACGGCGCGAGGACCAGCCAGCCGTGATCCGCATCTACGTCTCCGAATGCGAACTGAACGATCGGACGCCGCCGCCAGACGCCCTGCGCGATGAACTGTTCCAGACCATCGCGATGATCGAGCTCCTGCTGGCGTCCTGGTACGAGCCGCCGCACGCCGCCGGGCTGCACCTGTCCACGCTCATCCAGCAGATTCTGTCTGTCCTCGCCCAGCACGGCGCCGCCAAAGTCGCCGAAGTCCATCAGGTCCTCTGCGGTCAGGGCCCGTTCACCCACGTCGGGAAGTCCACGTTCGGCATGCTCCTGCGGGACATGGGCCGCCACGATCTGATCAGGCAGGACTCCCGTGGGTTCCTGCTTCCTGGCGGCCAGGGCGACCGGCTGGTCAACCACTACAGCTTCTACGCCGCGTTCCACACCTCACAGGACTACCGGCTCGTCGCGGACGGCCGAACCCTCGGCTCTCTCCCCGTGGAGCGCCCGATACTCCCTGGCACCCTGCTCATCTTCGCCGGACGTCGGTGGCGGGTCCTAGGGGTCGACATCGCGCAGCGGGTGATCGAGCTCACCGGCTCCGGCGACGGCCAGCCGCCGACTTTCCCTGGCAGCGGAGGCGAGGTGGCTGACAAGGTCCGCCGCACGATGCGCGCCCTCTACCAGTCGCAGGAGATCCCGCGCTATCTCGACAGCACCGGACGGACTCTGCTTAGTGAGGGCCGGGAGGTCTTCCGCCGTTTCGGTCATGCTGACCAGAGCATCTTCGGCTGGGGCAACGAAACCCTGCTCTTCCCGTGGCGGGGAGACCGGATCATGAATACGCTGCTGGTCACGCTCGCCGGCCAGGGACTCAACGTCGGCCAGGACGGAGTCTGCCTCACCGTGAAAGGCACCACGCCGACCCGACTGTGGACACTTATCCACGAGCTGGCAGCGGCACCGCAACCCGACCCGCTAGCCCTCGCGGACAGCGTCCGCACTAAGGCCCGCGACAAGTACGACCGGTACCTCGGAGAGGATTTGCTCAACCTGTCCTACGCCGCCCGCGCCCTCGACATCCCCGCCGCGTGGGCCACCCTCGCCGACCTAGCGAACTTGCCCCGCCCCCACGACCCACCCGGCACGGCCTGGCAGGACGACGGCGAACGATCGGAGTTCTCGGACTTCGTCCTCTGACGCGCAGCGGATACTCAGCGACCAGCGGCCGAACCTGTCGGTGGTGCGGTGCCGCAGACGGGTCGAGCACCATGCCGCCCGGCTTGCACCCGGCCTGGATGCACCGCAGCGGGATCTTTAAGGGATACGCAGCAAGTGCGGGCCGCGGTAGTGCCGGGCCGGGATCGGCCACACGTCACCGGGTTGCGGCCGTTGGGGGGTCCGCAGTCATGCGCGAGCGGATCAAGAGTGGAAAGTACCGAAGTATGCTTCGGTCAACTATACTTCGGTCATGCACACTTCGGGTTGCGGCACGGCCAAGCCCGCCCACCTGTTCGACCGGGACGCTGAGTGGGAAGGCCTGGTCTCCTTCGCCGCCGATGCCCGTCCCGGCGCCACGCTGGGCGTGGTGAGCGGGCGCCGCCGGCAGGGCAAGAGCTACCTCCTCCAGGCACTGACCGCTGCCGTGGGCGGAATCTACTTCCCGGCCCTGGAACTGACCGAAGCGGTCTCGCTACGGCTGTTCGCCGACGAGCTCATCCGCTTCAGCGGATCGCCGGTCCCGCCGTTCCGGGACTGGCTTGAGGCCATCCCCTACCTGTTCAGGCTGGCCGGGGACCGTGCCGTCCCGGTGGTGATCGATGAGTTCCCCTTCCTGGTCAAGGCATCACCCGCCCTGCCATCGATCATCCAGCGGGAGCTTGGCCCTGCAGGGAGCGGATCCGCGAGCCGGGTCCGGCTCCTGCTGTGCGGCTCGGCCATGTCAGTGATGGGCAGCCTGCTGTCCGGGCGGGCACCGCTTCGCGGGCGGGCAGGTCTTGAGCTGATCGTCCACCCCTTCGGTTACCGCGACGCCGCCCGGTTCTGGGAGATCTCCGATCCCAGGCTGGCCGTGCTCGTGCACGCGGTGGTAGGCGGAACTCCCGCGTACCGCCGGGAGCTTCTGCGGGAGGACACCCCTGCGGACCTCGCCGACTTTGACGCCTGGGTGATCCGGACCGTGCTGAATCCGCAGACCCCGCTATTCCGGGAAGCCCGCTACCTCCTCGCCGAGGAGACCGAGATACGCGACCCGTCGCTGTACCACTCGGTGCTCGCCGCCGTCGCCGAGGGAAACAACACCTCCGGCGGAATCGCCAGCTACATCGGCCGGAAATCCAACGAGATAGCGCATCCGCTCCGCGTCCTCGAGGACTGCCGGCTGCTGATCAAAGAGCCCGACCTGTTCAGGTCGGGACGGGCGAGGTACCGCATCGCCGAGCCGCTTGTCACCTTCTATCAGGCCATCATGAGCAGGGCATGGGCACGCCTCGAACTCGGCGGCGGGCCGGTGTTCTGGCCAGGAGCCCGCGCGCGCTTCCTGTCGCAGGTAACAGGGCCGCATTTCGAAGCGATCTGCCGCGACTACGCGATCGCGGCCGATCCCGGCGTCTTCGGCGGCCCGCCGGGCGAGGTGGGATCCGGGGTCGTCGCGGACCCCGCGAACCGGACCCAGATCGAGGTTGACGTCGTGGTGCTCGCGCCGGCCGAGCCTGGGCACCCGCGCAAGATCCTGTCCCTGGGCGAGGCGAAATGGGACCGGGTCATGGACCTCCGCCACATCGAACGCCTACGCCGGGCACGGAATATACTCGCGGTTAAGGGATTCGACACCCGGGACACGGTGCTCAGCTGCTACTCCGGTGCAGGCTTCAGCCGTGAACTGCAAGCCGCTGAAAGCCACGACATCCATCTCGCCGGCCTCGACCAGGTCTACGCAGACTAATTCAGTGACCCCAGCGCGGACGGAAACACAGCGTCCGGTTACAGGACTGACCTGAGACACATTCGCGTAGCCCTAGCCCACGGCCGAACCGGCTAATTGGGGCCGCTCCANGTGCCGTGATTGCCAATGATTCAGCTTGACACCCATGAGCATCCGCCCGCTNTGCCGTCCAGGCTTGCAGCCCGCTGCTATACGCCGCTGTGTCAGTCGGGAACGCGACGCCCTGCTCGGGCTCTACGGCTCGACCGTGGAACCAGGCCCTGGTCGCGATGAGTGACCGGGTCGAGGTCGAACCCTGAGCCCGTCGGACGGCTCGCTGTTCCGGCATCCACGGCCGTCGGGTGCTCGCGTGCTGCGCGATGCCGCATGACTTACTGCGACATCGACCGCGAAATTAGACCTCCATAAGCGATATAACCCGTCAGACTGGGCCATTTATCAGGATGCTGAAGCCCGGTCAACTCACCATACCCAAACTACGCGCAGCAGCGCAGAAACAGATCTTACTGCCGCTACGGCCGCGATTGCTGACGAAGCACACCATCATCGATACAATCAGCGACCTGCGCAAGTCTCCGCAACTCTATCTGCTGAGGTTATTGCCGATGTCCTCACCTCTAGCCGACGCCGCAGCGATGGCGAAGATGACACCGCCAACTGGTCCGATCCCGTGGGGCAGAGCAGCGAGCCGCCGCATGTGCGCGGGCGTCTATCTTGATCGCGCATTTCGGAATCAATTACTCCGCACGGTCTACTGCGACAATCGGCGCAGAGTAGCTCCGTCATACGGCTTCGATCTTGTCGTTGTCCTCACCCATGCATGGCGGGCCTGGAGACTTGAGCTAATCCAGCAGCTAATAGTCCTGGCAATCCTGGCCGTCGCGTTGCGCATTGCGCCCTGGACGACACTCATCGCGGCGGCGGCTCTCGCGATCTGGTACCTGGGCGGTAGCCTTGCCCGGATAGGAAAAGGCTTGGGTGAGTATTATCGCGGACAAAGAACTTATCCCGAATTCGAGGCGCTAAAATCACGCGGCAATTTGCTAGGTCGCGCAATGCTCGCTGCACTCATAGTATTTGCCGGCCTGGCAGCCTGGCGCTTGCATACAAGCACCAAGAAATCGGATCCATTAATAATGCGGAGTGGCGTCGGCGGCGCGACGCTCGTCTTCCTGGCAATACTGGCCGCCTTCGTGATCATCGGCATCCTCCGGCAGATTCGCCTCAATCACCTGCGAAATAAGGACACGATTTCTGCCCGCCTGTTGATCGGGAGGCGCCTGTCGACAATCGCGAAGCAGCAAAGGCATCCCTTTACCGTGTATTCCGGGTTTCGGCCCTTCGTCGGCAGCGGGCTTGACGTAAGGACATGGTCCTTCGCTCAGCGGCTTGTCCATCATAAGCCGACGGGCAACGAGCCGGATGAGGACTACCTAGTTCCTCCGTTCAGGGCCCAAGAGCTAGTAAGGCGCTTGAAGACCATGATAGAGCAGCTAAGAGACGGCGGCGACATCGAGACGCGCCTTCCTGGCTTGACGGTCACCGACAACGTCTTCGTTGAGGGCACTCACGCAGATCCATATCGCCCTGTGCTGAAGACGACCGCTGGCTCGGAAGAGCTCGATGATGCCATAGCCGCGGTCATCGCCAACTCCAGTGACGCCGCTCGTCATTATCTGGCATGTCAAGTCGAATCCTGGGGCGGCGAGGTCGTGACGACGGTCTTTGTGCACGTATCGCTGCAGGGACGCACGCTCTATCTTGAATTCTCGACTTATGCCCTGCTTCCGACGCGCCATGAGTATCACGTAATCGATGAAGTCGGCGGGACTGGCCCGAGCGCCGTGATAAGAGCGGCCGCGAGAAGTCTGACCGACGTGGCGGATGCGTTCGCGTTGCCGAGGAGACTCGCTGAGGCCCTTGGTCAGGTGTACGCCGCCTTGCGAGCGCAACGGGATGGCACTCACACAGCGCGCAGGGGAGTGAATATCGGCGCCACAACCAGCGCTCGGGAAATCGCCGCCTCGGGCTCGGATAAGAACTATTTCCAGCTGCGCGACGTCTTGCAGCACTCAAAGATCGTAGAGCGCCGCCTCATCGCGGCAGTGGGCGATTTCCTGAAGGAACGCAACGTCGATACCTCAGAATTCTGGGAGCGTGCTACCACGATTCTCAACAATGGCGTGATGAATACAGGCAAGGGGACAGTCAACATCTCGGACAGCGCCATAGGCGATCAAGCTAGAGTTAACAGTGGGGTGTCGCCTTCTGGTGGCGGGCCCCCACCGAGCGCGAGCGGAGAGGCGGGCGCGGCATGACTGACGAGGAGCCTCGGCCTAACCTGGCCAATGAAGGGGTGCTAAATACCGGGCCGGGCACTGTGAACATCACCGGGAGCGCTATTGGCCGGTGCGCACAGGTAACGGCGGGCGGTTCGAAGACGACAGACGGCACGCCGGTCGATGCGACATCCGGCGATGGGTCACATGACGAACCCGCGGTCAGCGACAGTGGGGCCGCTTCGGTCAGGCTGTCCGCGAGACAAGCCGAGGCACCCGATAGGCACTCAGCCACCCTGGTAGGTGCCAGCGTGGTGCTGGTGACCGCCGGCGGGGTCTTCATGACGGTGACGGCCCTTGAGCCGACCAAGCCACCGCACCCAGTCTGGGGAAATGGCTGGTTCGACGCGGGCTTCGCCTTAGTAACCCTTGGACTGCTGATCGGATTGATCGGCTTCTATCACCATTTCCGTCAGGAACGGCAGGCGTCACGGAGAGCAGCGGGGAGCCACTCCGACACCAGTTGACCACATGATCAATGGCTACGGCGTGCCGGTATCCATGCGGCCCATCAGGGCAATCGTGCGGGTTACCCGGGGACGAGCAGCTTGCGCTGGACGACGGAAGTAGATTTCCACTTTGAGCCACGAGGCGTCGTGGACGGGCATACCTCCGGACGCATCTTTCTGCTAGGTGGCCAGCATCAGGCTCGCCAAGGTCAGCGCGACCCCGGTCTTGGTCGCCGAGGAGGACCCGGCGACGACGGTGAGCAGGCTGCTGCGGTGCCGCTACGCCAGCCGCATCGACAAGGACCGCAATACCCCCAGGCACATCCGCCAGCTCTAAGCCCTCGGCTACATCGTCACCCTCGACCACGTGGCGGGCGCGGAACCGCTCCCGCGGCCTCTCAGTTCATGACAAACCAGGCGACTTGCACGGCAGTCGGGCTCGACGGCGCCGCGTTCAGGTAGATGGTGATCTCGCCAGTCGCCACATTCACCAGGACCCTCACCCCCCAGGACGCCAAGCGGCTCCGCCCCTACTTCGCCGCCCACCGCCGCCTGCGCCAGCTCATCACCGAACTCGAAACCATCTCCATCCATCTCGCCGAACAGCCCGCAGCACCCAGAACGCCGGGAGATCAGCGGCCTTAAGCCGGGACCAGCCACCGGCGAACACCCCGTAACCGCTGATCAGCAGGGTT
>JGI12270J11330_10001927_pt1 | contig 15298 bp, 10 predicted proteins | sample PeaSoiMetSII2010_FD_11330 | JGI IMG/M metagenome (IMG submission 11330)
TTGGTGCGGATGAGAGGACTTGAACCTCCACGACCTTGCGGCCACTAGGTCCTGAACCTAGCGCGTCTGCCAGTTCCGCCACATCCGCATAAAAAGAAAAAATCGGCAGGGCCCTCTCTACAAGGGCGACTACACTACTATCTACTGGCTGGCGTCTGGCTGTCAAACGAGTGTAACGTCGGAACCTTCGCTGCGCTCCGTCATTTGCAAGGCGCCCGGCCAGCCAAGAACATGGGAAATGCCTCCGACAAAATTCCCGCAGAAGTGGCGACGGAACTCCGGACCCTAGCGCACGATCTCAGCAACGCGCTCGAAGCCATCGTGCAAGCCACCTACCTGATTTCGCAGGCCGGCCCGCCCGAGAACTCTCGCCGCTGGGTCGAAGTGATCGATCAGGCCTCGCAGGAAGCGGTAAGAATCAATCACAAGCTGCGCCAAATCTTGCGCTCGCAAAGTTAGCTTCAGCGAGGCCGCAAGTTCTTCCGCCCGTAGAGACGGGACTTGCCCCGTCTCCGGAGACGCGGCAAGCCCCGTCTCTACGGGAAATCAGACGCCGGTTTAATGGCAGGACATCGAAAATCGACTGTCCGTAGCCGAGCCCAAGCCCCGAACTCTAGCCCAGCTTCGCATCCATTGTAATCTTCGCGTTCAGCACCTTCGATACCGGGCAGCCCGCTTTGGCATTTTGCGCTGCCGTGTTGAAGGCTTCCGCGCTCGCGCCCGGCACCTTCGCGACCACATCCAGATGCACGGCCGTGATGGTCCAGCCTCCCTCGATGTTCTCCATGGTGAGCGTGGCGGCCGTGCTGATGTTTTCCGGCGTCAGCTTCGCGCCTCCCAGTTGCGCCGACAGCGCCATCGAAAAGCACGCCGCATGCGCCGCTGCAATCAGCTCTTCCGGATTCGTCCCGGGAGTGTTTTCAAACCGCGTCGTAAACGAATAGGGCGTATTCGAAAGCACGCCGCTGGTGGACGAAACCGTCCCTTTCCCGTCCTTAAGACCACCCTTCCACACTGCGCTCGCTTTGCGTTGCATTGCAATCTCCTGATGTGAGGATTAAAACGAAGTCCGGCTCTATTGTAGAAGCTCAAAGAGAAAATCGCGCGGGGACGGTTGCCAACCTCAGTAAAAATCAGAGCAGCTCAAGTAGAAGCCGCATTTCTTGCAAACCACCTTGCAGCGATGCCCGCGCAACTCGGTCGAGCAATTGGGACAAATCGAGGACGTATCCCTCTGCAGATTCGCAGCTAGGCCAGTGGCTGTATGCACCGCGCTCGGCGCAGTCGTGGAACCGGACGAATTCCCAGTCAAATTCGGAGACGAACTCATGTACGGTGTTGTAGCACAGATCCAGTCGCAAGAAAATATGAACGTTCCCCGACACCGCGTAGCTACGACCGCAATGCCTTCTAGACAAACCCACGCTCAAGGTTCTAGTGTGAAGTGACCGGGCGCGGTACCCAAGTGGTAAGGGAGAGGTCTGCAAAACCTTTATACGTCGGTTCGATTCCGACCCGCGCCTCCAGCCCGCTGGACTAGGATATCCTTCATGAGCGTCCGTCGCATCGCCGAGTCGATTCTGGACGCCGAAGAGCGCTTTGAAGGCTTCGAAAACCTGATGCCATTCAAAGTGCAGAACATTCTGCTCGTCTCCAGTCTCTACGATTCTTTCATTCTCCGCGAAGATGGCCGACTCAACCAGTTGCTCATCGACGACTCGCTCGAACTGAACCTCCGGCGGATCCCAGGGATTACCCACGTCTCCAGTTGCGCGGAAGCGGTTGAGTTGGCCCACGCGCAGCCGCAATTCAATCTAATCGTCACCAATCTCGCGGTGCGCGACATGGACGCGGCGCAGTTGGCGCGCGAGGTGAAACGGGCCGGGCTGGATGTTCCCGTCGTGGTGCTGGCCTATGACTATCGCGAGATCAAGAATTTCGTGGCGCGAAATCCAGTCACCGAGATCGAACGCGTTTTTCTGTGGCAGGGCAACGCCCGCATCCTGATCGCGATCGTCAAGTACATTGAGGATAAACGCAACGTCCGCCACGACACGCGGGCCATCGGCGTGCCGGTGCTGCTGGTGGTGGAAGACAACATCCGCTACTACTCCTCGTTCCTGCCCGTGATCTACACCGAGCTGATCAAGCAATCGCGGCGCGTGATCCAGGAAGGCATCAACGTGGCGCACAAACTGGTGCGTCTGCAGGCACGGCCGAGAATTCTGCTGAGCTCGAACTTCGAAGACGCCGCCCGGCTGGTGCAGGAATACCGCAACTATCTGTTCGGCCTGGTATCGGACGTGGAGTTTCCCTGGGAGGGCAAGCTGAGCCCGGAGGCGGGCTTCGAACTGGCGCGCCTGGTGAAGAGCCTGGTGCCGGACGTGCCCGTGGTTCTGCAAACCAGCCGCGCCGAGTTCCGCCCGCGGGCGCACGCCGCGGGCTATTCGTTTCTGCGTAAGCGTTCGCCCACGCTGCTGCAGGACTTGCGCCGGATTTTGACCGAGCAATTCGGGTTTGGCGACTTCGTGTTTCGTCTGCCGGATGCGAGCGAAGTCGGACGGGCGAAAGACCTGAATGAGCTGGAAGAGCAATTGCAAATGGTCCCGGCGGAAAGCATCGTCTATCACTCGCAGAGGAACCACTTCTCGCACTGGCTGATGGCGCGCACCGAGTTTGCGTTGGCGGCCAAGCTCCGCCCGCGAAAAGTTTCGGATTTTGCCAGCCCGGACCATCTGCGGCGCGATCTGCTCGAGTCGATCCACGAGTATCGCCGCGAACAGAGCGAAGTCCTGATCGGCGACTTCAAAGCGGATACGTTCAAGCCTTCGGAAGCAAGTTTCCTGAGGATCGGCTCCGGGTCGCTGGGCGGTAAAGCTCGCGGCCTCGCCTTTGTGCGCCACCTTTTGCGCAAGAACCGTATCACCCGCCGCTTTCCTGGCATTCGCATCTCTGTGCCTCCAGCTGTCGTCCTGACGACCAATGTGTTCGATCAATTCGTAACCGAGAACAACCTTCTGGACTTTGCTTTGCATCGCGAAGATGACGCTGAAATTCAGCGCACGTTTCTGGCCGCACCGTTATCCAACTCTCTCAACGAAGATCTTAAATCGTTTTTGGCCGAGGTAACCCATCCGTTGGCGGTGCGCTCCTCGAGCCTGCTGGAGGATTCGCAATACCAGCCTTTCACCGGCGTGTATGAAACTTTTATGCTGGGCAACCAGCAAGCAGATCCAGAAGACCGGCTGGCGGCGCTGAGTGAGGCCATCCGGCGCGTCTACGCCTCCACCTTCAGCCGCCATGCCAAGGCCTACGTGCGGGCAACGCCGTATCGTCTGGAAGAGGAAAAAATGGCGGTGATTCTCCAGCAGGTTGTGGGCACGCCCCACGGGCAGCGCTTTTATCCGGATTTCTCCGGAGTCGTGCGCTCGCGCAATTTTTATCCTGTGCCGCCCATGACCTTCGAGGATGGCATCGCGGCCGTCGCTCTCGGCCTGGGCCGGGCGGTGGTGGATGGAGGGAAGTGTTTGACTTTCTGCCCGCGCTATCCCCGCAACTTGGTGCAGTTTTCCTCGGTCGAAGACATACTGACCAACTCGCAGACGGAATTCTGGGCCTTGGAGTTGCATGGTGCTTCGGATGGCCGTCCGGGGCATTGGCACGAGCGGCGGTTCAGTCTGGACGCCGCCGAGAGCGACGGTACGCTGCGGGCGGTGGCCTCAACTTATTCCCGGGACAACCACGCCGTCTACGATGGAGTGAGCCGGCCGGGCGCGCGTATCGTGACCTTCGCCCCCATGCTCAAGCACGGCACCTTCCCGCTGGCTGAGATTCTCGATGTCCTGGTTCGGGCAGGTGAGGATGCGCTGGGCAATCCCGTGGAGATCGAATTTGCCGTGCGTCTGCCCCAGCAGGCTGGCCGAGTGGCGGAGTTTGGTTTCCTGCAGATTCGGCCACTGACGCTGGCGCGCGATACTGAGGACTTAGCCCTGGACGATGTGCAACCCGAGCGGTTGATCTGCCAGAGCAGCAAAGTTCTGGGCAACGGCCGCATCGAGAATCTTCACGATGTCGTAGTGGTCGATTCGCAGCGCTTCGAGCGCAGCCGCAGTCAGGAAGTGGCCACGGCGGTCGCTCGCTTCAATCGCCTGCTCAATGAGGAGAACCGGCCCTATCTGCTGATCGGGGTTGGGCGCTGGGGATCGACCGAACCCTGGCTGGGCATTCCCGTCGAATGGGATGAAATCTCCGGCGCGCGCGTGATTGTGGAGGCGGGATTCCGCGATTTTCGCGTTACCCCATCGCAGGGCAGCCATTTCTTCCAGAATCTCACTGCCTTTCAGGTCGGTTACTTCACCGTGAATCCAGATGCCGGCGAAGGATCGGTCGATTGGCAGTGGTTGACGGAACAACCGGCCGTGGGAGAACAAGGCTGTGTCCGCCACTTGCAGTTTGCGGAACCGATCCGCGTGGTGATGAACAGCCGCACCAGTCAAGGCGTAATCTTCAAGCCCGAAGCGCCAAGTCGGGAACTGGGGGCGACCCTGAGCGTTGATGGCCCGATGAGCTAGCGTCTGCACTTTCTTCGCCGCCCTATTAAGTTCGCCGCCCAACGCGCGCCATGCGGGGAACGAGAATCAGAGCTACCGCATACAGGAAGATGGACACGGCAGTGGATCCCGGGTGCCCGTGTTGCAAGTCTTCGAACAGCAGCTTCGCCGTGACCAAAGCCAGCGTGCCGTAGGCAATCCATCCAAGTTCAGTCCGCTGCCAACGGGAACCGCTGAAGGCGAGCGCGAGCGCGACCACGCAGGTGATTAGGGTGCGGATGACGGCCACTTGGGATGCGGCGGGAGTCATGCCGACTGCTGCCAGCCATACTAGGACAGAAACCAGGAACGTTATCACTGCGGCCACCGCCAGGATCGCCGAAAGCAGTTGCAGGAGCCGCTGGTTCCACCGCTCTGTACGGAAGCGGCCTCCGACCGCGTAACACAGAACCGCCGAGGCGGCGACGATCCAGACAATCCATCCGGGCACGGCGGGGAACGTCCCCGCCAGGGCGCGCCCGGCATAATCCAGCAGGCCGGAGGCGTACGCCGCCGCCGCCAAATACAGCAGGCCGTGGAATTCCAGCGTCAAGCGAGATGCCCGTACGCCCATGAAGGTGGCGACGATCGCGGCCACGCTCAAGCACAGCGCCAGCAGCACCGGCGGCAGACAGAGAGAACTGCCCGCCAGGAAAAGAGCCCCGCTCCAAGTGGCATACACGTGATAGTTACGTTCTTCGTGGTAGCGGTCGAAGTAAGCATAGGCAGCCGTGTAACACGCTGCCGAGAACAGCAAGCAGAGCGCCCCTAGCATCACACCAACGCCCGGCGCGCCTGCGCTTTCTCCAAAACGCAGGATGCTAAAGGCAGCCAGCAAGAAGGCAATGACGGCCTGCCCGATCTCGAAGACGCCAATTCTCTGGCGCAGCCGCATCGTCCGGAAAACGATGCTCGCTCCATAAATCACAAACACCATGCACCCGAGCGCCAGCAATACCGGCGTCGCGACGTGCTTGTACTCTGAGGGGATACCTTCCGAGCGGGAGTAAATGAATAGCAGAATGAATATGGCAAGATCGGCCGCGGCGGCTATCAGCGGCCTGAGCCAGAGCCAGTGGTTGCGGCCAGCCGCCGCCTCGCTGGCCAGCGCCATGAGGAGAAGCGCCGAGATGAAAGGCACCAGATCGTGTGTGGCGATCAACAATGCGAGGGTGGTGAGGACCGCGGCGACGTTGGCCACCAAGACGATCGATGTCAGGCTGCGCTTCCAGGCCAGAGCGTACGCGGTGACCACGAAGGCGCCGAGGACGCCGGCGGTCGCCGAAGTTGGCAAAACCTCGAATCGCAGGGTCAATTCCCAGAGCATGGGAGCGAGGATCAAGGCGGCTGTGGTGGCATAGACAGTACTCGCAAAGTACCTCTCGGCCGGGAGTCTCGCTGCCCATACGAGCCACATCCCCGCATAGGCAAGCGCCAGAACAACGACGGCCAACTTTGGAAATGAACCCGATTCGGCCACGGCCCGGAGCAGGTAGGCGCCGGCAATTCCCAGCATGGCTTTGCCCAGCACCAGGAACACTCCGCCGTCTTGTGCAAACGGGAATGCTTCGGCGGCCGGCCTGGGTGCGGCCGGACTGGCCAGCTCTGCGGGAACAGACGCGGGCGGTTCGGATGGATGTTCCAGGGCGGAGATTCGGTGTTCCAGGTTCTCCACGCGTGCGGTGAGCCGTGTTAAAGCGTCGAGATCGTTCATTTTCTCCACCCGCTTTGAGGCTGACAACGAATCGGTCGAACTTAGCAGGCTGCGAAAAAAGTGTCTTCTGCGCCGCAGCCTGACCTCAGCGGCTAAAGCCGGTGTTGAAAATAAGCCCGCTGTCGCAGCGCTGAAGCGCTGCGCCGCCCAAAATCAAGTTCAGCCTCGATCTTTTCTGCACCTGTTAGCGCGCGGGTGCGGCGTCGGGGAGCGATCCCGAATTTTTCTCCGGCCAGGGAGGCAGGAGCTTCACCAGCACCCACAAAATGACGAGTGGCAGAACGGTCAGCACAATGGCCATCAGCAGTCCTTCGCGTGTGACCAAGCCCATCTTGTATGTCGTATATCCTAGGAAACTCTTGGAAAACAATTGGCCCCCGATCACGACGTTCCAGCGCATGGCAAAGATACCGATCAGGGTCAGGCATCCGGCCACCACGTAAATCTGTTTGCGGGCCATTTCGCCGAGCCTCAACACCTGGGTCAAGGCGAGAAGCAAAATGGGAGTAACGGTGCCAAGCACGATCTGGACCACGATATGCGACATGTACAGCTTGGTATGGACCATGAAATCCAGGCTGCGGAAGCTTTCATCGGCCTCGTAGATGCGGTGGATCAGGTCGAGCATTTCCAGGCTGAAATCGATAATAAAGATGTAGAACAGGTAGCGCGCCACCGTGTCCACGCAGCGCATATCGACCGTCTCTCCGCGGGACCACGTCATGAACATGTAGAGCAGCATCACGGTGGCGATCCCCGACACCATGGCAGAGAAGATAAACACCACTGGCATGAGCGGCGACGACCACCACGGGTTCGCTTTGACGGAGCCAAAGATGAACCCGACGTAGCCGTGCAGAAGGAAGGCGGAAGGGATGCCGATGAGGGTAACCAGCCAGCCCACTCGTTCATCAATCTTAAGTGCGTGCTCACTGATGTTGCTCGAGCCCAGGGTCATGACCCGATAGATCCAGCGCTTCCAGCCCGTGGTGGACTGTGACATCACGACAATGTCGCGCCGGTAGTCAAGCCAGACCTCGAGCACCAGGACAGCCATCAGATACCACAGGTAGACAAACCCGAACATGGCCATCGCGGACGTCCGGTGCGGCGTCAGGTACATCTCGTACGACCGCTCCGGGTGTCCAAGGTGTAGTTGCAGCGGCAGCGGCGCCACCAGCAGGAAGGCCAGGGCCGTCAGCAGCGCCAGCCGGTAGGTGGGTTTTACCGCCTGCACCTGGAAAACGCGCTCCAGGGACGCCAGAATAAATGCGCCGGCCACCAGCCCCGTGAGGAACGGATACAGCACGATCAGTACGCTCCACTGGAGCTCTACTTCGTTCGGATACATGAAGCCTTCAACGCCAGGCATAACGGTCAACAGTCTCCTTATCGCACCGAACCTTATCGCACAGAACCATCCAGGCCGTTGTAAAAGACCTTGGCATGGGTCGCCATGTAGGGCTTCAAGACCTGAACGCTGTGGTTCTTCAGGAATTCGTGAATCGGGTCGTTGGGATTCTTCAGGTCCGCCAGTTGCCGCGTGCCCGTCGGACAAGCCTCGCAGCATGCGGTGGTCAGGCCTTTCGTGATCCGGTGATAGCAGAGAGTGCACTTCTCGGCAGTTTCGGTTCTCGGATTGATGAAGCGGCAACCGTAGGGGCAGGCCTGCACACAATACCGGCAGCCGAGGCAATATTTCTTGTCCACCAGAACCACGCCATCCGGGCTTATAAACGTTGCGCCCACCGGGCAAACCTGCGTGCAGGGTGAATCCGCACAATGGTTGCACAGCTTGGGCACGAAGAAGTTCTTTCCGCCCTCTTCCTTGGCTGGAGGAAATCCCTTCTTGCCGCCGTCGGGCGAGTCCACGTGGGGATTTTCAATGTCGTAGTCCGTCACGTGGTAGCGTTCCACCCAGGTGCGGAAGTATCCGTCTGGCACGTCGTTCTCGACCTGGCACGCCCGAACACAGTTCCCGCATCCGATGCATTTGGTGAGGTCGATCAGCATGCTCCACCAGTGCTGGCTTATGGTGTAGTTGGGGGAGGACTCCGGGGTCCCGGCAAGGACGTGTTTCCATGCGATCGCCGCCGCCGGCAACAGAAGCAGCATGTGGCGCCGGGTAAAGTTCATTTCGTCCCTCCGTCGATAGCCGGGCTGTGCGGCTGGTGGCAGGTGTCGCAGGGTAGCCCGGTGGAGTGGTCGGCGGAAGCGACTTGTGGGAATCCTTTCGGCTTGGCGATATTCGCCTCGTGACAGCGGACGCACAGCACGGCCGAGTCGAGTTTGGCGGGCTGGACCGAGCCTGGGTCATCGACGTGTTTCGCCAGTGGTCCGTGGCACGCCTCGCAATTGACGTGCAGATGCTTGCCGTTCTTCTTTTTTTCCAGGACGTCCGCATGGCAGTCTTCGCAGGCCAGGTGGCCGGCGTAGTTCACCGGACGGGCGGCGGCCTCGGCCATGGCATTTCCGCGGTAGTGTCCATACAGTCCGAAACTCTTCGGCACAAGAAAAGCACGCACTCCCACGAACGCCAGGCCGCCGACGACGAAAACAGCGGCCAGCCGAAAGAGGTGCCCTGCATCTTTGAAGGTATTCATAAATGTGCTGCCCTCTGTAGATACAGGAATGTGTGGCCAGATCGCTGTGCGCCGGGTCACGCGACAGTTGTGTTTAGGTCACAGGTAGGTGTGACGGACTAGCGGGAGCGGCAGGCGCTCCCCTACCGGCGTAGGCGCTTTCAGGTTGTCTTTGCGGTTCGACGCCCGGAGGGAAACACTGGGTTTTCAGGATTGGTTCTTCGAAACCTTGAAACCTTGAAACCTGCTTTCTTCTCAGTTCCTGGGAAGGGCTGCGGCCACGCGTGCTCTGTCTGCCTCGCGGTCGACGATGGCCTGAAACTTCCGCAGCACGTCTTCGGGAAGAGATAGCTTCTGGCACTTGCTCACCAGTTCGTCGACTCGGGTACGGGCGCGCCTGAAGACGTCGCTGGGTGGCTCCGACCCACGCGCGCTGCGATCAATGACCGGGGAGGGGAGATACTGCTCCTGCCGAAAAAGCGCGCGCGTTTCCTTCAGCTGGAGAAATTCTCCGGAGAGCCCGGTTTGCGCGAACATGGCGGTGGCCAGGGTCTCGCCGCGGACTTCGTCGCTGCGGACTTCAATGCCTCGAACCAGCCGGTACGCCGAGGCAACCCACTCGGCATCAATGGCCAGCTTTTCGACGCTGAAACAGGCGAGAGATTCGAGCATACCCGCTCCCGAGATCATGTTGATGCCCGCGAGCGCTCCCAGCATCGCGGAGCGGGCACTCTCCGCGCCGGCCTGGGCATCCACAAATTTCGAATCGGTCGCGACCAGGTAGCCGTGGGTCGGCAGGCCCAGATGCTTGCCGACTTCGGCGCACGCCAGGTTCAGCATGGCCGTTTCCACCGCGCCCATGGGCGCGCCGCCGGTATGCATATCGAAGATGGCAGGCGCGCCGCCCCAGACTACCGGTGAGCCGGGTCCAGCGAGTTGATGCAGCGTGATGCCAGCCAGCGTTTCGGCAGCATGCTGCGTCACGGAACCTGCCAGCGTCACGGGAGCGGTACCGCCGGCCAGTGGCATAGAGACGATTTCCGCGGGCACACCGGCGCGGGCTAGATCGAGCAGGTTGTGCGATCCGAACTCCGACCAGTTCAACGGCGGCGAAGGACACACATCAAAAACTGCCCGCGGTTGCTGGCGCAACTTTTCTGGACTGCCGCTGTCGGCGGCGAGTAAGTCGATCATTCCTTCGAGGCCGGCCGCGGAGAACGATCCGGTCACAACGGGCTTGTCAGAATGCTGCAGGACTACGAGCAGGCGGTAAAGATCGCCGATCGCGCTGGGCGCATCGTTGCACACGACGGCAGTGGATTGCGCGGCGAACTGCGGCAGCGTCTCCGTGACTTGGACGATGCGCACCAGGTCGCGGGTCTCGGACGGCCGCGCTTCCAGCGTGTCGGGATCGAGCATCTGCACGCAGCAGGAGCCGGGATCGAAATGCACGTCGTCGTCGCCGTAATGAACGGCTTTCTCTCCCTGGCGGTTATACAGGTAGAAGTTCCGTGGGGCCGACGCCAGGCACTGTTGCACCAGGGGCTCAGGGATACGCGCCACTCCGTCATTGACCTCAACTCCCGCCGAACGCAATAGCTCGATCACCGCCGAGCCCACGCGAACTCCAGGGTTCATCAGCAGTTCGAACGCCTCGCGCAGAATGCGGCCGATGAGTTCAGCACTGAGCAGTTGAATTCTGGGTCTCATGTCAGGGCGGTTCCTTTGCCCATCAGATTTTTTGCCAGTTCCAAGGCATCGATGGCATTGCGAGAGTAGCCGTCGGCGCCGATTTCAGCAGCCCACTTCGAGGTGACCGCGGCGCCGCCAATGATCGCTTTTACCCGAGGCCGCAAACCATTCCGATCGAGCGCTTCGATCACGGCTTTCTGGCCGGCCATGGTGGTCGTCAGCAAAGCGGAGACGCCGACAATGTCGGCATCGACTTCTTTCGCTTTGGCGACGAACTGCTCGGGAGTCACGCTGGTACCCAGATCAAAGATCTGGAATCCGCTGGCGGAAAGGATGGTGGCGACCAGGTTCTTGCCAATGTCGTGAATATCGCCTCGGGCGGTGCCGAGGACGACCTTGCCCAGAGCCTCACGCTGCGAGCCGCGCTTCAGCATCTCCGGTTCAAGGATGTTGATGGCCGCCTTCATCGCCGCGGCCGACGCGAGCAGATCAGGCAGGAACATTTCACCGCAGCCGAATTGATCACCGGCGAACTTGATCCCCACAGCAAATCCCCGGTTCACCGCTTCGAGCGGATCGACGCCGTTGGCCAGCGCCTGCTGCGCCAATTCCGCGGCCTTATCCGGCGCGCCGTCGATGATGCTTTGGAGCATCGCTCCGAAGAGTTGATCCGACACGGAACCTCCCCGCTGAGATCAGCCTTGGGATCGGGCCGATCAAGGCCGCGATTGTACTCCGGCGGGAAGTCACAAAACTGTGATCCACCGCACATCCCTGTACCCCGCGCCACGGCTCATTTGCACGAACCCGGCGAGGCGTAAGCCATCGCTCTCTAGCGCGGTTTGTCGAATATGATCTCGCGCTCCCGAAGCCGGTACGAACGCATCGCAGAATCCCCAGTGCCCTTCTCGCGGCATATATAATGGCGCGCACGGATGGAGCTCACTCCTGGCACAAAACTTGGGCCCTATGAAATCCTCGCTCCGCTAGGCGCCGGCGGGATGGGAGAAGTCTATCGCGCGAGGGACACGCGCCTGGGGCGCGATGTCGCTTTGAAGATTCTTCCCGAGTCCTTCGCCCGCGAAACCGACCGGCTGCGTCGCTTTGAGCAGGAGGCGCGGGCGGTGGCTGCGCTGAATCATCCCAATATTCTCGCGGTGTTTGACATAGGCCAGCACAACGATCAACACAATGAGGGCCAGCACCACGGCTCACCGTTTCTGGTCTCCGAGCTTCTGGAGGGCGAAAGCCTGCGCGCGGTGCTCGATGGGGGCGCCCTGCCCCAGCGCAAAACGATCGAGTATGGAGTGCAGATCGCGCAGGGGCTGGCGGCGGCGCACGAAAAAGGAATCGTCCACCGCGACCTGAAACCTGAGAATGTTTTCGTCACCAAAGACGGCCGGATCAAAATCCTCGATTTTGGATTGGCGAAGCATACCCAATATGCAAGCCCAGAACCGGACGGCGTTACTCTCACCAGTTCGCACACGGCGGCGGGCATGGTCATGGGTACGGCGAGCTACATGGCTCCGGAACAGGTGCGCGGCGAGGCCGCCGATCCTCGCACCGATATTTTCGCGTTCGGCGCCGTTCTCTACGAAATGCTCTCCGGGGTGCGCGCCTTCCGCCGCGACACTCCCGCCGAAACCATGACCGCGGTTTTGAAGGACGACCCGCCGGAGTTATCCGATCCCAGCCGACTGGTTTCTCCCGCGTTCGAGCGCATTGTGCGGCGCTGCCTGGAAAAGAACCCGGAAGAGCGCTTCCAGTCGGCACGGGATCTATCTTTCGCTCTAGGCGCGCTCTCCGGAACCGAAGCGAGCGGGGTTGCGCGCGCCACGGCCGCCCCGCGTCGAGTTCCGCTCCTGCTGGGGCTTTCCGTAGCACTGGCGCTGGCGGCCGTTGCCGCGGTGACGTGGTTCGTGGCGCGGCGTCCGGCGCCCATGACCCGCATGCAGTTCGCCATGGCGGTTCCCGATGAAATGAGCATCAGCCACATGGCGCTTTCGCGCGACGGCTCCACGCTCGTGTTTGTGTCACCGGAAGAAAACACCGGATTGCCCATGCTCTACGCGCAGCGGATCGGTTCGTCCAGCGTCACGCTTCTACCCGGCACCCAAGGCGCAAGTTATCCCTTCTGGTCGCCGGATGGCGCTTACGTGGCATTTTTCGCCAACGGCAAACTGCAGAAAATGGCGATCTCAGGTAGCACGCCGCAGGTGCTCGCCACTGCTCTGGCTGGACGCGGCGGCAGTTGGGGAAGCAAGGGTGTAATCGTCTATTCCCCGGACGCCAACAGTCCGCTCCAGCGCATCAATGTCGACGGGACGGGGTTGGCGCCCGCCACGCAAGGCATCAGAACCGCGGACGATCAAACCCATCGCTGGCCCCTTTTTCTTCCCGACGGCAACCATTTCTTATTCTGGGCGGGTAACTTCGGAAACTTCAAGGACGACCGCTCGAGCGGCATCTACGTCAGTTCTCTTGAAGGCAAGGAGAGAAGACTTGTTGCCCTCTGCCATTCGAGTTTTGGCTACGATGCCCACAATTTGTACTATGCCGATGAGGAAAGGCAGTTGGTCAGCGTCACTTTTGACGCATCTGCCGGCACGGTTTCGGGTAGCACGACCGTGGTCGCGAATGTCGTTGGATTCCAACCATCCACGTATTGGTCGGCTTTCGCTGTCGCGCAGAATGGGACGTTGATCTACAACACCGACGTCGGAGCCGCGCAGTCCGTGCTCACCTGGATGGATCGGTCGGGCAAAGAACTGAGCCATATCGGCGATCCGGCAATCATGGACAACCCCACGCTTTCTCCCGACGGCAGTCGCGTCGCGCTCGATATCAGTGACCAGAAGGCAAATAACGTGGATATCTGGATCGAAAGCACAACCGGAGCGGGCAACTCGCGTTTCACGTTTGACCCCTCGGAAGAAGTAGTGGCTGTATGGTCGCGAGATGGAAGCATGCTGGCCTACCGCTTGGGTGACGCCAGCGGCGCGAGTCTGTACTTAAAGCCGGCGACTGGCCTGGAGCGCGAGAGGAAGAGATTCACCATTCCCCCTTCTTCGATGGACGACCTTTTCCCCAATTCCTGGTCTTTGGACGACCAGCAGATTTTGTGCACACGTCAGACAGCGTCGGGCGACCATCTGGAACTACTGCCCGTGGCGGGCGGAGAGCCAACCCGGTTTCTGAGCAGCAAAGGCAGCGAGACGAACGGACAGATCTCCCCCGATGGAAAATGGGTCGCCTATGCCTCCGATGAGTCCGGCAACTGGGAGATTTACGTAACGTCCTTCCCCAGTGCCGCGGGGAAATGGCAAGTGTCGCGCGGGGGCGGCACCGAGCCGCGCTGGAGCGGAGACGGCAAAGAACTGTTCTACATCGGACCCAACGGAATGTTGATGGCAGTGTCCGTCAACGGCGCGAGTGCGTTCGTGACCGGAACACCCTCGCCTCTGTTCCAGATTCGTGGCCGCGCTCCGATTTCCAGCACCGACGTTTTCACCTACGACGTGGCCAAAGACGGCAAGCGCTTCCTGGTGAACCGTTACGTAAAACCAGAACACGTTGCGCCGTTGACTATCTTGCTGCAGACCGCGGCGGGCAATCCATCGCCTTAGGACGAAGAGCGCGCTGTATCGAGGTCACCCTTTGATGAGCACAATCCTTCAGCTCCTCCTCAGACCCACAGAAGGCCCGCGTAGCATACTGCTGGTTCGCATTGCGGTGGGGCTGATCTTCTTCACACAGGGCATTCTGAAGTACATCGACCCGAACATGGGAGTAGTTCGCTTCACAAGAATCGGATTTCCGCATCCATACTTCACGGCCCATTTTGTCGGTACCTTCGAGGTTCTGTGCGGCCTCCTGCTCCTGCTGGGACTGTGGACGAGACTCGTGTCCATTCCGCTGCTGATTGTGATCACAACCGCGATTGCGACTACAAAGGTTCCAGAGTTGTTTCGCGCGAACCAGGGTTTCTGGTACATGGTCAGCGATGCACGCACCGATTTCGCCATGTTCTGCTCCCTGGTTTTTCTCATCTCACTCGGTGGCGGGAACTGGTCTCTTGATGCAACGCTTGCCAAGCACACCTGAACTGATGACGATTGTCGGCGCCGTAGCGGGAATAGGAATTACTTAAGGCCGGACTGTCAAGGAGGTTCGATGAAGGAACTGTCAGAATCCAGGCGCCGGTTTCTGAAAGCAGCGGGTCTAGCTGCCGGAGCGGTTTTGCTCCCGCGCAATATCGCTGCTGAATCCGGCATACCATCGCAGGGCAGCGATTCACCAGCTGCTTCGTCTGAATCTAATTCCGCCGACCACACGCTGCACATCAAAACGTCTCCTGTCGAGATCGCGCCCAACCGGATCATCTCAACGGCCACATACAATGGGCAATTCCCGGGGCCCCAGCTTCGCTTTAAGGAAGGCCAACAGGTCACAGTCGACGTGTACAACGACACGGACACGCCGGAGCAATTGCATTGGCACGGTCAGATGGTACCGGCTGACGTAGATGGAGCATCCGAAGAAGGCACGCCCTCCATTCCTGCGCATGGCATGCGGCGGATCGTGTTCACACCAAGGCCAGCGGGCTTGCGCTTTTATCACACGCATAACCGCGCGGGCGCAAACCTGGCCGCTGGACAATACAGCGGCGAAGTTGGGCCCGTGTACATCGAGCCCAGGCACGAGCCGGGTAGATACGA
>JGI12270J11330_10001932_pt1 | contig 15277 bp, 14 predicted proteins | sample PeaSoiMetSII2010_FD_11330 | JGI IMG/M metagenome (IMG submission 11330)
AGGGCGAGGCGGTGGCAGGAGCGTTGCGGAGCGTGCTTACGGGCTTGCGGGGGGAATGAGCAGGCGGAGAAGTGGTGTACTGGGACGAAGATGTCCGGTTTGCCTTGCGAGCTCAACCAGTCGATGCAACCCCATCTAATCAAATACTCTGACAGAACTCTCTCTAGAGAGCCGCTCTGTCAGGCCTGCTCAAGCAGAACCCAGCCGGGGTAGTCTTCCTTTTGATCGAATGCTCGCTAACGATCTTAGCTTTTGTGACGCTCGCAAGTAGACCTCGGTCTAGTGTTGCGTCAGGCCATTGAGAGCACCCCACCTACGGGGCACTTGGCCGGAAATTCCGGATATTCAGGTCTTAGCGTACAATCGACATCGACAAAAATGGCATTCCAGGCTGCGCATCGACGGTCACCATTCTTTCCAAGAGCAGAGTGCATCAATCGATGGACTGTGGTTCAAACCAAACAAAGCGGAAGAATGATAGAGAGGAGCGACCCTGATGAATCTCATGCCCTTCCTACTTTTTGACGGCGACTGCGCCGAAGCTATGGCCTTTTACCAAGGCTGCCTGGGTGGAGAGCTGACTATCACCAAGGTCTGCGACACGCCCATGAAGGGCCAAATGCCACCCGAGCAGCATCACAAAGTAGCTTTCGCCAACCTGAAAAGCGGCGTCATGGAGTTTTCAGCTACAGACTGGCTCCACGCCACGCGAACCCCGAGGCAGGGCAACACTGTCGCCCTCTATATTTGCGGGGGGAAGTATAACGAGCTGAGGACAGTTTTCGACAAGCTCGCCGTAGGAGCAAGCAAAGAGCTCCTCGATAATATGCGGGATATGCCGTTTGGGAGCTACGGGCACCTTGCAGATAAATATGGCGTCCATTGGTTCTTCCAAGGGGATAAATCCGAAGCCTAGGTACTATGAGCCACTCTTCCGGTTTGCCGACAAGCCGGGAGTTGGCGGCTACATCAGGTGCTGGTTCAAGCGATCCAGCCAGGGGCCGTGCAATCCCGAGGTAAATGGTTGGACGAGAAAGTAGCGCAGGCCGCGCTTCAGGTCGCGAGTCTGTCCAGCTTCGAAAAAAATAACCTCACCTACTCTTTGTTGTACAATTCGCAGCTGTATTGACCCGGGAAAACGCGCCCCGAATAGAGCAAGCGGGCTTACGCTTGGCGTCCACATGCACACAACCATTCTCGCCATATTTTTTGAGTTCCCTCGCACGGCGGCTTCGATGTGCAGCGCCGGCATCCTGCTTTTCCTTGTAGCGCTGTGGGCTGCGAAGAACGATATCGCACGGGCCGCCGGCCTGGACAAGATCGTAGCCTTGAGCAATTTGTGTTTCGCTGTCCCATTGGCGGTCTTCGGCGCGGAGCATCTCTCGGGCGCAAGATTCATCATGGACGGGGTGCCCTCGTACATGCCGTGGCGTTTGTTCTGGGCGTATTTCGTCGGCTTTGCGTTGCTGGCGGCGTCCTTGAGCATTGCCACAATGATTCAAGTGCGCTGGTCCGGCCTGTTGTTCGGGATCATGATGTTTCTTTTTGTGGCGATGCTGCATCTCCCGCGCGCTCTGGCCAGCCCCAGAGACAGGATTGCCTGGGTGATTGTCATCCGCGAAATGTCATTTGCGGCCGGAGGCTGGATCCTCGCGGGAAAGGCCATGCGCTGGCAAGGCAAGAGCAAGCTCATAACCGTGGGCCGCGTGTTGATCGCGATCGCAGCTATATTCTATGGCGCTGAGCATTTTCTGCACCCAGCGGGCTGCCCCGGAGTCCCTCTCGAAAAACTGACGCCTGTGTGGATTCCCGGGCGCTTGCTCATAGGGTATCTGACGGGTGCAATTCTTGTGGTTGCCGGGGGAAGCATACTGCTGGCCAAGAAGACACGGATGGCGGCCACCTATCTCGGAACCTGGATTGTGCTGCTGGTCTTGTTCATCTATGGGCCGATTCTGATCGCGCAGATGTTCGACCCGAGCACGGCGGTCAAGGTTGAGGGGATCAACTACTTTGCGGACACGCTGCTGTTTGGCGGAGCGATTCTCGCGCTCGCCGGCGCGACGCCACGCACGGATTGAAGAACAGCCTACCAACGTGTTACGAGACTGACCGGAAGTTAATGTTTCCGATGTTCATTTTGTGCCAGGCTTTTGCGCACCTACCGACGGAGCGCGTCCTTCCAGCCGGCGTAAAAACAATAATCGCCAGGTCAATACACGGAGGAATCCAGGATTATCCAAGGGAGGACACCGTGTCGCAAAGCAGTGCTACTCAACGAGGAAGGGAGCAGACTGATGCAATTCGTCCGTTTCCTGTGGCGAGTGTTCCGGAAGCGGAGCTGACCAGATTTACGCAAACGGATCAACGCGACAAAGTGGCCTGAGCGGGAAACGGCCGCGGATGCCTCGCAAGGCGTGCAGTTCGCGACAATTCAGGCGCTGGCGCGTTATTGGGCGACCGATTACGACTGGCGCAGGTGCGAGGCAAAACTGCAGTCCCTGCCGAACTTCCTGACTGAGATCGATGGACTGGACATTCATTTCATTCACGTGCATTCAAAACACGAAAATGCGTTGCCGCTGATCGTTACGCACGGATGGCCCGGCTCGATCACCGAACAATTGAAGATCATCGATGCGCTAACCAATCCCACCGCGCACGGCGGAGATGCGTCCGACGCGTTCCATACCGTTGTTCCGTCCATGCCCGGCTACGGTTTTTCCGGCAAGCCAGCCACGACCGGATGGGATCCAGCCCACATTGCGCGTGCCTGGACCGTGTTGATGAAGCGCCTCGGCTACAACAAATTCGTGGCGCAAGACGGCGATTGGGGTGCAATCATCACCGAGCTGATGGGCGTGCAAGCGCCACCGGAGTTGCTGGGCATTCACACCAACATGCCTAACGTGATTCCCCTCGACATCGACAAGCTGGCATTTTCCGGCGCACCGGCGCCGACGAATCTCTCCGCCGACGAGAAGCTCGCTTACGACCGGTTGAGCTTCGTCTATGCGAAGGGCATCGGCTACGGCTTCCAGATGGGGTTAAGACCGCAGACGCTATACGGAATCGCGGATTCACCCGTCGGCCTGGCGGCTTATTTTCTCGACCACGACGCACGCAGCTACGAGATGATTGCGCGTGTTTTTGCCGGAGGCAGCGAAGGCCTCACCCGGGACGACGTCCTCGACAACATCACGCTGACTTGGTTGACGAATACCGCGCTGTCAGGGGCCCGTCTCTACTGGGAGAACAAGGGGGCCTCGTTCTTCGCCGTCAAAGGCGTGGTTGTCCCGACCGCCCTGAGCGTCTTCCCTGACGAACTCTATCCAGCTCCACGGAGCTGGGCAGAGCGGGCGTATCCCAAACTGATCCATTTCAACAAAGTTGAGAAAGGCGGGCACTTTGCGGCTTGGGAACAGCCGAAACTCTTTTCGGAAGAGGTTCGCGCGGGCTTCAGATCCTTGCGCTAGTTAGAGGGGAGTGACGGCGCGTGCGAGGTGCGCGCCGCTTTCCCATAGAGCACACGGAGACGGCTGAATCTCAAAAAAAGTTCGCCGAAGTGAAAGTCGGAACTATTAGCAAGGTCCTGGTGAACGCGGTCACCGTCCATATGGGTGCTGGGGCGACGATGTCCGGTAAGGCAAAAGAGGCGTAGGCAAGTAGACCGTTCGTTCACGCACGCAGAGCCGACAATATATGCGGTAAAATAGCCGGACCAAAATGAGTCTTGACTCAATATGTGTTCGGGCCATTGGTAGATTCTGCTGCGTATTTCTTTTATCCGTGGGTTTGCCGGCCCAACAATCCAATGAAAACTCGCCACAGTCCGGTCCTTCCAAGATCGTAGTAGCAGTGAATGCCGTGCTGGTGCCGGTGGTGGTCCGCGATTCGCAAGGCCACACGGTGGGCAATCTAAAAAAGGAGGACTTCCAAGTTCTGGATAAGAAGAAGCCACAAGCCATCACTGGATTCAGCATTCAGAAGCGCGTGGAAGTTCAAAGCTTCACGACGGTAGCTGAAACGGGACCAGGCAGTCCCCGCGCCAGCCAACCCTCTGCACCCGGTCGTTCGCCGGTAATCCCTGAACGCTTCATTGTGTTCTTGTTCGACGACATGCACCTGACCGCGGGCGATTTGACGCAACTTCAAAAAGCCGCCAGCAAGATGGTCGCTGGGTCGCTGGCTGAATCCGACGTGGCCGCGGTGGTCTCCATGTCTGGAACCAGCAGCGGCATGACGCGCGATCGCACCAAGTTACAGGACGCCATCATGAGGCTGCAATTGCATAATCTCTACCGCCATGTCGGGCGGATCTGCCCCGATATCGACTATTACGAAGCCGATCGCATCATGAACAAGCACGATCCCATGGCGCTGGATACGGCAGTTCAAAATACGCTCAGTTGCTGCGACTGCGCCCGCGATACTGCCCTGGCATTGACGCAGAATGCCGCTGGGGAGTCTCTGCAGATCGGCGATCAGGATGTGCACGTCGCGCTAGGTTTCATCAGGGAGATCGTTCAAAAAATGGGCGCCATGCCGGGCCAGCGCACATTGGTCCTTGTCTCACCCGGCTTCCTCACCATGACGGCGGAAGCCGTGGCTGAGAAATCCCGGATTCTGGACCTGGCGGCCCATCTCAACGTGACCATCAACGCCGTCGATGCACGTGGCTTGTACACCGCAACTGCGGAAGCCAGCGATCGTAACAGGGGCTCTGCGCGGGCGGAGCGAACGGCCTTGCAAAACCGCGGTTACTCCATGACGCTGAGTGAGGACGTCATGGCGGAATTCGCTTTCTTTCACAATAGCAATGACCTGGAGGGGGGACTCGAAGCCCTGACGGTGGTGCCGGAGTATGTCTACCTGCTTGAGCTGTCGCTCCAGAACGTGAAGCAGAATGGCGAGTATCATCCCTTGAAAGTCACTGTGGATCAGGACGGCTTGAAAGTGGTGGCGCGTCGCGGTTACTTCGCGCCGAAACCCGGGGACTCCAAAACGAAGAAATAGAATTTCAGCACGATAATTGTTGGAAAAACAATCAGCGCAACAGGGGCAATAGGAACCCTTTCCTTATCTAATCATCGTGGCCAACCAGGGGATCTGCCACAGCGCAATAAAAGTAGGCGCAAGATTCTGCACTCCCCTTGTGAGGCGCTCCATCGCAGAAGTCCCGTTGAACTGGCAGCACTTACCGGGGAAGTGATGATCAGGAATCCCCGATGTCAAGCGAGGAGGCTAGCCGGGGGTTGGCTGGGGATCGTGTTGGGCATCGAGCGCGGCGAGGATCCACTTCTGCAGCACGACTCGAAACTCAGGCTTGATGTTGCGAAACACCAGGCCCACTCCGGAGGGCTGGACATACAGGACTGACGCCGGGGCCTCCAGATATTCACCAGAACTGTGAATCTTCACGAGGACACGGCGCTGCATCTCAAACGACGCGGAAGTCTCGAGAAAGCATCCGAGCAAGCTTAGCTCCGTGACGCGTCCGGGGACAAAAGCGGCGGGCGAGCTTTCAGGAGCAATCTCGGCACCCGCGCTGAAGGCAAACCGCAAACCACGATGTTCTTGGTCCATGATTTAAAGCTATTCCATTGAATAACAGGTGTCGAGTCACTTGATAATCGCCCGACACGAATTGGCTAATGCCGGTCTCCCGAGAAAATCCAGGAGGGCGCGAAGCGCTTCGGCCGCAAGGCGCTCTAACTCCACACAAGAGCGGTAGGCGGTGCGTTATGGAGCGTGCTGGGGGTTGCGCGGGCAATGAGGGGGCGGGGCAGCCGCAGCGAAGAGGTGGGCTGGATAGTCTGGCCCGCACAGTCGCATTTTCCAGTCGCAGGGGGAGTTTTTCTCTGCCTTTTCTCCTTTATAGTACGGAGAAGGCGGTTACCCGGGACGTGGAGTGCTAGGAGCAAGATACCTGGCAAGACGACCCATAAAAGGTGGGTTTAGCCCGAGTGGAAACATCGCCAGCCGGGTTGCTATCGGGTAGAACTCCATCTGGCAGTGACAAGGAGATCCCCCCATGAGTTGCCGTCGTCTCTTGTTTGTCTCTGGAGCAGTTCTCGGCCTGAGCGCGCTGCTGCTGAATCTTGGGGCCTGCGGGGGTGGCGCGGGCACATCGCCGGGCGGCCCAGCGCCGAGCTACACGCTGACTGCCGCTGCGTTGAACCCGGGTTCCGTCACTGCCGGCAACGCGGCCACCTCCACCATCACGGTGACCCCGGCAAATGGCTATACAGGAAGCGTCATCCTCTCCTGCAGCATGATCAGCGGTGGCACCCCGGCTCCCAGTTGTTCGTTCGGCACGTCTCCGGTGATTATCACGGGTACCACTCCAGGCACTTCCACGCTGACCGTTTCTACTTCGAGCAGCACGCCCGGTGGCAGCTACACCATCACCGTTTCTGGAAGCGACGCCAAGAGTTTGGCCCCCAGCAACGGCGCTCAGGCGCTTACCCTGAAAACGGCGGCCGTGATCCAGCACATTGTCGTCATCTTTCAGGAGAACCGCACCCCTGACAATCTGTTCCAGGATCCCGTGCTGATCAAGAACGGCGCGGACATTGCGCAGAGCGGCGTGAACTCGGCGCAGCAGACCATCACGCTGAGCCCCATCGACCTGGGCACAGCCGGCTCCAACCCTCAAAATTATGACCTGAGCCACGCCCATTCCGCCTTCGTTTCCATGTATGACGGGGGCAAAATGGACGGGGCCGACCTGATTCCATGCAGTCCAGCCGCCAATTGCCCTCCCAATGCGCATCCCAACCCGCAATTCATGTACGTCAACCCAACCGACGTTCAGCCCTACTTCGCTTTGGCCGAGCAATACACCTTCGGTGATCGCATGTTTCAGACCAACCAAGGCCCCAGCTTTCCCGCGCACCAGTTCATTCTTTCAGGCACTTCGGCGCCCACCGCCACCAGCGATCTTTTCGCCTCTGAGAACATGAGCGGTGGAACCATCGCAGGCTGCATCGCCACGGCCGGGACGACTGTGAAGTTAATCGACCCGTTGGGGGCTGAGTCATCGTCGCAATACCCCTGCTTCGAACACGCAACCCTGACCGACCTGCTGGATGCCAAGGGCGTGTCCTGGCGCTACTACGCCCCGTCCGCGGGTTCCATCTGGACCGCACCCGACGCCATTGAGCACATCTGCCAGCAACTGACCGTCAACGGCACGCTCACCTGCACCGGCCCGGACTGGACCAACAACGTGATCATCCCGCAATCGCAAGTCTTGCAGGACATCGTCAACGGGCAACTTGCGCAAGTAAGTTGGGTCATCCCCGACGGCGCCCAGTCCGATCACGCGGAGAGCAACAACGGCAGCGGACCCTCCTGGGTAGCCTCGATTGTCAACGCAGTTGGCAATAGCCCGTATTGGGCAAACACCGCCATTATCATTACTTGGGACGATTGGGGAGGCTGGTACGATCACGTGGCGCCCAAAGTCGTCAGCGATGGCTCTAGCTGGGGATCGGGATATGTGTACGGCTTCCGCGTGCCCCTTATCGTTGTTTCACCCTACGCCAAAGCCGCTTACATTTCTCACACCACGCACGACTTCGGCAGCATCCTCAAATTCATCGAGGCCTCTTTCAGCCTGCCTTCGCTCGGCTACGCGGACGCTACGGCGGACGATCTTTCCGACTGTTTCAACCTCACCCAAACGCCCATCGCCTTCCAGAAGATTCCCGCAGCCCTCGATGCCGCCTACTTCATCAACGACAAGAGTCCGCCCACCGACCCCGACGATGACTAGTGCCCGTTCGCAAGTCAACCTTCCATCTTGTTCGGTTCGATGGCAGCGAGTTGTGTAGTGAGCGATTTCGGTCGTGCTGGGCAACGCTTCAATTCCTGAGCATGTTGAGGGCTAACGCAAGAGCTCGCGCCCTGTAAAGTCATGTCCTGACGAACACCGCTGCCGGAAACCGCCCGACTACCAGGTCACCGTCGAATTTGCACATTCTGAAGATGCGTTCTAGACTGTCGAAATGGGGAGTTTCATGAAGAAAACAGCATTTCTCGCGGTACTTCTGTTTGCCTGGCCGTTGTGGGGGCAGAACCCTCCGGCGCAGAATCCACCGGCGACCAATCCACCGGCGCAAACACCGCCGGCACAGAACCCGCCGAAGCTGGAACAGCCGCCACCGGCGGCGCCAGAGCCTGAGGAAGAAAAGAAACCCGCGCCGGCAAAAAAGCCAGACACGCCAGCGGCAACGACAGCACCCGGAGCCACGAAGGTAACAGGTCCGGCCGCGACCGCCGCGAAGCCGACTTCAGGAGAAGGCAAGGTGGTGGAAGAGATCATTGCGCGGGTAAACAACGAGATCATAACTAGCTCTGAACTGGACAAAGCCCGTGCGAGCGCGGAAGAGGACGCGCGGCGCGATTGTAACGGGAAGTGCACGCCGGAGCAGTTGCAAGCGTCCATCGAGGAGCGCCAGAAGAGCGCCCTGCGAGACCTGATCGACCAGTCCTTGCTGGAGCAGCGCGGCAAGGACTTGGCCATCAGCGTGGAGACGGACGTGGTGAAGCAACTCGACCAGATCCGTATTGAAAACAACCTGAAGGATATGGATGAACTGGAAAAGGCCGTGAGTTCCCAGGGATTGAACTGGGAGGATTTCAAGAACAATATCCGCAACAAAATATTGACGCAGCAGGTGATCTCCCGCGAGGTTGGTTCGCACATTACCATCGGGGACGACGAAACGCTGAAGCTCTACAACCAGCACAAGGACGAATTCGTGAGGCCGGAGGAAGTGGCGCTGCGGGCTATCGAGGTTTCCACGGAAGGGAAGACGGAGGCGGAGATCCCGGAGTTGAAGAAAAAGGCGGAATCCTACCTCAAACGAATCGACGAAGGCGAGGATTTCAGCGTTCTTGCGAAGCGCTTCTCCGATGGCAAGACCGCGCAGCAAGGCGGCTACCTTGGAGTGTACAAGCGCGGGGAACTCGCGAAGGAACTCGAAGACAAGGTCTTCGCGATGAAAAAGAACGAGTTGACCGGCGTGATTGAGACCAAACAGGGCTTCCTGATTCTGCAGGTGATCGAGCACTACACGGAAGGCGTGCAGCCGTACGATAAGGTGGAAAATGACCTCAAGGAACACATCTACAGCGAGCGCATGGAGCCGGCCCTGCGCGAGTATCTGAAAACGTTGCGCGAGCAAAGCTACGTGGTGATCAAGCCGGGATACCAGGAGATGGCCGGCGGAGGCAACTCCGAAATCGAGGAAGTGAGCGCCACGCCAGAATCCGCGAAATCGAAGAAGCACCACAAGAAGTACCTGCTGTTCGGCAAGACCAGCGGCTCCAAATGACAAAAAACACCATGGTGCGCGATCTGACCGCGGACCAGAACATCACTGGATTTTTTTTGGTGCACGAGAAAGAGGTGCGCAACACCTCGTCGGGCAAGCCCTATCTGCGCATGGAACTCGGAGACAGCAGCGGCACGGTGGAGGCCCGAATGTGGGATCAGTTCGAGAGCTCCGCGAAGGATGTCCACCGCGACGACTTTGTGAAGGTCAGCGCCCGCGTGGAGATCTACCGCAACAAGCCGCAACTCTCTCTGCTGCAGTTCCGCGTGGCCAAGCCGGAAGAGATCAACCTGGCCGATTTTCTGCCGCACACAGCGTATAGCGTGGAGGAACTTTTCAAGGAAGTGCTGGCTCACGCGGAGGGGATGAAGAATCCCTGGCTGAAAAAGCTCGTCTTGCAGGTGCTGAGCGACCCGCAGATTGTGGCGCGGTACAAGCGCGCGCCCGCGGCGAAGGTGATGCACCACGCGTATTTGGGCGGATTGCTGGAGCACGTGGCCGGGTTGTGCGGGCTGGCGAAGCTGATTGCGGCGCACTATCCGGAGTTGGATGTGGACCTACTGCTGACGGCGGCGATGCTGCACGACGTGGGCAAGCTGGATGAGTTGTGTTACGAGCGAGCGGTGAGCTACACGACCGAAGGGCAGTTGCTGGGGCACATCGTGATGGAACTGGAAACGGTGAGCCAGGCGATGGACAAGATCGAAGGATTCCCGGCGAACCTGAAGACCGTGGTGCAGCACATTCTGATCAGTCATCACGGGCAGTATGAGTTTGGTTCGCCGAAATTGCCGATGATCCGCGAGGCGCTGGTGTTTCATTATTTGGATGACATGGATTCCAAGCTCGCGGCGGTGCGGGCGGCGCTGGCCAGCGATTCGGGGGAGCCGGAATGGTCGGCGTTCAGCAGCGCACTGGGACGAAAGTTTTTGCGGCTGGAAGAATTTTTGAAAGAGAAGGAACCCCCGAAAGAGACGAAATAGGAACCGATATTCCTCCGATTCCCCAAGAGCAAATCATAAATCGCAAGCTTCGCGCCCAACCCACCTATGTCCGGCAGCCGTAATCGTCCGCCCAGGAAGTCTTTTGCCTGGTCCCCGTGTTTTCCCAGCTGACACCTGATGGCTGGCAGCTGATATCTGATATCCCATTTCCACTCTGTTAAACTAGCGACACAGCCATGATTCCCGCTGAATACAAGATACGCGATTTGGCGATCCGGCCGGCGACGGTGCTGGCGCCCATGGCGGGTGTCACGGACACGCTTTTTCGGCGGGTGATTCGCGGGCTGGGCGGCTGTGGGCTGCTGATGACGGAGTTCACCAGCTCCGAGGGAATCACAAGGAGCGCGAAGAAGACGCTGCGGTACCTCTTTTACGAGGAAGATGAGCACCCGATTGCGGCGCAATTGTTTGGCGCGAATCCCGAAGTGATGGCCGCAGCGGCGCGCCTGGTGGAAGAGTTGGGTTACGACGCCGTGGACATCAACCTGGGCTGCCCGGCGAAGAAAGTGGTGCAGTGCGGCGGCTCCGGACTTTTGCGCGACTTGCCGCTGCTGGAGCAGATTTTCCGCCAGGTCCGCGCGGCAGTGAAGATTCCGCTGACCATCAAGCTGCGCGCGGGCTGGGACGAAAAATCCATCGTGGCACTGGATGTGGTGAAAATGGCGGAGCAAATTGGCGTCGATGCGGCCGCGATTCATCCGCGCACGCGCATTCAGGGCTACGCGGGCAAGGCGGATTGGAGCCTGATCGCCGCAGTGAAGCAGGCGGTGAAGATTCCAGTGATCGGGAACGGCGATATTCACACTCCGGAGGACGCGGCGCGCATGGTGGCGGAAACGGGCTGCGACGCGGTCATGATCGGGCGGGCGGCGGCGACGAATCCCTGGATTTTCGCGCAAATGGAAGAATTCCTGGAAACGGGCAGCTACCATGTGCCCACGGAGCAGGACCGTTACGGTTTACTTTCTGGCTACTACAGGCAAATTTCTAACGCCAACCAGCCCGATGCCGTGGGCAAAATGAAGCAGTTCGCTTGCTGGTTCACTCATGGCGTGGGGAACGGCAGCGAACTCAGACGCATTGTGCACTCGGCACGCACGCCCGCGGAAATCGTGGAGAATGTGGAGCGCTTCTTCGAGCGAAAAGCGGCCTATGGGGGGAGCCCAGCCCATGAGCCAGATCAGCGAAAGAATAGCCAGACAGAGGTCCGAACGTAGGATATCGGTGCATTTGCACTTGCGCGTGAGAGGCCGCGACACGCGTGGATTTGCCTTCGAGGAAGATACATCCAGCGAGAATTTGTGCCGCAGCGGAGCAGCGTTTCGCACGCGCTTCGACTTGGCCATCGGTTCGAATCTGGAGATTCGCATCCCCATGCAGGGGTATCCGTCCCGCCGTTTTGAAAACGATTTTGAGACGCAGGGGCGCGTGGTGCATGTGAGCGAATCGGAGCCGGATGGGGAGAGGTTGGTGGGTGTGCAGTTTGTGGGGCCGAGATTCCAGAGGGTGTTCCGGTCGGAATCAGCGGCGTAGTGCGTTTACTCCGGAAAATCTGCGGCAATAGGTGTCGTTTCCCTGGTTAAAAGGAAGACAGAGATTAATGTGCTGGACAAAAAGATGAAATCACTATTGCGGACAGTCGGCGTCGTTCTTTTGCTCGCCGCCATAGCAGATCTTGCCGCGGGTGCACCCGCATCGGATATCCTCACGAAGAAATTTGACTTCCCGTCGCCTGTTCAATGGAAAGTCGGAGAAATTGAGGTCTCACTCATTGGCGTCAGCTGGGGCCCCGCGAATTCGCCAGAGATGATTTCCAAGGGGCCGCAGGACATCAATGTGCAGAAACCGGCGTTTTATCCCGATCGCCCCTACGTGCTTGCGCTCAATTTCCAAGCAAAGGTGCCGAACGTGCTTTCTGCCTCCGTATCGTATGCATCGAGTGGGTTGGGCCGGGTCAAGAATGTGGATGGGGACATCGAAGCGCCAGTGCAACTAACGGCAGCAGGTTTTGTGCCATTCTCAGGTTTGCCCGGCGTTTATGATATTCATTTCAATCGCGACAGCACGACAGAGTATTGGGATTTTTTCCCCGCTTCGCCTGATCAAAAAGAATTCCTATTTGAAGTATTTCCCCCTGGCTCGATGTTTGGCGCCCGTCCTGGGACCGCGAAGCTTTCATTCAAGATCATCCGTAAAGACGATGGCTTCGTCATAATCAATGACGCCCCCGGCACGGAAGCGTCATGCCTGAAGTTCGACAGGACGTTCGAAGGGACAATAGGTGCGCATACGAGCGTCAAATTACAACTGACTCGCCAAAATACAACCCTCTCCGGGACCGAGCAATACGTGCGGATCGGTACCACTCTGTGGCTGCAAGGTTCAGCCGATTCTCTGGGCACTGTGGCCCTGGAAGAACGTTATCCAAAAGATGTTGTGACGGGCATCTTCAAGGGGTCATTCTCTCAAGGTTGCCGCGTGATCTCCGGTCTGTTTTCCAAACCCGACGGCTCCAGACTTCAGCCCTTTGAATTCCGTGAGGCTCGAACATCTGATCAGCCAGCCCAAGATCCACCGGCCTCTAAACCATAGTCGATTAGCTCCTGCTCTGGCTCTCGCGCATGTGGGTTGAGAATCGCGCGAACTGCGAAGGATTGCACCAAGTCAAACAGTTTGCTGCGGAGAAATCTTCGTGGAGCTTGCTGGCTTCGCGCCTCAGGCGGACGGGGGCTCAATCGTAGAGACTCCGCCTAGTTTTCCACCTCTGGTTTCTTCCAGTTGAGTTCTTCCTGGGCGGTGAGCCAGGAATCCAGGAAGTCTTTGGCCTTTCCAGCGAAGTCCTGCAGCGCGATGCCCGCCAGACCTTCGGAGTTGACCCAGGCCACTTGCCCTTTCACGTTGATGTTGATGCCCAGGGGCAGATCAAAACTGATTTCAACGATGGCGGATCGCTTCAGGGGATTGACGGTGTGGACCGCCATGCCGCCTTCGCTAAGGTTGGTGATGCGGGCGCGCTGCTTTACATCATCGACTTTCAGAACTACGGGCAGGTTCACGGCATGGCGGAAGTAGCGGCGGCGCTCCCGAACGAGAAGTTCTTTGGCGATGGTGATGTGGAGCACGACCGCGTCCACACAGAGGGGCTTGCGGAGCAGGAAGTTTGCACCTGCGTTTAGAGTCATGGTGTACTCCTTGGAGTTTCTGCCGCAGGCAAAGATGACCACTTTACTGTTGGAGGAACCCTTGCGAATGGATTCGATAAGCGCGATCGCCCCGGGGATCTCCATATCAACGAAGATGCCGTCAATCTTGCGCCGGTCCAGGAAGTCACGCGCGGGCTCGGCCGCCGGGAGCAGCATGAATTTACCGCCGTATGCTTTGACGCCGGAGGACACGGCTTGCATGGTGGCATAGTCACTGGAAACGAGCACAAATTGAATCTCAACGGGCAGGGATAGGGACATGGGAAGTAAGACTCTCCCCCGGCAACACGATAAGCCAAGGTGATATGAGAGTTTCTAACAATATAGTCAGGTATCGGCTCAGAGTCGAATCATTTTTGCAAATACGTTTCAATGTTTATTACAAATATCCCTTTTGCCGAGTTCTGGATGACTAGGGGGAAGGCAAGAACACCTGTGCGCGGCCGGATGGCAGGCTTGGAAGTGCACGGGTGTGAGAGTGAAAGACCGCAGGGGTCACGAGGATTCGTGAGACGTGTCATCGAGGAGTTGTCGGTAGGCGTCGCGGCGGGTGATGCCGCGCTCCTTGGCGGCGAGCTTGAGGGCTTCTTTGCGGTCGAGTTTGGCCTGGTGGATGAGTTCTTCGACGCGGGCGGCAAGGGATTGCGAAGTGTTGACGTGCGCGCCCGGCGCAGCGGGTTCCGGTGGGCCAATCAGCAGGGTAATTTCGCCCTTGGGGGGATGATCGCCAAGGGATTGCACCAGATCAAAGAGTTTGCCGCGGCGGAATTCCTCGTGGAGCTTGGTGACTTCGCGTGCCAGGCAGGCGGGCCGATTGCCAAGAATGGCCAGGGCATCGGCGACGGTATCGGCGATGCGGTGCGGTGCTTCGTAGAAAATCATGGTGCGCTCTTCGATGCGCAGACGCTCCAGAGCGCGGCGGCGTTCGCCACTGCGCGCGGGAAGAAATCCCACAAAAAGAAATTCCTCGCTGGGCAGCCCAGAGGCGGAAAGCGCGGCCAGCAGCGCCGCCGGGCCGGGGATGGGCACGACGGGGATGTGATGGCGAATGGCCAGCGTGACGAGGCGATGGCCGGGATCGGAAACCAGCGGCATGCCCGCATCGCTGATGAGCGCAATGGAAGAACCATTTTCCATGGCCAGGACGAGTTCGGGGGCGCGGGTCATTTCGTTGTGTTCGTGATAGCTGATCAGCGGTTTGCGAATGTCGTAGTGATTCAAGAGCTTCAGCGAGTGGCGCGTGTCTTCGCAGGCGATCTGGTCCACTTCCTTCAGGATGCGCAGGGCGCGGAGGGTGATGTCCTCGAGGTTGCCGATGGGCGTGGCTACCAGGTAGAGGCAGCCTTGGCGTGCGGCATCGGGATGAGCGTTTTCGGTCATGGGATGTGCTTCAAGAGTCTAGCACGCCGGGCGAAGGGCCCTGGGGCACGTGGTATAATTTGCGTTTTGTGAGATTTGTCGGAGGTTAGCCGTGCCACTGTACGAATATCAGTGCACCAAGTGCAAGCGACGGACGGAGAAGATTGAGAACGTCGCGGGACCTCCTCTGAAGAAGTGCCCGCACTGCGGCGCGAAGGTGGAACGGCTGCAGTCAGCGCCATCCATTCAGTTCAAGGGATCGGGATGGTATGTGACGGACTACGCAGGGAAAAGCGGCGGCAAAGAGCCGCAGGCGGAGAAGGCAGAAAAGACGGAGAAGACGGAATCGAAAGAAGCGCCGAAGGAA